>Ga0181576_10000919_pt1 | contig 22290 bp, 13 predicted proteins | sample 101ome_22_FD_132464 | JGI IMG/M metagenome (GOLD analysis project Ga0181576, IMG submission 132464) | Coastal salt marsh microbial communities from the Groves Creek Marsh, Skidaway Island, Georgia - 101412BT metaG (megahit assembly) | ecosystem: Environmental > Aquatic > Marine > Intertidal... | reverse complement strand
GGGGGGGGGAGCCGGCGGGTGGGAGCCGGCGGAGGGAGGTTGACTTGGGGCGACGGCGGCGGCGGGGGTGGGAGCCGGGGGGGCGGGGGTGGCAGGCCCCAGGAGAGGGCTGGGCCTTGGAGCTCGCCGAGCCGCGGACGGAAGCGTAGACCTCCGGCGTTGAGGTCGAGGTGAAGAAGCCGTTCACCGCTGTCGACTCATCCGAGACGGTCATTTCGTGGCGGCAGCGGCGACAAGGCGCCGATGCGTAGCTCTCGGCCGGCCGGCGCGGCGAGCTTTCGCGCGGGTGACAGGGATGCGGGACCGATAGGGAAAAACTCGTGGGCTAGCACATCGCAATGTCGGCGACTTCTTCTTACCGCGCTGCAGGCTCTATCTCGGACTCAGAAGCCCGACGCCCGAGCCACGGGCCGAGGCCACGCCCGCCGACCGCGGCAACACACCCCTCCCCCGTCCTGCCCCCCGGTCATCCGAGCCCCCATCACCGTAGCATGAACATATTCCGCCTACACGTGCGAGGTCGGCGGCGGCGGTATGGCGCAGCGCTGCCCTCGCGCATCGCCATCGTCGCCGCAGTTGCCGTCAGAGCGGCCGGTGCGGCGTCGTCAGCATCGTCGGCCCTCGCAGGAGCGGAGCTCCCCTCCTCGGTTCCGGGAGTCGGAGGCAAGAGGACGAAGGTCTCCATAGGGTTCTCGCGGTTCATCTTTGCGCCGCTGCAACCCCGCACCCCGCACCCCCCCATCACCCTCGAGCCGAACGGCGCAGGGCCAGCTGCCCGACCGCTCGAGGGCGCGTGGGCCGACGCCGCTGTGGCCCGCGCCCTCCCCGTCATCGTCGTCAGCAATGATTTCAATTCACCGGACGCCACGACACTCTCGGTAGCGGTTGAAGCGGCTCTCGGTCCCCCGCCAACGTGCTGCATGGATGGAGACCCCGTCCCTGCCTCCTGCCCCTGCCTCTGCTCCGAGGGCGTAGCGGGAGCGGGGTCACTCGTCCAGGTAGGGACGTGCGCCCACGTTTGGCCCGACATTGTCCACGTGTCGCTCGAACGGGCACGGCGCCGCGACGAACCGCGTCTCGTGGCCGGCGTCAAGGCCCACGTCGTGGTGCTGGCGGGGCGAACAGATATTGCACCGCTCGCTGACGCCCTGGGCGCGGCCTCGCGAGTCGAGGGGAGCGTGGCCCTGGTCGACGATGGTCGCGGTGCCTTCGCGCTCGCTGGCCCCTCACTCGGGTGGCCCGCGGGCCTCGGAGAGGTCGGAGGATCCATCGTGATGGCGGGATTAGACGGCGTGACCTCGCTCCAAGGTCTTGACGCTGTGCGCCACCTGGGCGGTCGGCTCGAGCTGCGAGGGATGCCGCTCCTGACATCACTCGAGGGGGCTCCGGCCCCGGACGCTTACGTCGGCGGAAGAGGGGGGCTTCGGTTGGTTGGCCTGGCCGGGCTAAGAACTCTGTGCCGCAACGCGCACCACCCGCTGCCCTCCGGCCTCGCAGTGTGGAGCCGGTTGCGCTTTTTTGGAGCGAGCGGCCCGCGTTGCTCCCCCCCCTTACCAGTGCGGGTTGCAGGGAGTATCAGCGTCCTCGGGGCTCCATTTCTCATCGCCCCTTTTCTGGGCCGGGGGGCGGCTCTTGGATCGGTGGTCGAGGTCGGGGGCGACTTCGACTTCGCTGGGCTGCCGTCGCTCACCTCTCTGGGGTCCAGCGGCGCCCTGGTCTCGGTGATGGGCTCGGTGCGCGTCGCCGATGCCCCTCTCGTCACGTCGCTCATGGGGCTCGATCACCTCGCGTTCATCGGCGGCGATCTCGTCGTTGGCAGCGGGCTGCCCTCGCTCATCGACCTCACGGCGCTCGCACGGCTTCACACGGTTGAAGGTCGGGTGGCTGTCTTTGGCCTATCCGAGGATGTCGCGCCCCCTCCCCCATCTCTGTTGGGAATCTTTGGCCGGAAGGCCGCGGATGGAATCGAGGCGGGAGAGTGAGCGGCGAGGGAGCCATGGCCTTAAACGTGCGACTTCTAAGCCACGGCCGGTGCTCTACCTCGCCCCCTCTCGACCCAAGTACCGTGCCCTGCGGATCTCGGCCGCCAGGCGCATATACTGAGCCGCGGGGTTTTGATCGACGAAACGTAGCCGGGTGCGCTCCACTTCGGGGGGCCAGACGACCTTTTCCTCGGGCGAGGCGAGGCCGAACGAGTGGCCCAGAGAGATCAGGGCGTCAGCATAGGCTGGGAGGTAGTGCTCGTGCATAAAGCCAGGAAACAACTTGATGCGACAGGCGGCTGGGTGATCGCGGGGTAGCTCGCGAAGCTCCCAGCGCCGTAAGTCGCGGCATCGGTCGCTCCATGCGCGCGCGGCCCGGCGATTGGCGTCCTCGTCAGCGCGCTGGCTCTCACGCGCCAGACGAACGACATGCTGCTCGGGCGTCTGGCTCGTGGGGTCGGCGGCGGTCCCACGGCCGGGGGTGTGGAAGCCTGTGCGCCCTGCCCCTGCCCGGCGGGGCGGCACCGGAGAGCCACGGCCCGAGAGCGAGGCTACGTCGAGGTCAAAAGAACCTCCAGCGGCGTGGAAACCTCGCCGGTGCGTACCCTGCCTTCCGGAACGCGAGCTCGCAGCACGACGACTCGAGTGACTGGGCGCGCCGCTTCCGCTTGGCACCGCCAGCACTGGGCCCGACGGCAGCGGTGCCACTTCGAGGGCAGCCTCAGACCCCAACGGGATCGAGTCGTCGGCCCAGGCCTGGGACGAGGGACGAAACTCGTGACCCGCAAAGGAGGCCGGCGGTGAAGAGCCACGAGAAGTCGCCGACACGGCGCACGACGTCGCAGATCCCAAGGTAGCGGCCGCGGCAGCCGGGTCATCGCCTTGCGGCATGGCTCCCTGGTGCATCAGCACTGGGCCCTGCCTACCGTCAGGAGAGGGGTCCTTGCGGCTGAGGGCGCCCTCTGACGCGCCACGGGCTAGAGCATGACGAGCTCCCACAACGATTTCGATGTCGTCAGGCGATTGGAGCGAGACCGACCCAAAATATGACTCCGAATGGCGTTCGGTCGAGCCGTGACCCTTGGAATTGGGGACACGGGGCGGCTGCAGCGGCGGCGATGCCCTCACCCGCGGGGGCAGCGAACCCCTCGCCGTAGGCGCCGACGGCAAGACGTGGCCGCGAATCGCTGCAGGGCGCGACCCACTCGCGGATTTGCCCATTCGGTCCTTGGCGGCGTGCCCAGAGCGCCGCCCCTCCCAGAGGGACGATTTTCGTGCCTCCGCTACCCAGTTGGGACCGGGATGCGGATCAAGCATTGAGGGCTCTCCATCTCCACAGGCCAGCTCCGTCACCGCTCTTCTCCCGCGACGCGACGCCCACTGAGCCTCGGTGCGGATATTGAGGTATCGGCGGGCAGGCGGATCAAAGGCGCCACCAGACGGGCCGACGCCGAGGTCAATGCTCCGTGAACGTGGGGCCGTCGGCGAGGGCTGATGCCCCCCACCCATCGTGCCCTCCCCACCGCCAGTCGGGAGCAGAGGCGTTGCGCCCTCGCTCACCGCGACTTTTTCGTCTTGGGGCTCGTTCGGGTGGCGATGGGACCCGAGGCCAGAAGCGGCAGAGCAGAGATCAGGGTCACCCGCGAGAGCCGTCTGCAGATCCGCCCACGCCTCGGCCACGTGGAGGGGCACGAGATGGATAACCCTTCCCGCGGGCACAAAGTGGTACTCTGGCGGATTGCCGTCATCGACGGACCAGGGAGTGCCAGCCCCACTCGACATGGGCTGGGTCGACGTTGAAGCGGATGTCTTCTCCCCGAATTCCAGGCCCGCTGGGTCCATGCTGGGGGCTGTCGACGCCGCTGGTACCACTGCAGGCCCGGGTGGGGTCGTAATTGCGGGGGGGGCGCCTTTTGCAGGCGAGCCCGGGATCGAGGGCAGCGGTCCGATGGCAGAGGGCAGCAAAGCGGAACCCGCGTCAGGCGGAGGCGGGGCACGGCTTGAGATGTGGCCAAATGCAGCTCCAGGGAGCGCACCGCGGTCGGCGGCGTTAAGACCGACACGCGACGAGACGCGATGAAATGACTGGTTGATTCGCTTCGAGGATGGCGACGACGGATCCGCGACCGCTGCTACGGCCGTAGTCCGCGTCGGCGGCGACGTCGTCTCCTTGACTATTGGGATCAAATCATCGTCCATAGCCATGCCAGGGGGGGGGCGCGAAAAGGCGGCAAGATCTCGCGCGTCAGATTCGTCCGACGACAGTCTCTCGCCGGCCATCCTCACGGCCTGGGCTGCTGCCTCGTCCAGGGCATCGCCAGCGGCCTCGAAGGCGCGAACCGCCGCGAGGGCCGGACCGCCCATGCCCACACTCTCGGCCGCAGCCGCCGCCTTTTCAACAGCACCGGACGTCGAACCTAATCTGTGCCCCTGTTTCAAGGCGGCATGGTCGCTGGGAGACGAGCCCAACACAACGCCCTCGACGAGGGGGGACAGGGCTTCTAGCGTGCCCGCGGCGCCCTTGGACCACGATGAATTCACAGCGGCACCGGCAGCGCTGGATGGCAGGCGCCGCCGGTCCTGCCCAGTCACCTTAGCACAGGCAAGATTCGCCCTAGCTGAGTCGAGTCGAGTCTCGAGCTCCAGCAGTGCCGCCTCCAGTGCCGCTGCCGAGGAAGAAGTCCCGGCGGAGAGAGAGAGAGATCCCCGTCTCGTCGGCCCTCCCGACAAAACCATAGACCGGGGATTGGCCAGTCTTCCGGCCACCGTGCCCGAGGAGAGTCCAAATCCACCGCCGGAGTCGGCGCCACTGAGCTCCGTGGCACGCTCCTCCGCCTGAGCCACGAGGCCCGACAGCACACCACCTCGTTCCCAGCCACCCCACCCGTCGTCCGCCGCGGAGCTCGAGCGCGGGGAGGGCAGCGACGACAGAGGGGTGACGGGCGATGGCGGCCGGGGCAGCGCAATGCCAGGAAGCCGGAGGGGGACGGTGCGTGCGATGACGGGACGTGGTGCCGGTGCCGCGAGAGGCTCGGCGTCAACCGACGCCGCCGCGACGCCCACGGCCTGACGTCGACCCCACGATGTCAGGGACGCAGCCACCCGGACGGGCGCCCACAGCGCAGTGCCCATCGTCCGGGCCGCTGCTCCTGCCGCTTCGACCGCGGCCCCGGCCGTGTTGACTGCCGCACCGGCTGCCGCTGCAGCAGCCACCGCGCCGCCCACAGCCGCTCGACGCGCCCACCCGGGCCGCACACCGTCTTCACCTCCGCCTTCCAAGGCCTCCGCGCGCATCTCGAAGGCAGCCTTAAGGGTGAAGCGAGGTACCATGTCAGCGCCTTGGACTAGTGAGAGGACAAACCCCGCGCAAGCCTCTGCGAGGGGCGGCGTGACGCAGGCGGGGCACGCCAGCGCAACGGCCTGGGCATCGACAAAGCACGCCCACGCGCGATGGTCCTCGACAGGCACTCGGGCAGGCCCCGGGGCAGCCACGGGCGGGGCAACGGGGGACGCGCGGCCGCGAAGCAGGGCGCAGAGGGCAACGGCGGTGCCGCCCCCCAAAGAGTGGCCCACGAGGCGCAGCGAGTAGCCAGTCGCCTCCAGCTCTTCCCTTAGCGGGTCAGCGAGGAGCGCCACGAGCCGGGCGGCGGCAGCGGCCATCCCGCCGTGCGCGTGGCCCTGCGCCCACCTGCCTTCACGCGGATCCCCTATGGGAACCGCAAAGGGGGCGCCCCCCGAAGTGAGGCAAGTCAGCGTGTCCTTCAGGGAGGTCGTGCCCTTGATCACGACGACGATGCACCGCGTCGCGTCGTCGCGCACGGCCAGGTGGGCGGGAAGGAGCACTCTCGCCATGGCCTCGCGTGACAGGACAGCTGACCGGTCGATGGGGGGGCGCAGCGCCGCGAGAAGAGCGAGCAGCTCGCGCGGCTCACCGTCGGGGGAGTCGGGCTGACGCACGGCCATCATCAGGGAGACCCACCGGAGGAGGAGCCATACGGCGTTGGCAAACTGGGCGTTGTCTGCCTCAGACAGCGGCTGGCCGGCGGTGGCGAGGTCCGTCGCGGGGTGCCGATCGCCCTGCCGATGCGCTAGGAAGGCGAGGCCTACCATCAGATCCTGTCACCGGGTGGGGGGGGTGAGGATAGGAGGGGTCAGCGGCAGCAGTCATGCCCGACAGGGCAGAGTGGTCCTCGGGACGGCGATCGAACGCACAAGCACACGACGACTCGCCATGGCCCTCGAACGACTCAGGAGATGGCGGGAGGCCCATCTGACTGCGCGGAACGCCACGGCCAAGGTTTGGGGGAGGCTCAGGGTGACGCGCTGCTGGGCCTGGCCGCGGTCGGAGCGCAGCGGGCGGCGAGGGCGGCCTCCTCTCGCCCCGCCTCCTTCGCGCGTGGCCGTGATTAGATCTCCCGCGTCGGCCGCCGGTCCGGCGCCCTCGGTAGGCGCCGGACCGGCCGCCTCCGACGCCGTCGCCGGGCTCAAAGCACCGCCGATGCAGCACCAACGGTACCTGGCCGAGGGTCCGGAGCCTTCCCCGTCGAAAAAGAAAGGATCAGCGCACCTGTAGTTTGGCGCGGGATGTCGAGGTCGGGGTCCTCCCCGGATCCATCTGCCGCTGAGAAAACGGCGCGTTGTCACGAGAAATATAAGCGGAGGGCAAGCGAGCCCGGCAGTCGCCAACCCAAGACCCGTATAATTCGTCAGCCGCTCATCTCCCCCAACCTGTTTGCCGCATCCGCCGCATTCCACTCGTTAACGCTCGCCACTGTATCACGGCATAACCTCCGCTCGCGCCGAGGCCTGTCAGCACCCGCGTCGCCCCGCCCGCCCGCCCGGCCGCCCTGTCCGCCACGTCCCGCGCGCTCGCTCGAGGGGTGACGGCACCGGCCGTCACCCTCCGAGTCCGAGCCGCATACCACGCGGTCCATCGGCGGCAGCTGCTCGCGAGCGCTTCGATGAAAGGGGCTGCTGAGGGCGACGCTGAGCCCGCCACCGGCGGCGTGCTGGGCGAGGCTGACCGGTATGGCGGTCGCGTCGTCTCCGCCGAGGCTCTCGCCACCTTCGCCGACATGTCAACGGAACAGTTTCGTCCCATATTTTCTGATATTCTCACTCAGTGGCACCGTGCCGGCGTCCGCGGCGCGTGGCTCCGGGTCCCGTCTGCGGCGGCAGGCGTCATTGTTGGGCCGGCCCTAGCCTCAGGCTTCGACTTCCACTCTGCCTGTCCGGGTGGCGTTGTCCTCGCTGGCTGGCTTCCTGGCATGACCCCGCCAGTGACCGACGAGGATACGTCCCCTCCCCCTCACCGCACGTCGGATTCGTCGAGGCCCTCACCTCTGCCGCTGGGCCCAACGCACACGGTTGGTGTGGGGGCCGTCTGCGTTTCGATGGATCACGGCGACGAACCCCGCGTTCTCGTCGTGCGAGAGCGGCGCGGCCCCCTTGGCGGCACGGGGGTGCCCAAGATGCCGACGGGGCTGACGGAGCCCGGAGAGGATCTGCTTGACGCCGTCGTGCGCGAGGTCAGGGAGGAGACCGGAATAGACGCCGTTCCCATGGGAGTTCTTGCGGTTCGACAGATGCATGGCGGTGCTTACGGGCAGAGCGACCTCTTCTTCGTCATTGGAATGCGCGTGCGGGGCCGCCGTGGTCCTACCTTCGTTGCCGGATCACGACCCTCGACCAGAGCGCCCGCGGGCGGCCTGCCGCCGCCCCACGAGGGCGCGGAGTCATTTGTCTCGGCGGCCAAGGCGGCGCGCGCCGGCATCCCCGACCTTAGCGAGGGACCGCCCGCCTCGCTCAACCTCGTGCACCAGGCCAGCGAGGTCGACTCGGCTGAGTGGATGCCTCTCAGCGAATACCAGGCCCGTTGCGGGATGGTGGAGGGGGCTGAGACCCCAGCCCATCTCTGTGCCGGAGACCCCGGCCCATCTCTGTGCCGCTCTACACCCCATCATAATCCCCCCATACGCCGTCCCCAGGCCGTGGCCCACTTTCGGGAGCGTCCGCTGTACGCTCACATGATCGACAGGTGCTGCGCTTGGGTGCGGGGGGAGGTCGCGGCCATACCCGCCGGGGTGCTCGATGCTGGACGGGGTAGGGGAGACCAGCTGATGTCGGTCGTGTAGTGCTGCGTGAAGTGCGAGTTGACAACCCCCCACGGCCCTCACTTGGCGCGCTCCTTCCCGGCTCCGCTCGCGATGACCTCCTTTACGACGAGGGACACGACGGCAAGGAGGGAGAGGAGGACGGCGGCGCTAAAGGCTCCCTCCGTGTTGTACTCCTGCGGACGCGGAGGTTGCGGTCACGGATGGAGGGTCAGGCACGTGAGTGTCGGGCGCATTTGTGTCAGAAGCGATCATGACAGGCGTGTGTATCAGGCGGGAATGTCGGGCGCGTGTGTGTCTGGAGCGTTATGTCGGGCGGGTGTGTGTGTCAGGCATGTGTCGGGCGCTGGTGTCGGACGGGGGCGCGGGCGGCCCCAGCCGAGGAGGTGAGGGGTCAGCGCCGCCGCGAGGTCGCACTTCGGTCCTGCGAGATTCTCTGTGGCGCTCACTTTTGACCGGGCGGACGGCCGAGGGTTCCCGTCCGCCCGGCTTCGAGGGGCGCGTGAACGCGAGAGAGACATATAAAGATAGACAGATAAAGGACCGGGGCTGGGGAAGCCGAAGAGGTGAAGGAGCCACTCTCTCCCCTTGCCTTGTATGCTGACTCAACGTAGAGCGTGAGCGTCTGCGTTCTGCCGATGACGTTGCCCGAGATAACGCTGACAGCACCAAACTCGCCCATGGCGCGGGCGTTGGTGAGAACCACACCATACAGGAGCCCCCAGCGGATGTTGGGAAGCGTGACTGACGTGAAGACCTGCCACTCTGTCGCGCCAAGCGTGCGCGCGGCCTCCTCCTCGGCGCCGTCCTGCGCCTCAAGGATGGGGATGAGTTCCCGCGCCACGTAGGGGAGCGTCACAAAGAGTGTCGCGAGGGCCATACCGGGAAAGGCAAAGACCACAGGGGGCAGGCCCAGGGCGTCGATCGCGGGCGCAAACCACCCCCCCCGGCCGTAGAGGAGCACGAGCATCAGTCCCGTGACCACGGGGGAGATGGAAAAGGGGAGATCAAGGACGGTGAGTAGCAGCGCCTTGCCCCAGAAGTCGCCCCCCCGTGCAATCTGGAGGGCCGCGGCGACCCCGAAGGCCGTGTTGACAGGGACTGCAATGGCTGCGAGGGACAGCGTTAGTTTGACAGCGCTGAGAAAGTCGGGGTCCGTGATCGAATGGAGAAAGGGGTCGGGGCCGTGCGCGAAGGCCTGGTAGAAGACGTTGAGGGTGGGCACCACGAGGATGAGGATTACATAGACCAGGGCGACCCCAACGAGTGCCTTCTCCACTGCCGTCTCGGGAGGGCGGCCTGGGAACGCGGGGGCAGCGGGGAGCGGGGAGGGGGGGAAAGGGCGTGGGTCGCGGGGTGGCGGGGGTGGGGGCGGGCGCTGTCCGAGCCGGAAAGTTTCCGCGCGTCGTGGTGGCCGGGAAGACGAGCCCCCCGCCTCGGGGACGGAAGGATCAGAGAGCCCCCGAGGGACGCGCGGCCGTAGGGTGGCGTGCAGGAAACCGCAGGGGATTTACAGCTAGGCTCTTGGCGAAAGTGTCCGCGAGACCGAGGGCTACTAACGAGCCGACGGACCCCTTGTACTCCGCCGTGTTGGGTTTCTCGGGCGGGGTCGGGAGACGACATGGTGGGGTGAAAGGGTCATTCGCGCTCGCTCGGCGCGTCTCGCCTGACGAGCCGCCATCGCCAAGGCCGCCTCCACCACCACCATGCACGACGACGCGTCCACGGAGAGGCGGTCGAAGGGGCGCGGGGCTGGCGCCGAGGGCCATCGCTGCCGCCGCCGCCGCCGTCGCCTCCAGGGGCCATTTCACCGTCAGCTGCGCAGACCGGAGGCGCGGCGCAGTCGAAAGGGCAGAAGCGCCGAGCCGAGCACTCGACGACGACCAAGATGACCAAGACGACGATCCGGCGGGGCCGGGGCCGCGCGTCGCCACCGGGAAAGAAGGGAGGACGGCCGCCGACATCGTTCGAGGAGTCGATCGAGCCGAGGGCCGCGGACCCTCGTGAGGGAAGTTGGAAGTTCACCCTCTCCCGTGTATTGCTGGAGGCGCGAGGCGTGGACGTGAGTCCCCGGAGGTTGCGCGGCCGCCGTCCGGCGGCCGGGGTCCGACGAGTCTGCCCCGTGGCCACAAGAAATGGCCCCGAAGTTAACCCTCTTCCACTCGACTAAGGACTGGAACCCTCCGGCGTTCCTGAGGTCGAGGTGAGTAGGCCGAGCGCCGCGGGAAGAGTGCTGGCCGCCGGCTCGGACGCCGGCGTGACGTCCCTTTACAGAAGCCCTCGCGTTTCGCACCCGTTCCGTGTACGTCAGCGCTTCCTCCTTTCCGAGATAAACCCGCGGAGTTCGTCGGAGCTCGCCGAGACTATCCAAAGAGGCGCTCTCGTAGAGGTCGCCCTCTTCCTCTGCTTGAGGGCGACTCGGGTCCGCGCTCTGGTGGCGCTGTCCGCAAGCTCTTGACGCGTTGTTGCCATCATGGCCTCGCTAAAACTCGAGGCGGTCGATGCGCTCACGTCGAAACCTCCCCGTGGCGGCGTCGCTTCGTTCGAGCTTCCGCGGGGTCTTTGGCCGTTCTCGCGGGTCGAGTGTCTCGATTCGCAGCCATTGGGTGCGGCTTCGTTGCTCGACAGCGTGCGGGCGCTCCTCCAGTGGAGACGGCGGTGGGCGGGGCCGCGGGGCTCCGTCTCTTGCCCTCGCCCTTTTCCGCTTCCTCGCCCTCGAGCCCTCCCCTTACCCCCCCAACGTTGACAGTGCCCTTCAAAACGCCTTGCTGACGTGACCCACCCCCCCCTCCACGTCTCTCGCAGGCAAAACCATGCAGATATTCGTCAAGACGCTAACCGGCAAGACCATCACACTTGAGGTCGAATCGTCCGACTCTATCGACGCCGTCAAGGCCAAGATCCAGGACAAGGAGGGCATCCCCCCGGACCAGCAGCGCCTCATCTTCGCCGGCAAGCAGCTCGAGGATGGGCGTTCACTGTCCGACTACAACATCCAGAAGGAGTCGACCCTGCACCTCGTCCTCCGCCTCCGCGGCGGCGCCAAGAAGCGCAAGAAGAAGGTCTACACCAAGCCCAAGCGCGTTCCCCACGTGCACAAGCGCATTAAGCTCCGCGTCCTCAAGTTCTACAAGGTGGACGACGCGGGCAAGGTGCAGAAGCTTCGCAAGGAGTGCCCCCACCCCATGTGCGGCGCCGGCATCTTCATGGCCACCCACCGCGACCGTCTCTACTGCGGGAAGTGCCACCTCACCTACAAGGTCGAGAGCAAGTGAGCTGAGCTCGGGGTGATGGCGGGTTGAACCCTCGCCACCCCGACCTGCGCTAAGCGCCCTGCCCCTGCTCTGCCTGAGCAGCCACCGCCGCCGCCTCGCGCGAGTTCGAGGGCGAGGACGACACAAGTGAGACCTGAACCGACGCCTTCGGCGCATGGCGACATACACACGCGGTTATGAGACTGAGCCTTTCCGAACTCGCGCCGACACAGCCGCCGCGTTCCCCCAGACAGCCTCTGTCACCCGTCCCCTCCCGGCGTTTGCCCTCTCCTCCTTCAAGTTGCGGTCGTCGTTTCACGAGATATTGTCTCGGTCGCGCCCCACTCGATCGGCCGTGGGGCGCGGCAGGGAGTTAAAGTCGGGAGAACTCGATGAGGCTATCTCGACTGCCCATCAAGGCAAGACAATGCGGCGCTCTCGCTTAGGCTGTGCGCGCCAAACAGCCGAAGCGCCAAAGGCTTCCGCCGGGAATCTCTACTCTGCCCCGGCATACCGCGAATGGGGATCTGCCTCTCGCGCCCCGGAGCGCTTGACGGGGTCTGCACGGCGTACCGGGCGGACGAGGCCGGGCCGCCACCGCCTGTCTGTCTGTTTTGGCCGGACGACGCGATGCCATGCCGCGCCGCCCTCGCGGGCGCCGAGTGCCGCCTTCACGCCGCTGGAGCCTGCTCGTTCGCCCACCGCCCGACCTCGCTTTGGGCGCTTCTCGCCCTCCTTGCCGGGCGCGTGCCGGCAGACGAGACGGGCGGCCTTAGGACCTTGCGCCGGACCGTCGCGCCCTTGCCTCGAAGGCCCCAACCCTCCCCACCTTTCCCACCTTCTCCTTCCTACTATACTCCAGCGCACGCCGGTCTGTGGACGTCGCCGTGTTTGTGCTGACGTGCAACGAGCTCCGTGACGAACTCCTCCGCTGCGCCGCCCGCGGAGTCCGCGTGCGTCTCGTCGTGGATGGGGGCCAAGTCGGCGGCAACGGGTGCGACATCGCGGCACTGGCCTCCGCGGGCCGAGGGCGGGGCGCCGGCCAGGGGCCGGGTGGACCCGGCGGTCGCCTGGGCGTCTGGCTCTCGTCGTCGGTTGGCAACAGTGGGGGAGAAGGGGGAGGAGGGGCGCTGATGCATCACAAGGTGTGCCTGATCGATGTCCCAGCTCCTGGGGACCCGCCGGCGACGGGCGAAGAACCGCCGCCGCCGCGAGGGCCGCCCCCTCCTCGCCCGCAACTCCCGCCCGCGGCCGACGCGGGCCCCGCAGCGCCCCCCGCACCCCCGCCGCCCCCTGCCCCTGGCCGCGGGGGCGAGCCCAACCGGCCATCCGATCCTCGGGCGGCGTCCATGCTCGCGGCACTGGCGCGGCTCCCGGAGGACGACTGCCGACGCCGTCTCGCTGCGCCGCCATTTGCCCCGATCCCGCCCCACGGGGTCGTGGTCACAGGATCCTTCAACTGGACCCGGGCCGCCACGCTGGCCAATCGGGAAAACGCTCTCGTGGTGGCCGATGCGGACACAGCGCGGGAGTACGCCCGACGGTTCGAAGCGCTCCTCACCGACGCGGGGACTCGACGGGCGTGACGACGACGGGGGGAGTGTTGGCGGCGACCGTTGGTTTATATCAAACCCCGCCTATCTAGGACCGCAGGCACCGCATCCCTGCATAGCACCCAAGATCTGACGCGGCCCCCGCGTCGAGGAGCCAGGTCATCTCGGCGTCGAGCGCGCCTGGCCTCACGCGGGCCGCGGGCGGCGTCCCTACCCCCGGCGCATTCTCGAGAGCCTCACGCACCGCCGTCGCCTTGCTGGCCCCCGTAGCGCACACCACCACCCGAGCCGCCGACGACATCTGCGGCGCCGTCATCGTCAGGCTGACAGCGCCGTCGGCCTTGACCGACGTCACGTAGGACCCCCCCTCGCCCTCATCACCGCTGCTCCCCTTGCCGGGATAGAGGCTCCCAACGTGCCCGTCCGACCCCAGGCCCAGCAGGACGAGGTCGAACTGGGGCAGCCCCGTCGCCGGATCGGCCGCCATTCCGAAGGACGTCGACACGGCAGCGAGCTCCTCGGTGTAGGCCCGGCGGGCCGCCTCAGCGTCGGCCGCGCGCGCGGCGGCGGCATCGACGGCGACGACCGTGGGGGGCGTCGGGAGGTCATCGATGAAGGTGCGCCGCGCCAGGGCGAGGGCAGATTTGGGGTCGTCCTCCTCCACAAGCCGATGGTTGACGAAGCAGATGGCAACCTTGCGCCAGTCAAGACGCATCGCCGGGCCCATGGGCTGGTCCACGAGACCCCGGAGAGCCTTGAGGACGGAGCCACCAGGCACGGCCAGAGTGAATCGGTTGCGGCGCGCAATGGACTCCGTCGCAGCCGCGACAACGGCAGAGCACAGGGCGGCCTCTACGGCGGCGGGGGTGCGGAAGACCTCCACGTTCACGGGGTGCTCGGGCACCTGCGATGCGCCGGGGTGGAAGGGGCGGGGGAGGGGTGAAGGAGGAGGGGCGATGGTGGTCGCGGTGGCCGATGCGAGGGGCGGCGCGTGGCCCCCCTGCGGGCGCGGTCGGACAGCGTTGGGCTTCTCCTGGGTCCGGCGACTTGGCAGCCACCGGAGCGTGAGACAACTCGCATCACTGGACAGTATGTCGCCAGTCAAGCCGTGCTCCGTGTAGGTCCGGAAGAACCGGGCGGGTCCGCCGCGACGGGTAGGCAACCCCGCGGCACGGCATGGAGCGGACGAGAAGCCGCGCCTCGCTTGAAGCGAGCCGAACGCGACCGCGAGCGTCATCCGACACGTTGATCGAGAGAAGGTGGGCGTGGCGCCTCGTCGGCTTCAGGAAGGAGTGCCCTGCCGCCGTAGCGTCGTCGAGTATTCAGCGGTCCCGCTTGGCTGGTGGCGGCCTCCGCAGTCAACTGCCGACGACCGGCGTCATACTCACTACTTATTTCTCCTCCTTGATCGGAGGAGACCCTTGCGGCGCTTTAGAGGGCGTTCCAGAGGCGTCCGGCTCCAGGCGGCCGCGGCGGCCAGGTTGAGGCGGCCGCTGCCGCGCCCCTCTCCGTCGCCGTTTCGTCGCCATGCCGACGCTCTCTGACGCTCCCCGTCGCGGTCCGTTCACTGATGGACCCGCCGTGGAAGCTCTCGTCGAAACGAAGGCGGGTGGCGGGCCGACGCGGCTGGGGCCGCACCGGGGCAACGACGGGGAGGAAGGTCATTCGCAGCAGGTCGGACACGCGCCCCCCCCCGTCCTATCCTCTCTCCCACATCATCATCTCTCCATCATCTCGTCTCCATCCGCGTCGCAGACGACGTGGACGGAGCCCGACCGCCCCCGCAAGATCTCATCGGTGACGTTTGCCGTTCCGAGCCCTGCTGAGGTCGCCGCGTCGGCCGCCCTTGACGTCCATGACAGCCGCATTTTTCGCGTCCCCGATCGCCGCCCCTCTGTTGGTGGTGTTCTGGATCCTCGGATGGGAGTGTCGTCCAAGGGGTCTGGGCCATGCGAGACATGCGGTGGCCGCGTCGAGCAGTGTGCTGGCCACTTCGGGCGCATCGTCCTGCCGCTGCCTGTCTTCCATATTGGCTACTTCCGTCGCGTAGTCCAGCTGCTCCAGTGCATCTGCAAATCGTGCGGTCGCGTGCTCGTCAACGACGAGGAGAAGACGCGGCTGTCGCGGCGGCTCAGACAGGCAGCCAAGAGCGCTGGCCCAGCCCGGCCTGGGGGCCACGACGGCTGGCCTCTGCCCGACCCCGCCACCTTTTCCGATCTTGGTGATGTGCTGGGACCCCTCACCACTGCCGCGTGGGACCCCACCGACCCGACGGGAGACGGCGCCCGTGCCTCGCTCGGCACAACAGCCCCCGGGCGCAGCGCGGGGCCTTCGTCAGCGAACGACGCCGGCGAGCGAAAGACCCGCGAGAGCGTCTTCAAGGCCGTTCTGGATCGGGCCAAGCGCTGTCGCACGTGCCCGTGGTGTGGTCAACAGAATGGCCCCGTCAAGAAGTGTCCGGGCTCCCTCAAGATCCTCCACGACCGCTTTGGCAAGACGCCGAGCGAGGCTGCCAACGAACGCCGCGGGCAGTTTCGCGATGCCGCCGAGGCCAACCCCGATCTCGTTCCGCTGCTACGCGGGCTCGTGGAGCTTCTTGACCCACTTAAGGTCCTCGAGCTCTTCCGCCGGGTGCCTGACGCCGACCTCCCGGCCCTCGACCTCGGCGGTCGGCCTGAGCACCTTCTCGTCACAGACGTGGCCGTGCCCCCAATATGTATCCGGCCCAGCGTCGAGGTTGAGGGTGGTGCGTCCAACGAGGACGACCTGACGGTCAAGCTCATGAATATCGTCGAGCTCTCGGGCGCGATCGAGTCTGGACTGGGGGGTGTGCAGGCCAAGAGTGTCGCAGAATGGTGGGACTCGCTCCAGGTCGAATGCGCCACGCTCATCAACGCCGAGCTCCCGGGCGTGCCCGCCGGCAACGGCGGGCCGGGCGGCGGCGGCAAGCGCCCGCGTGGTCTGGTGCAGCGCCTGAAGGGGAAACAGGGCCGCTTTCGCGGCAACCTGTCGGGCAAGCGCGTCGACTTCACGGGGCGGACGGTCATCTCACCCGATCCCAACGTTGACGTCGACGAGGTAGTAGTACCGACGGCCATGGCGACGACCCTTACCTTCCCCGAGAGGGTGACGCCGCACAACATCGAGCGGCTCCGGACGGCAATCCGCAACGGCACCCGTCGGTGGCCGGGAGCGCGCTTTCTTGTTTCGGCGCCACGCGACCTGGACTCGGGCGAGCCGATTGAGGACCCTGCTGCCCCTCCGAGCCGACCGAAGCCCCCTGCGGGCGGCGGTGGTCTCGGGACGGACCCTGTCCGCAGCTATCTCCAATACGGCGATCGTCGCGCTCTTGCGCGTGACCTCCGTCCGGGTGACGTCGTCGAGCGCCACCTCGTTGACGGCGACGTTGTCCTCTTCAACCGCCAGCCGTCGCTCCACCGCGTCTCCCTCCTTGCCTTTCGCGCCCGCGTTCTTCCGGGTCGCACCCTACGGTTCAACGAGTGCGTCTGCGCTCCGTTCAACGCTGACTTCGATGGTGACGAGATGAACATCCACGTTCCCCAGACGGAGGAGTCCCGCGCCGAGGCCCTCGCCCTCTCGGGGGTGCTGGCCAACCTGCGCGTCCCCCGCGGCGGCGAGATCCTCGTCGGCGCCACCCAGGACTTTGTCACAGCTGCATGGCTCCTCACCGAGCGCGACCAGCTCTTTAGCCGCTCGGAGTTTGCCCAGCTTGCCGCCGCCGCGACCGACGGAGCGGCGACGCTAGCATGGCTGCCTGAGCCGGCCGTTCTAAAGCCCGCTGAACGGTGGACGGGCAAGCAGCTCATGGGCTTCCTCCTCTCTCCCTCGGGTGGAAGGGGCGGGTGGGCCCCGGCATCGCCCGAGCTTTCGGGGTGGGCTCAGCCTCCCCTCGGGGCCGGAGGCAGAGGCGGCGCCGACGAGGATGCCGCCATGCGGGCGCAGGAGCTGGCGGGCGGCGGTGATGGCGGTGGCTGTGGCGGACGGAGTCGGGATGACTGGGCCCGGGCGGCTGACGAGAACGCCGCCGAGCGCTGCCGCCGTGCCGGTTTCGACCCCCCTCCCTCGGACGGTGGTTTGGGCCGCGCCCGCCGCAGCAAGGTTGCTGCCCTGTGCGCCCCCGGCATGCACCTGGCGGTGCGTGAGCGCGGCGGGGGCTGCCGGTGCTCTGACGCTGAGACGGGGCGCGCTCTTGCTGCCGACGAGGTTCACAATTGCCCTGACGACGGCCTAGTTCTCATTCTGGGTTCCGAGGTCATCTGCGGCCGTCTCGGAAAGACGACACTCGGCGGAGGAGGAAAGACGGGCCTATTTTCTGCTCTCATCCAGGACGCCAGTCCCGCCCACTCGGCCGCTGTCATGGGCCGCTTGTCGCGCCTCGCTGCGCGCTTCCTCTCGGAGCGTGGCTTCTCCATCGGCGTCGCCGACGTTCGGCCCTCGGTATCGCTGATGGAAACGAAGCGCGAGGCCATCCGCCGGGAGTACGCCAAGTGCGAGGAGCTCATCGAGCAGTTCCGGGTCGGCAAGCTCGAGGCCGACGCCGGGTGCGATGCCTCGGCGACGCTTGAGAACAGAGTTCTGGGCATCCTAAACGGTGTGCGGTCCCTTTGTGCTGATCACTGTCTCCGCGAGCTTCCGCGCGATAACGGCCCCCTCATCCAGGCCCAATCGGGCGCCAAAGGGAGCCCCATCAACATTTGTCAGATGGTTGCGTGCGTCGGGCAACAATCCATCGGCGGCCGACGCGCCCCCGATGGATTCGGTGCCGGCCGCTCTCTCCCGCACTTTCCCACGGACGACCGATCCCCCGAGGGCAAGGGCTTTGTCGCGACGTCCTACTTTGAGGGACTCTCCCCGACGGAGTTCTTCTTCCACGCCGCCGCCGGACGCGAGGGCCTCGTCGACACGGCAGTCAAGACGGCCGAGACGGGCTATATGTCGCGCCGGCTGATCAAGGCCCTCGAGGATCTGTGCGTGGCTTATGATGGCACTGTGCGCGCGAGCAATGGCGCCATCAGCCAGTTTCGGTATGGGGACGACGGCCTGGATCCCGTCGAGGCCGAAGCCGACGGTGGCCAGCCGCTCGACCTCGCACGGGCCTGGCGTGTCGTGCCGGGGCCCGGCCGGGGTCCAGATGTGATGAACTCACGCGACGACCAAGACGAGGAGGAGGCGGCACTTCTGGTTGGCGCGGCTCGCCGAGCCGCCGTCGACGCCCTGCGCGAGGCGGGGCTGATGGCCCCCTCCCCTGCGGGTGGGGATGCCCTTGGCGGCAGCGGCGGCGGCGGCGGTGGCGCCCTCGGGGAGGACATGGACGAGCGCACGGCAGATGATGCGGAGGAGGATGACCCTTGCGACCCCGAAGACCACGCGAGTCCCTCGCCGCGTTGCCGCGACAGCGTCCGGGCGTCGCTCGCTGCCCGTGTGGGCGACATCGCACGCGTGCGCGAGCGCCTCGGCCTCCCCGCTGACAGGGCGGATGCCTGTCGCCCCGAGCTCGAGGCTCTCGCAGCCCAGACGGCGGGGCTCTGTAGGCGTCAGATCCGCGCCTGGTGCCGTCGCGTCGCCACAAAGATCGCCACTTGCCGTGTCGACCCGGGTTCGACCGTGGGGGCCACGGGCGCCCAGTCCATTGGCGAGCCCGGGACCCAGATGACCCTGAAGACATTCCACTTTGCCGGTGTCGCCGCAATGAACGTCACCCTCGGGGTGCCCCGCATAAAGGAGATCATCAACGCGAGCCAGACGATCAGCACCCCCGTCCTCACTGTCGAGCTCGAGAACCCCGAGTCGGAGGCTGCCGCTCGTCTCGTCAAGGCGCGTCTCGAGGGCACACAGCTCCAGGCCGTTGCCGAGAGCATCAAAATTGTTGAGGACCCGTCGATGCCTTACCTGACGATCAAGCTCGACCGCGCTCGGCTGAACAATCTCGGCCTGGATCTGACGGCCGACGACGTGCGCCAGTCGCTCGCTGGAAGCAAGCTTCGGTGCCGCGCCGAGATGATCGAGCTGAGGGGCCGTGACACGCTGTGGGTCCGGCCCGACGACCTCGCGGGCCGTCGGTTCGGCATTGGGGCGGCGGCCGCGGCTGAGGCGAATGAGCGCAAGGGCCGCAGCCTCCTCCCGCACCTCGAGGATCTCAAGGCCGGCCTCCCCTGCCTCGTCGTTTCGGGCGTGCCGGGGGTCGAGCGCGCCGTCGTTGTTGGGCAACAGCAGCAGGATGGAGGACCAGGAGGGGGAGGAAAAGGAGGAGGCGGTGGCCCGGCCGAGGCTAAGAGCGAGGCTGAAGGCCGCCGGTTCCAGGTCGTCGCCCAGGGCGTGGGCCTCCGCGACGCCCTCGGCCTTGAGGGCGTCCGCGCCTCAGGCACTCGGTCCAACCACGTCGCCGAGGCCTATGCCGCCCTGGGGATCGAGGCTGCCCGCGCCACCATCTGCCGCGAGATCCAGGCCACGATGGCGGGTCACGGCATGGTCGTTGACTGGCGCCACATTACGCTCCTCGCCGACTGCATGACAGGCCGTGGCGAGGTGCTCGGAATCACGCGCTTTGGCATGGCTCGGATGAAAGACAGCTTTCTCATGCTCGCAAGCTTCGAAAAGACGACGGACCACTTATTTGATGCCGCACTCCGCGGCCGGCGTGACCGCATCGAGGGCGTCTCTGAGTGCATCGTCATGGGCGTCCAGGCTCCCGTTGGGACGGGCATGTTCCGCGTCTTCCAAGAGGCTGAGGAGGAGAGGGAGACCGCGGGGGAGGAGGCGGAGGAGGAAGGGTGGGAGCGGGGGTGGCCACGCCGCGACCCTCCGCTCTTTTTTTGCAGCTAGTCCAGAAGATGGGTTCAGCCATCCCCGTGGACTCGCTGCATAGACGTGCGCATGGGCGCACGTCCTTCTTCCCTGCTGACGCCCGGCTGGGGGTTCCGGGAAAGATATGTAGGGCGCTGAGTCTCGCGGAAGCACCACAAGATGTTCAGCGCAGCGTTGTGGTCACGTGCCAAGCATGCGAGTTTGAATGGTTTCAGACCCCCGCAACACCACTATTACTACCATCCCCCCTTGCTGGGGCAAAGCACGGAACGAGGACCAGGGTGAGCGCGTCGACTGCCCTGTTTTACGCGGCCGTCGCGGAGGCGGCCGCGAACGACGGCCTCGTCAACGGCGCGTTTCGGCTCCTCGTGGAGGCTTCCACGCCCGGTTGCCCGACCAACGCGGGCGAGTCCGATCGACAGCAGTTAGTTGTACAGTTATCAATACGTGGTCTCCAGCGCACGGACCGCGTCGGCGAAACAGGGAGGATGTCACTGGCGCGGGCCACGACGCCGTTCCTCTACTGCCTGCGCCCTCGCCAACGCCCTCGCCTTCGCACTCTCCCCCGCCTCAACCATCCATCCTCCCTCCCGCTATGTTCGTCGACAGACACGACGGCTCGACAGGTCCTCTCGGGCCTCGCTCCTGGTGATGGGCCGCGACTGACTTTCTCGCAGGGTGTCTACGTCTTCCACATCCTTCGCCCTCCCCGCTCGCGAGTCGCGTTTCTCGCCGTCGCCGACGCTTCTCTCGGCCGAGCTGCGCCCTTCGCGCTGCTCGAGGACATCGCTGCCCGGTGCGGCGCCCCCCCGATCACTGTGGGGCTCGAGCACGACCGAGACCCCGAGACAGCACCCCCGCTCACTCCGCCCTCGGCCGACGCCCTCGCGGATGCCCTCAAGATCTACGGGAGCGGAGCTGGTGGAGACCGTGTGGCCAAGGTCCGCGGCGAGCTGGATCACGTACGCGCCATGGTGCTCGACAATGTCGATCGCGTGCTGGAGCGCGGCGAGCGCCTCGATGCGCTCTCGTCCGCGGCGGAGGGGCTCCAGCTCGACGCGCTCAGCTTTCGCGGCGAGGCCCGGCGGCTTCGCATCGAGCAGCAGTGGCGCGCTGCCAAGTCGACTGCTGTGATGGCGGGGGGCGCCGGGCTCGGGCTCTACGTCCTGGCGGCGACTGTCTGCGGCTGGGGGTTGCGATGCGGAGGATGAGGGCGCGAGGGGAGGGGAAGCGATGAGAGTGGGCAGACCCCACCTTTTGACGCCTTGGGATTCCAATCTGCCGAGTGTGTGGGGCAGCGCGGCATACAGCTCGAGAAAATCCGCCCGGCCGCCATCTCCTGTCCCCTCCCCCTGCTACCTCTCCCCTTTACCTGCCTCCCATCTTTATCTGTTCTTTACCATGTCTGCCGTGCTCTCCTCCATCTCGACCGCCTGGGGCGAGGGGACGGCGCTGGTGCCTTTTTGTCTGCCTGGCCGTCTCCCGCCTCCCGTCCTCCGGCACACCCCGTCCCCCACCCCACCTGAACAGCTCTCGTACTCGCCATTGCCCTCATTGTCGCGCTCCTCTCCTCCCGGTGGCTCATCGCCCCCCTTGGTGTGGTCCTACCGTACCCTGTGCCTGGCCAGGAGCTCGCCTCGGCGGGGCTGTTGGAGATCTGCGGGCGCCGCCGAGGAGACGTCGGGTCGTCGACGTCGGGGGCAGTGTCGTGCACGACCTCGGTGGCCGAGGTCAAGGCTTTTTGGTCGGAGCTGCTCGACGATAGCCGACCGGACGTCGTCTGGGCCACCCTTGGCCTCGTCGCCCTCTCTGCTGCCCTCGCCGCGGGCCTTGCGGCGGCCTCTCTCGTCGGGACGTGCCCGGCGTGCACCGTACGTAGTACACGGATCGCGGACCGGATGCCAGCGGGCAGGGGCCTCGACGGCGGGCTCCCGGTGTCGAGCGGTCTCGCCGGGCGGTCAGAGTCCGGAGCCCTCGCCAAAGCGCTGACGCGAGGGCGCCCCTGCTGTCGCTGCGGCACTTTCTGCGCCTGCCTTGCCGTTATCGCGGCCCTCGGGCTCCTGGGAGCCTCAGTTGCTGCCCCAGTGGTGTTCCGGCCTGTCTTTTCTGCCGCCACAGGTGGCAAGATCGGCTGGGCCTATTGGGTGGCAGTCGCTGTCGCTTGTGGCGCCGTCCCAGCGTTTGGCTTCGCGTCGGCGTCGACTCGTCGGGTCCAGGACTGAGTCGGGTCCTCACGCATCCCCCCTCATCATCCTCGGCACGTCCCTCCCCCTCACTCCCCCTCGTCCGCCGACGCCAAGTCAATGCCAACGTCGTCAGCCGCTGCATCTGGGGGGTTGTCTTCCAGCGCCACCCTGAGGGGGTCGTTCGTGGACTGTTCCGTCAAGTCCACCGTCGTCGGTCCCTTAAAACTTTCGAGAGCGGCTCTGCCCCCTTGGGCGAGCCTGGGGGGTGATTGGGGAAAGGTGGGGATGGATGGATGGATGGATGGATGGATGGATGGATGGATGGATGGATGGATGGATGGATGGATGGATGGATGGATGGATGGATGGATGGATGG
>Ga0181576_10000901_pt1 | contig 22434 bp, 22 predicted proteins | sample 101ome_22_FD_132464 | JGI IMG/M metagenome (GOLD analysis project Ga0181576, IMG submission 132464) | Coastal salt marsh microbial communities from the Groves Creek Marsh, Skidaway Island, Georgia - 101412BT metaG (megahit assembly) | ecosystem: Environmental > Aquatic > Marine > Intertidal... | reverse complement strand
TCGAGCGCGCCGTCATTAACGGTGGCGATGCCCGCGCTGTCATAGCCACGATATTCGAGGCGGCGGAGCGCTTCAACGAGGATCGGAGCGGCCTGATGCTGGCCGAGGATGCCGACGATACCACACATGTTACTGCTCCTTCTTTGCGGATTTACGGGCGCGGAGCGAATCCATCAGGCGCTTGCCAAGGCCGGGTTTGTTCACTTGTTTTGCGCGGGCGATGGAAAGGGCATCGGCGGGAATATCCTGTGTGATGACCGAGCCGGAGCCTGTGAGGGCGCGGTCGCCAACGGTGACGGGGGCCACGAGCATGGTATTGGAGCCGATGAACGCCTCGCGACCTATCGTAGTGCGGTGTTTGAACACGCCGTCATAGTTGCAGGTGATGGTGCCCGCGCCGATATTGGTGCGCGCGCCGACCGAGGCATCGCCGATATAGGAGAGGTGATTGACCTTCGCGCCTTCGTCGATGGTGGCGTTCTTGATCTCGCAGAAATTGCCGACATGGACATCTTCGGCCAGCTCCGCGCCGGGGCGGAGGCGGGCGAAGGGGCCGACAGTCGCGCCGCGGCTGACATGGCAACCCTCGAGATGCGAGAAAGCGCGGATGCGGGCGCCGCTCTCAATCGTGACATCAGGGCCGAAGATCACGTTCGGCTCGATTATGGTGTCGCGGCCGATCACCGTGTCATGGGCGAAAAAGACGGTTTCAGGCGCGGTAAGGGTAACGCCGTTTTCCATCGCCTCGGCGCGGGCGTTGGCCTGAAAGATGCTTTCTGCGGCGGCCAGTTGTGCACGGTCGTTGACGCCCATCGTCTCTGCCTCGGGGCAAGTGACGGCGGTGGCGGAAAGCCCGCGCTGGTTGGCGATGGCGACGATGTCGGTCAGGTAAAATTCACCTGATGCGTTGTCGTTCCCGACCGCATCAAGAAGGGAGAAGAGTGTCGTTGCATCCGCGCAGAGAACGCCGGAATTGCAGAAGGTAATGGCTTTCTCAGCATCGGTTGCATCTTTGAATTCGACGATGGAGTCGAGCGTGTCACCTGCCATTTTCAGGCGGCCGTAGCGGCCCGGATCGGCGGCCTCGAAGCCGAGGACGACAACGGCGTGGCTTTGACGCGCGGCGCGCATGGTTTCGAGCGTCTCGGGGCGGATGAAGGGGGTGTCACCGTAGAGAACGATCACGTCGCCGGAAAAGCCTGCCAAAGCGTCACGCGCTTGAAGGACGGCATGCGCGGTGCCGAGTTGCTCGGTCTGTTCGACGGTGGCTGTATCTGGGTTCCAATCCTGCACGGCCTTAGTGACTTGCGCGGCGCCGTGGCCGGTGACGACGACGATACGCTCAGCCTCGATGGCGGCGGCTGCCTTGATCGATTGAACGACCATTGGCGCACCGGCGACCTGATGGAGCACTTTTGGAAGGTCCGAATTCATTCGGGTGCCCATTCCTGCGGCAAGAATTACGCAAGCGACGCTCATAATACCTCTATTGAAACATATTTTTGCACTCTTACTACATGGCTTTCGTGCCAGCGCAAGCGAAGTGGCTTCACAAGACCTTTCGAAACGTTACATGTGCGGGGAGCAATAGGAGACGCCATGCGCAGTGTCATTTTTGATCTTGATGGAACCTTGGCGGATACCAGCCGCGACCTGATCAACGCGGCGAATGTCTGTTTTTGCGACTTGGGCTTGGGCGATGTGTTGGACCCGCTGACGGATGGCTGGGTGGGAATGCAGGGCGGCAAGGCGATGCTGCGCGAGGGTTTTCGGCGGACGGGAAGCTATGGTGACGCCGAGATAGAGCGGCAGTATCCGCGTCTGCTGGAGGCTTATTCGGAGGCGCTGGATCATCATACGACGCTTTTCCCCGGTGTGGCTGAGGCGGTCAAAGAGCTTTCGGCGCTGGGCTATTGCGTGGGAATCTGCACGAACAAACCCGAAGCGCTAGCGGAACGGTTGATGGTCAGCCTTGGGGTGCGGGATTTATTCGGCTCGCTTGTTGGGGCTGATACGCTCCCTGTACGCAAGCCTGACCCCGCGCCATTGCGTGAAGCAATCAAGCGGGCGGGTGGCGACCCTGAGCGCGCGGTGCTGGTGGGAGACACGATCACCGACCGTGAGACAGCGCGGGCGGCGGGCATCGCCTCAATCCTCGTGACATTCGGGCCGCTGGGCGATGCGGTGCGCGAGATGCTCCCACAAGCCTTGTTGGACGATTACGCGGAACTGCCGGATGTGGTTTCGGCGTTGATCGGCTGAGACAGCAGGCGCGAGAGTTCCGTTAGCGGCGTTTTTTCTAGCGCGTCGATCGCGCTTTCTATTGCGGCGGCGCGTGCGGTGCCGACCGCCGGAGCCGCGATTGAGTGAAACTTGGCGCGCAGTTCGGTATCGGTTGGCGGCGACGTGGCATCCCAACGAGGCTCGTGCCACTCACTTTGCAGTTCGGTCCCATCCGTCAACACCAAGGTCGTGCGGGCGAGGCGACGATTGGGGAATGCAGCATTGGCGACCTCTGCTTCGCGCATGATCATGCTGTCGGACAGGCGCAGGATTTCGGGGTCGGTCAGCGCATCGTCGGAAATGTCGGCGGGTGTGATGCCGCCGCGCACCATCGCCACGGCGCAGGGGAAGGAGGTCGAATACTGGGCCTCTTCGGTTGACGCAGGGCGGCGGGTCGCGAGGCGGGTGGGTTCGTGGAAAGTTTCGACCTCGATCCGCGCGACCTGATCCGAGGTCAGACCATGCTGGCGGCGGAGGGTGAGAAGCGCCTCGACTGGAGGCTGCGCCCAACGGCAGACAGGGTAGGGCTTGAAATACTGCTCCATGATCGCCCAACGGCTGCCGAGGTCCGCCCAGTAGGAGGGCGCATTCTCAACAGTGATCGCAGGTGCGCCGGTAAAGCCGCGGGCGGCGAGGTCGATGGCGGAGACGCCGCACATTGCTCCCCAGCCGGAGCCGTCTTTGAGCATGGTCGGGTGATCAATGCAGCGCATCATTTGACTGCGCGGGCCGTGATATTCGGCAATGCCGAGGGCGTGGCGGGTTTGATCGGTGGACAGCCCCGCAAGGCGGGCGCCGGACGCCGCGACGGCCACGGCACCCCAACTGCCGGAGGTGTGATAGTCAGGGGCGGTGGCGTGCTGTGCCTCGGCCACGCGGGCGCCGAATTCGTAACCAACGGCAAGCGCGGTGAGGAAGGCGCGGCCATCCGCTTCGTGCCGGTGGGCGAGGGGCCAGAGGCCTGCAAAGGTTGGGAAACCGATATGGCCTTTGGCGGGGTTGTAGCCGTCATGGCCGTCTAGCGCGTCAATCGTAATGCCGGCCGCCAAGGCGACGCCAGACGCACTGGCGCTGCGGGTATCTAGGAGCATGGGATGCTTGCCGCCAAATTCGGCATGGGCATGATCGCGAATGATGGTGCTGAGACGGGTTGCCGCGCCGCCGATGGCAATGCCGACAAGATCGAGGAGGCATAAACGCACCCGCGCTTGGCAGTCGGCGGGCAGGTCGTCCCATGTGAGGGACAGGGCGAAATCGAGCGGTGCGGGTGTTTGGGTCATGAGGGCCTCCGTTGAGTGGAGCGTCAGCGAGAGACAGTGAGAAGTCTGGATCAATCGCGACATGGCGGGTCGCATGATGGCATTGACGACGCTTGCCAAACTTATAAATGTGCCGCCATGACAGAGATATTCACAGGCAGTTTCACCCAGCAAGAGCCGATTCCGGAGGAGGGGATAGCGGCGGCGTTGGAGGTGATGAAAAGCGGCCGACTGCACCGCTATAACACAATTGGCGGCGAGATCGCGCAGACGGCGTTGCTCGAAGAGGAATTTGCGGCGCAAACCGGCGCGGCTTACTGCCTTGCCGTGGCATCCGGCGGCTATGCGATGACCACGGCGCTGCGCGCCAGTGGCGTTGAGCCGGGGGATGCGGTGCTGACGAATGCATTCACGCTGGCACCTGTGCCGGGAGCAATTGCGGCTGTCGGTGGGCGCCCGATTTTTGTGGGGGTGACAGAGGGGTTGGTGATCGACCTCGATGATCTTGAGGACAAGATCGATCAGGCCAATGTGCTGCTGTTGTCGCATATGCGGGGCCATATTTGTGATATGGAACGGCTCATGCAGATCTGTGACGAAGCCGGTGTGACGGTGATCGAGGATTGTGCGCACACGATGGGCGCGGATTGGAACGGCGTTCCCTCAGGGCGGTGGGGCAAGTTCGGGTGTTATTCGACCCAGACCTATAAGCATGTGAACTCCGGTGAGGGGGGCTTCCTCATTACGGATGACGAAGAAGGCATGGCGCGGGCGATTATCCTCTCTGGCAGCTATATGCTCTACGAACGCCACCGTGCTGCGCCATCGCGCGAGGTGTTTGAGCGGGTGAAATACGTCACGCCGAATATCTCGGGGCGCATGGATAACCTTCGGGCGGCGATTCTCCGCCCGCAAATCAAGGATTTGCCGCGCCAGTGCCAACGCTGGAACGCGCTATACAAGGTGGTCGAGGAAGGCCTGCGCAACACGCCCGGGCTGGCGATTGTGGAGCGTCCTGAAAAGGAAGGCTATGTCGCGTCCTCGATCCAGTTTCTGTTGCCACATTGGGCGCCTGAGGCGGTTCAGGACTTCCTGAAAGGCTGCGCGGCGCGGGGTGTGGAGCTGAAATGGTTCGGCGGCGCGGAGCCGGTTGGTTTTACCTCGCGCTATGATAGCTGGCGCTATGCGGAAAGTGCGCCGATGCCGCGCACGGATTCGGTTTTGGCGGGGCTGATAGATATGCGTTTACCGCTGACTTTCAGCGCTGAAGACTGCGCGTTAATCGCGCGGATTATCCGCGATGAGGCCATAGCGCGACATGCCGCCGCGGCGCAGTAGGGGCGCAGAACGTAAATATGCGGGTAGAGACGCGATTTTAGGTATATATTGCGGTGCGGCTCGGTTGACCCTTTCAGGGTGCGGCGGTATGCACGGCGCAGCCAAATGACGTCTGGTGCGGGTTCCAGAGCGGTTGCGCTTTCGGGACCTCGCAGCATGAGAAAGGAACAGTCGTGGAAGACCTGCTTCGCGAATACCTCCCGATCCTGATTTTTCTTGGCCTCGCCATTGTGCTTGGCTTGGTCTTTATCGTCGCTGCGGCGGTGATTGCCGTGCGGAACCCGGACCCCGAGAAAGTCTCGGCCTACGAATGCGGGTTCAATGCATTCGACGACGCACGCATGAAATTCGATGTCCGTTTTTATCTGGTGTCGATCTTGTTCATCATCTTCGATCTTGAGGTCGCGTTCCTGTTCCCGTGGGCAGTGGCGTTTAAAGACCTGTCGATGGTGGCGTTCTGGTCGATGATGGTTTTCCTCGGCGTGCTGACGATCGGCTTCGCCTATGAATGGAAGAAGGGAGCGCTGGAATGGGAGTGATGACCGGAGCCAACACCGCTGGTGCCGATCGCGAAGTTGCGACTCAGGCGCTGAACGCGGAGTTGCAGGACAAGGGCTTTCTCGTCACCTCGACGGCTGACATCATTAACTGGGCGCGGACCGGCTCGCTGCATTGGATGACTTTTGGTCTGGCTTGCTGCGCGGTCGAGATGATGCACACCTCGATGCCGCGTTACGACCTTGAGCGTTTTGGCACTGCGCCGCGTGCGTCGCCGCGCCAATCCGACCTGATGATCGTTGCGGGGACGCTGACCAACAAAATGGCCCCCGCACTGCGCAAGGTCTATGACCAGATGCCGGAGCCGCGCTATGTGATCTCGATGGGATCATGCGCGAATGGCGGTGGTTATTACCACTACAGCTATTCGGTTGTGCGTGGCTGTGACCGGATCGTTCCGGTAGATGTGTATGTACCTGGCTGCCCGCCGACGGCGGAGGCGCTGCTCTACGGTATCCTGCAATTGCAGCGCAAAATGCGCCGTACCGGAACCATTATCCGCTAAGGGAGCGACGAGATGTCTGATGCGCTGAAAGAACTGGGCGAGCTTCTCGAGCTGAAGCGGAACGATTGTGTTCTGGGCTGGGATGTGACCCACGGCGAGCTGAATGTGGATGTGGCGCCGTCAAACCTCGTGGCGTTTGTCGAATTCCTGAAGGCCGATAGCAATTGCCAGTTTTCGACCCTCGTGGACATCACGGCGGTGGACTATCCGGGCCGTGCGAAGCGGTTCGACGTCGTTTACCACATGCTGTCCATGTACCAAAACCATCGCATCCGGTTGCGGGTTTCGATCCGCGAGGAGGAGATGGTGCCGTCGATCCTTGAGGTGCATCCGAGCGCGAACTGGTTCGAGCGCGAGGTTTTCGACATGTTCGGCATTCTGTTTACCGGCCATCCGGACTTGCGCCGCATCCTGACGGATTATGGCTTCCGTGGGTATCCGCTGCGCAAGGACTTCCCGACAACCGGCTACACCGAAGTGCGCTATGACGAGGTGCAGAAGCGGGTCGTCTATGAGCCGGTCAAACTGGTGCAGGAATACCGGCAGTTTGATTTCATGAGCCCTTGGGAAGGTGCAGAATACATCCTTCCGGGCGATGACAAGGCTGAGGCAAAGGGGTAGGCGCGTGGCGGTGCTGAGACTTCAACACAATCGGGCGGCTGAAACTGTTGCCACCCTGCCTGCCGACCGGCGGGCCAACCTTGCGAGGGCAAGTGCATGATGGACGGGACCAAGGGATTTGAAGACGCCGTAACGGGCGAACAGAAGATCCGCAATTTCAACATCAACTTCGGGCCGCAGCACCCTGCGGCGCACGGTGTTTTGCGGCTTGTGCTGGAGCTGGACGGCGAGATCGTGGAACGCTGCGACCCGCATATCGGCCTGCTGCACCGTGGCACCGAAAAGCTGATGGAAAGCCGCACCTATCTGCAAAACCTGCCGTATTTCGACCGCCTCGACTATGTGGCGCCGATGAATCAGGAACATGCATGGTGCTTGGCCATCGAGAGGCTGACCGGCGTTGAAGTGCCGCGCCGCGCGTCGCTGATCCGTGTTCTGTATTCCGAGATCGGGCGCGTGCTGAACCACCTTCTGAACGTGACAACACAGGCTATGGACGTGGGCGCGCTGACGCCGCCGCTCTGGGGTTTTGAAGAGCGTGAGAAGCTGATGGTTTTCTATGAGCGTGCGTGTGGTGCGCGTTTGCATGCGGCCTATTTCCGCCCGGGCGGTGTGCATCAGGACCTGCCGCCAGCGCTGCTCAACGATATCGAAGCTTGGGCGAAGGCATTCCCCAATGTGCTTGACGATATCGACGGTCTGTTGACCGAAAACCGGATTTTCAAGCAGCGGAACGTGGATATCGGCGTCGTCACGGAAGAGGAAATCCAGCAATGGGGCTTCTCTGGCGTAATGGTGCGCGGCTCGGGCCTTGCGTGGGATTTGCGCCGTGCGCAGCCCTATGAGTGCTATGACGAGTTCGAGTTCCAGATCCCCGTCGGCAAGAACGGCGATTGCTATGATCGTTACCTCTGCCGGATGGAAGAGATGCGCCAGTCGACCTCGATCATCTTGCAGGCGATTGAGAAGCTGCGTGCCCCTGAAGGGCAGGGCGATGTGCTGGCGCGTGGTAAGATCACGCCGCCGAAGCGGACCGACATGAAACAGTCGATGGAAGCGCTGATCCATCACTTCAAACTTTATACCGAAGGCTTCCACGTCCCTGAGGGTGAGGTCTATGCCGCTGTCGAAGCACCGAAAGGTGAGTTTGGCGTCTATCTGGTAGCAGATGGCTCCAACAAGCCGTACCGCGCCAAGCTGCGCGCGCCGGGCTATCTGCACCTTCAGGCGATGGATCACATCTGTAAGGGCCACCAGTTGGCGGATGTGTCGGCCATCATCGGCACGATGGATGTTGTGTTCGGAGAAATCGACCGGTGATCCGATTGGATGCCGAAATATGTGATTATACTTTCGCTGGCTGCCACGGGCGGCTGGCACAGACCAAAGGTTCGATCTGATGCTTCGTCGTCTCTATCATGAACAGCCCGAGAGCTTTGCCTTTACGCCCGAGAACCAGAAATGGGCTGAGGCGCAGATCACGAAGTACCCAGAAGGCCGCCAAGCCTCTGCGATTATTCCGCTCTTGTGGCGGGCGCAGGAGCAGGAGGGCTGGTTGAGCCGCCCTGCTATTGAAGCGGTCGCGGATATGTTGGGCTTGGCCTACATTCGTGCGCTGGAAGTGGCTTCTTTCTACTTCATGTTCCAGCTTCAGCCGGTGGGCAGCGTGGCGCATGTGCAGGTCTGCGGGACGCTGTCCTGCATGATTTGCGGCGCGGAAGATCTGATCGCTGTGTGCAAGGAAAAGATCGCTGATAAGGCGCATGTCGTTTCGGCTGATGGGAAGTTCAGCTGGGAAGAGGTCGAGTGCCTTGGCGCGTGTTCGAACGCGCCGATGGTGCAAATCGGCAAGGATTACTACGAGGATCTGACAGCGGAACGGTTTGCCGAAATCCTTGATGAACTGGCCGCTGGCAAGGTGCCGACGCCCGGCCCGCAGAACGGACGCTATGCAGCGGAGCCGTTGAAGGGGCTGACCAGCCTCACGGATCATGAAAGCGGGCGGCAGCAGTTCAACGCATCGGCCCAGTTGGCAAAGGACATCGGCGATACCGTCAAGCGGATTGACGGCACCGAAGTGCCATTACTGACACCGTGGTTGGGCAAGGGCAACGCGACAGCCAAGAAGCCGGTAGCTAAGAAAGCTGCGGCACCGAAGGCCGCCAAAGCGCCAGTTGAGACAGCTGATGAAGCAAAGGTGGCTGCGAAAAAGCCCCGTGTCCTGAAAGCTGCGCGTAAGGCGGGCGCGGACGATCTGAAAAAGATCACCGGATTGGGACCGAAGATGGAAGAGACGCTCAACGGGTTGGGCATTTTTCATTACGACCAGATTGCAAAGTGGTCGCCGGCGGAGGTTGCATGGGTTGACGATGCTGCCAAAGTACGCGGGCGCATTGAGCGTGACGGTTGGGTTGATCAGGCCGCTGCGCTGGCTGGCGGCAAGTAATTAAGGAGTAGCCGTCGCCGGAGGGCGGGGGCGGAAAACGAGGATGGCGCAGAACAGAGATCAGGCACAGGCTGGGCGGCGCGCGGCGCTGCTGATGGCTGGAACGGGGATCTTCTGGATTGTCGCTATTTATGCAGGATCGGAGTTGGGCTTGTCCGGACGGGTACGGGCGCTCTTTGATCTGATGGCTCTGGCCGGTTTTGGCTGGGCGTTGTGGATGACATATGACATCTGGCGGAAGCGTCAGAAGGACAAAGGGTAAGGCCATGCTCAAGGATCAGGACCGGATTTTTACCAATATCTACGGTATGCATGAGCGCACGCTGAAAGGCGCGCAGGCGCGTGGGCATTGGGATGGCACTGGCGCGATCATCAAGAAGGGCCGCGACTGGATCATCGATGAGATGAAAGCCTCCGGTCTGCGCGGCCGTGGTGGTGCGGGCTTCCCGACCGGCCTCAAGTGGTCTTTCATGCCGAAGGAAAGCGATGGGCGTCCGTCCTATCTGGTAGTGAACGCCGACGAATCCGAGCCGGGCACCTGTAAAGACCGCGAGATCATGCGCCATGACCCACATACGCTGATCGAAGGCTGCCTGATTGCCAGCTTCGCGATGAATGCGCATGCCTGCTACATTTATATTCGTGGCGAATACATTCGTGAGCGCGAAGCGCTTCAGGCGGCGATCGACGAGGCCTATGATGCCGGTCTTTTGGGCAAGAATGCTGCCGGATCGGGCTGGGATTTTGACCTCTACCTGCATCACGGTGCCGGTGCTTACATCTGTGGTGAGGAAACCGCGCTGCTTGAAAGCCTTGAAGGCAAGAAAGGCATGCCGCGGATGAAGCCGCCGTTCCCTGCGGGCGCTGGCCTTTATGGGTGCCCGACCACGGTGAACAACGTGGAATCAATCGCTGTTGTGCCGACGATCCTGCGCCGTGGGGCGAGCTGGTTCTCGGGCTTTGGGCGTGCAAACAACGCGGGCACCAAGCTGTTTGCGATCTCAGGTCATGTGAACAATCCGTGTGTCGTCGAAGAAGAGATGTCGATCACGTTTGAGGAATTGATCGAGAAGCATTGCGGTGGCATCCGTGGTGGATGGGACAATCTGAAAGCGGTTATTCCGGGTGGGTCTTCTGTGCCGTGCGTGCGCGGTGAGAAGATGAAAGACGCGATCATGGATTTCGATTACCTGCGCGGTGAGCTTGGCTCCGGCCTTGGCACCGCGGCGGTGATCGTGATGGACAACTCTGTCGATATCATCAAGGCGATCTGGCGGCTTTCGAAATTCTACAAGCATGAAAGCTGCGGCCAGTGCACCCCTTGCCGTGAAGGCACCGGCTGGATGATGCGTGTCATGGAGCGCTTGGTGCAGGGCAATGCATCGGTCGAGGAGATCGACATGCTGTTCGACGTGACCAAGCAGGTTGAAGGCCATACGATCTGTGCGCTGGGTGATGCGGCGGCGTGGCCTATTCAGGGCCTTATCCGCAATTTCCGCGACGAGATCGAGGACCGGATCAAAGGCAAGGCGCTCGCCGCCGAGTGATCTTTGGGAATGCTGTATGAAACGCCCTTGTCCCAGACAGGGGCGTTTTGCATTTGGGGTAGGGTTTTCGCACATGGATATTGAATATCAAACGGCAAAGACCGACATTCGCTCCATGAGCAGGCATCATAACATTACAAATTTGAAGGCCGTCGCAGGCGCTGGTATGGCGGTTGCCATCGCTGCATTGCCTATGGTGGCTGTCGCGCAGACCGTCGAGAGCGGGAAGAAGCCGCTCTCGCAAGTGGTTGAAATCAGGGAAGGTTTGATCGCGACGGGAATCGCCTACGAAATTTCTGAAGTGTGCCCCGATATCCGAGCGCGGATTGTGCGCGGTGTATTTTATCTTGCCGAACTGGAGCAGAAGGCGCGGCAAATGGGCTATTCCAAGGAAGAGGTTTCGGCGTTCATCGCTGACGATGTGCAGAAGGATGTATTGGAGGAGGTCGCCCGCGCGCGGCTTGCCGATTTGGGCGCAATTCCGGGTGATGTTGCGAGCCATTGTGCGGTTGGCGCGCGTGAGATCGCGGCTGAAAGTCAGATCGGACGCTTGTTGCGCTGAAAAATGATTGGCCTCGGAGGCAAAATTTCCTGCTAATTTGGGCATGAAGCGCCTTTCATCGGGCGCGTTAGCACGTTAGAAGGCCCCGACTGCAAACGACCTGTGATGTCCCAAGCGGCTGACGCAGGTCATGCAAACGGGAACGATAGGCTGGCCATGTCTGATCTGCGCAAAATCATCATCGATGGAAACGAGCTGGAAGTACCAGGGAGCATGACCCTGATTCAGGCCTGTGAACAGGCGGGAATCGAAGTGCCCCGCTTCTGCTATCATGAGCGGCTGTCGATTGCCGGTAACTGCCGCATGTGCCTTGTTGAGGTTGTAGGCGGCCCGCCGAAGCCCGCCGCCAGCTGCGCCATGCAGGTGCGTGATTTGCGGCCTGGCCCTGAGGGGCAGCCGCCCGTCGTGAAGACCAATTCACCGATGGTAAAGAAGGCACGAGAAGGCGTGATGGAATTTCTGCTGATCAACCACCCGCTGGATTGCCCGATCTGCGATCAGGGTGGCGAGTGCGACCTGCAAGACCAAGCGATGGCCTATGGTGTAGACTTCAGCCGTTTCCGCGAGCCGAAACGAGCGACGGAAGATCTCGATCTCGGACCGCTGGTTGAAACCCATATGACGCGCTGCATTTCCTGCACACGTTGCGTGCGCTTCACCACCGAGGTCGCTGGCATTAGCCAGATGGGCCAAACGGGCCGTGGCGAGGATGCGGAGATCACCAGCTATCTGGGTGAGACGCTCGAAAGCAACATGCAGGGCAACATCATTGATCTGTGCCCCGTCGGTGCGCTGGTATCGAAGCCCTACGCATTTACAGCGCGTCCGTGGGAGCTGACCAAGACCGAATCCATCGACGTGATGGACGCGCTTGGCTCGAACATTCGTGTGGATACGAAGGGTCGCGAAGTGATGCGCTTCCTGCCGCGCAACCATGACGGCGTGAACGAGGAATGGATTTCCGACAAGACGCGCTTTGTTTGGGACGGACTGCGCCGCCAGCGTTTGGATACACCCTACATTCGCGAGAACGGCAAGCTGCGTAAGGCGAGCTGGGGTGAGGCGCTTGCCGCTGCCGCCGTCGCGATGAAGGGTAAGACGGTTGCTGGCCTCGTGGGTGATTTGGCGCCTGTCGAAGCGGCGTTTGCGCTCAAGCAGATGATCGAAGGAATGGGTGGGCGCGTTGAATGCCGGACGGACGGCGCGAAGTTGCCCGCTGGAAACCGCTCGGCCTATGTCGGCACTGCAGTGATCGAAGACATTGATAGCGCCAAGTTTGTGATGCTGGTGGGAACCAACCCGCGCAATGAGGCGCCGGTTCTGAATGCGCGTATCCGCAAGGCGTGGCTCGCTGGTGCGCAGGTTGGCCTGATCGGCGAAGCTGTTGATCTGACATATGATTATGCACATTTCGGCACGGGACGTGATGAATTGGCCCGCGCGAAATCGTCGCTCGCCAAGGACGCCGAGGGCGCAGATAGCGTGGTGATCGTGGGGCAGGGCGCGCTGCGTGAGGCCGATGGTGAAGCTGTTCTGGCCGAGGCAATGGCGCTGGCTGAAGCATCCGGCTCCAAACTGATGGTGCTGCACACGGCTGCTGGCCGCGTTGGTGCGATGGATGTGGGTGCTGTGACCGCAGGTGGCATGGATGCTGCCATTGAGGGTGCGGAGGTGATCTATAACTTCGGTGCTGATGAAGTTGAGATCGCTGACGGTGCATTCGTCATCTATCAGGGTAGCCATGGCGACCGTGGCGCGCACCGTGCGGATATCATCCTGCCGGGTGCCGCCTACACCGAGGAAAACGGCCTGTTCGTGAACACCGAAGGCCGCCCGCAATTGGCGATGCGTGCGGGCTTTGCGCCGGGTGACGCCAAAGAAAACTGGGCGATCCTGCGGGCGCTTTCTGCCGAACTGGGCGATACGCTGCCTTATGACAGCCTTGCGCAGCTGCGTCAGGCTCTGGTCGCAGCTGTGCCGCATCTGGCCGAGATCGACACCGTACCGGAGAATGAATGGACGCCGCTGCCGGCGAAGAAGCTTGGCAAGGCGGACTTCCGCAACGCGGTGAACGACTTCTACATGACCAACCCGATCGCGCGGGCAAGCCAGTTGATGGCGGAACTCTCGGCCAATGCCAAAGCGCGCGCCTCGGCAAAGATCGCGGCGGAGTGATTTGATTGCGGCTCGTCCTCATATCGTTTTTGGCTCTTGCGGGCTGCACGGCGTCGCAGGCGCCGGATACCGCCGCGCGGGCAGCGTTCGCCCCGTCCTACGAGGGGGTCGAGACGCGGCTGATGGATGGGGATTTGGTCAATTTCAAAGTGGCGATGCGCGGCGCGCGCAACGCAGAGGACGTGGCCCGCTACGCGGAATGCGCGGCGGCCCAATACACGCTGATCCGCGGTTACGGATTTGCCCGTCATGTGCGCACGAATGTGGCGCAAGAGGCTGGCATATGGTCAGCGGATGCTGTTTACACCATCTCGCCGGCGCTGCCGCGCGGGCTCAAGACAATAGACGCCGAGGTGACAGTGGCCGATTGTGCGGCCACAGGCGTGCCGACGGTATGAGGGAACGAACATGGTAGAGTTTTTCACCACGACAAATCTCGGGATCGTGCTGCTGACTCTGGGTCAGATCCTGTTGCTGGTCCTGCCTTTGTTGGGGGCGTTGGCGTTCCTGATGTATGCCGACCGCAAGGTCTGGGCTGCTGTGCAGATGCGCCGTGGTCCGAACGTGGTTGGCCCGTTTGGCTTGTTGCAGTCGTTTGCCGACCTTCTGAAATATGTGTTCAAGGAGATCGTCGTTCCTGCGGGTGCGGATAAGACGGTGTTCTTCCTCGCGCCGATGATTTCCTTCGTTCTGGCGCTGATCGCTTGGGCGGTGATCCCGTTCAATGACGGTTGGGTGCTGGCGGATATCAACGTGGCGATCCTCTACGTTTTCGCCATTTCCTCTTTGGAGGTTTATGGCGTGATTATGGGGGGCTGGGCGTCGAACTCGAAATACCCGTTCCTCGGCTCGCTACGCTCAGCGGCTCAGATGATCTCCTATGAAGTGTCGATCGGCCTGATCATCATCGGTGTGATTATCTCCACCGGCTCGATGAACTTTGGTGATATCGTCAATGCGCAGGACGGCAATGCGGGCCTGTTCAACTGGTACTGGGTTGCGCATTTCCCGATGCTGTTCTTGTTCTTCATTTCGGCGCTGGCCGAAACGAACCGCCCGCCGTTTGACCTTCCGGAAGCGGAATCGGAACTGGTTGCTGGCTACCAAGTGGAATATTCCTCTACGCCGTTCCTGTTGTTCATGATCGGTGAATTGACCGCTGTTGTGCTTATGTGCGCGCTGGTGTCGCTGCTGTTCCTTGGCGGCTGGCTGTCGCCCATTCCGGGCCTGCCAGATGGTGTGATCTGGATGATCCTGAAAATGGTGTTCTGCTTCTTCATCTTCGCGATGGTGAAGGCGATCACCCCGCGCTACCGCTACGACCAGTTGATGCGCCTTGGCTGGAAAGTCTTCCTGCCGATGTCGCTGGCATGGGTCGTGATCGTGGCGTTCCTTGCGAAATTTGAAGTTCTCGGCGGCTTTTGGGCACGCTGGACGATCGGAGGCTGACAGATGACGCAGATCGACTATGGCCGCGCGGCCAAATACTTCCTTCTCGCTGATTTCATTGCGGGCTTTAGGCTGGGCTTCAAATACTTCTTTGCACCGAAGGCCACGCTGAACTACCCGCATGAAAAGGGACCGCTGAGCCCGCGTTTCCGTGGTGAGCATGCGCTGCGCCGTTATCCGAATGGTGAAGAGCGTTGTATCGCCTGTAAGCTGTGCGAAGCGGTTTGCCCCGCGCAGGCGATCACCATCGATGCTGAACCGCGCGAAGATGGCAGCCGCCGGACAACGCGCTACGACATCGATATGACGAAGTGCATCTACTGCGGTTTCTGTCAGGAAGCATGTCCGGTGGACGCGATCGTTGAAGGGCCGAACTTCGAGTTTTCGACTGAGACGCGCGAAGAGCTTTACTACGACAAGGACAAGCTGCTGGCTAACGGTGAACGTTGGGAAGCAGAGATTGCGCGTAACCTTGAAGTGGACGCACCGTACCGATGAGCAACCCGACGAACCCTTTTGAGGCCATGATGAAGGCAGGGCAGGACTGGGCGAAGGCGCTCAATCCGGCGCTGGAATCCTTCACGCCCAAAGGATTCGAAGCGATGTGGCCGACGATGCCCAAGGACATGATGGAATCTGTCATGGGCAAGACGTTCAACCCCGAAGGGTTGGACGCCAAAACACGGCTGTTGCTGACACTGTCGGGACTGACTGTTCTGGGTGCGCAGGCGGAAGCACAGATCCGCATTACCGTGCGCCATGCCCGTGAGGCGGGGGCCACGAAACAAGAGATTGCCGAGACCATCGCGCAGATGGGTATGTTTGGCGGTATTCCGGCGATGACCAAGGCGATGGAACTCGCCAATGAGGTCATGGAAGAGGACGAGGACCAATGACCGTAGCCGATTTCATCTTTTATGTATTTGCGCTGAGCACTTTGGTGGGCGGGTTGTTCACCGTGGTGAGCCGCAACCCTGTGCATTCGGTGCTGTGGCTGATCCTTGCCTTCCTGTCATCAGCGGGCTTGTTCATCCTGCTCGGCGCTGAGTTCGTCGCGATGTTGTTGATGATCGTCTATGTCGGCGCGGTGGCGGTGCTCTTCCTCTTTGTGGTGATGATGCTCGACGTCGATTTCGCTGAGCTGAAAGCCGAGATGACAAAATACATGCCGCTGGCGCTGTTGATCGGAGTGATCATTCTGATGCAGCTGGCGCTCGCGTTTGGAGCATGGGGCTATTCGGATGGCATCGAGACACGTTTGGCGGCACCCGTTGACGGTGGCATTCAGAATACGGCGGGGCTGGGAACGCTCCTTTATGACAAATACTTCATGCTCTTCCAGCTGTCGGGTTTGATCCTGCTGGTGGCGATGATCGGGGCGATTGTGCTGACCTTGCGGCACCGTCAGGACATCAAGCGGCAGGATATCCTTGCCCAGATGTACCGCGATCCGGCCAAAGCTATGGAGCTGAAAGACGTGAAACCGGGGCAGGGCCTCTAAACAATACGACCGCGACACAAAAGACGCTGGGACAGACGATATGATCGGAATTGAACATTACCTTACCGTAGCGGCGGCGCTGTTCGTCATCGGGATCTTCGGGCTCTTTCTGAACCGGAAAAACATCATCATTTTGCTGATGTCGATCGAACTGATCCTGTTGTCGGTCAACATCAACTTCGTTGCCTTCTCCTCGTTCCTTGGCGACCTCGTCGGGCAGGTGTTCACCCTGTTCGTGTTGACGGTTGCTGCGGCAGAGGCGGCGATTGGATTGGCGATCCTCGTCTGTTTCTTCCGCAACCGCGGCACCATCGACGTTGAAGACGTCAACGTGATGAAAGGCTAACGACCCATGGAAACGATTATTCTTTTCGCGCCGCTCGTTGGAGCCTTGATTGCCGGTTTTGGATGGCGGATCACTGGCGAGAAAGCCGCGCAGTGGATTACGACGGGGCTTTTGTTCCTTGCAGCGTTCCTGAGCTGGATTGTGTTCCTTGGCCATGATGGTGTTACCGAGCAGATTCAAATCCTGCGCTGGATCGAAAGCGGCACGCTGAGCACCGATTGGGCGATCCGCCTCGACCGTTTGACCGCTATCATGCTGATCGTGATCACCACTGTCTCGGCGCTCGTGCACCTGTACTCCTTTGGTTACATGGCGCATGACGACAATTTTGCCGATGACGAGAGCTACCGCCCGCGGTTCTTTGCGTATCTGTCGTTCTTCACCTTTGCGATGCTGATGCTCGTGACATCTGACAACCTCATTCAGATGTTCTTCGGCTGGGAAGGTGTGGGTGTTGCCTCCTACCTGCTGATTGGCTTCTACTTCCGCAAGCCAAGCGCTAATGCTGCCGCGATCAAGGCATTTGTCGTCAACCGTGTTGGTGACTTCGGCTTTGCGTTGGGGATTTTCGGGCTGTTTATGCTGACCGACTCGGTGCGCTTCGACGATATCTTTGCGGCAGCACCTGCGCTGGCTGAAACTGAAATCAGCTTCCTTTGGGCAGAGTGGAATGCAGCGAACCTGCTGGCTGTTCTGCTGTTCATCGGTGCGATGGGTAAATCGGCGCAGCTGATCCTTCACACATGGTTGCCTGACGCGATGGAGGGCCCAACACCTGTGTCGGCACTCATCCACGCAGCGACGATGGTGACGGCAGGTGTATTCCTCGTTTGCCGGATGTCACCGCTGTTTGAATTTGCGCCGGAAGCGAAGCAATTCGTCGTCTTCCTCGGTGCGACGACCGCGTTCTTTGCGGCGACTGTTGGCCTTGTGCAGAACGACATCAAGCGGGTGATCGCATATTCGACCTGTTCGCAGTTGGGCTACATGTTCGTGGCGGCTGGTGTTGGCGTTTACTCGGTGGCGATGTTCCACCTGCTGACGCATGCGTTCTTTAAAGCGATGCTGTTCCTTGGTGCCGGTTCGGTGATCCACGGGATGCACCACGAGCAGGATATGCGGAACTATGGCGGCCTGCGGAAAAAGCTGCCGCTGACCTTCTGGGCGATGCTGATCGGGACGCTGGCGATTACTGGCGTTGGTATCCCGCTGACGCACTTCGGCTTTGCTGGTTTCCTTTCCAAAGACGCAGTGATCGAAAGTGCTTGGGCGGGAACCGCTGGTGGCTATGCCTTCTGGATGCTGGTCATCGCAGCTTTGTTCACCAGCTTTTATAGCTGGCGTTTGATGTTCTTGACCTTCTGGGGCGAACCGCGCGGCGATAAGCATACTCATGACCACGCACATGAAAGCCCGACGGTAATGTTGGTGCCGCTCGGCGTGCTGGCGATCGGCGCAATCTTCGCCGGTATGGTTTGGTACGAGGACTTCTTTGGTGATCATCATGCGGTTGAGGTATTCTTCGGGATTGCCGAGGCCGACGCCGAGCATGCGTCGCTGGAGGGCTTTAGCCTGATCACTGCGGCACATGCCGCGGGTGGTGAAGAAACCACGTCTCACGGTGAGGATGATCACGGTGAAGCGGCGAAGGCTGGTGACCATGCTGCCGAGAAAGTCCCTGGTCAGGGCGCAATTTTCATGGCGGCCGACAATCACGTTTTGGATAACGCGCACCACGCGCCAAAATGGGTGAAAGTATCGCCCTTCTTCGCGATGCTGATTGGTTTCCTTGTTGCCTTCCAGATGTATATCCGCCGCCCCGATCTGCCTGCGAAGCTCGCGGAAAATCAGCGGCCGCTGTACCTGTTCCTGCTGAACAAGTGGTACTTTGACGAGATTTACGACTTCATCTTTGTGCGTCCCGCAACGGCGCTTGGCCGCTTCTTGTGGAAGCGTGGCGACGGCGCGGTGATTGATGGCGGCATCAACGGGCTCGCGATGGGGATCATTCCGTTCCTGACACGCCTCGCAGGCCGCGCGCAGTCCGGCTACGTCTTCCACTATGCCTTTGCCATGGTGCTGGGTATCGCAATTATTCTGACCTGGGTGACGATCTCCGGGGGAGCGAACTAATGGATAACCTTCTTTCCATCACGACCTTTATCCCGCTCCTTGCGGCTGCCATCCTTGCGGTTTTCTTGCGCGGTGAGGACGAAGCGGCACAGCGTAATGCGAAGTGGGTCGCAATGATCGCGACGGTGGCAACATTCCTCGTATCGCTGTTCATCCTGTTCGGATTTGACCCTGAGAATACTGGATTCCAGTTCGTGGAAGAGGCCGAATGGCTGCTGGGCATGCAATATAAAATGGGCGTTGACGGGATTTCGATCCTGTTCGTGATGCTCACAACCTTCCTTATGCCGCTGGTGATCTGGTCCGCGTGGGATGTGAAGGTGCGCGTCAAGGAATACATGATCGCGTTCCTCATTCTGGAAACGCTGATGCTGGGCGTGTTCATGGCGCTCGATCTGGTGCTGTTCTACCTGTTCTTTGAAGCGGGCCTGATCCCGATGTTCCTGATCATCGGCATCTGGGGCGGGAAGGATCGTATCTACGCGGCGTTCAAGTTCTTCCTCTATACCTTCCTCGGATCGGTGCTGATGCTCGTTGCGATGGTGGGCATGTTCGTAGATGCGGGGACGACCGATATCACGGCGCTGTTGACGCATAATTTTGGCTCGGAAAGCTTCGACCTACTTGGTATCCACGTCGTCGGTGGTATGCAGACGGTCCTGTGGCTTGCATTCTTTGCCTCGTTCGCCGTCAAGATGCCGATGTGGCCCGTGCATACCTGGCTGCCCGACGCGCACGTTCAGGCGCCGACGGCCGGTTCCGTTGTTCTGGCGGCGATCCTGCTGAAGATGGGCGGCTATGGCTTCCTGCGCTTTTCGTTGCCGATGTTCCCTGTTGCTTCTGACGTTCTTGCGCCGCTGGTGTTCTGGATGTCGGCCATCGCGATTGTTTATACCAGCCTCGTCGCTCTGGTGCAGGAGGACATGAAGAAGCTGATCGCGTATTCATCGGTTGCGCATATGGGCTATGTCACGATGGGCATTTTCGCAGCGAACCAGCAGGGGATCGACGGGGCCATCTTCCAGATGCTCAGCCACGGCTTTATCTCTGGCGCGCTCTTCCTCTGTGTGGGGGTGATCTATGACCGGATGCACACCCGCGAGATTGATGCCTATGGTGGCCTTGTGAACAGAATGCCGGCTTACGCCTTGATCTTCATGTTCTTCACTATGGCGAACGTCGGCTTGCCGGGTACCTCGGGCTTTATTGGGGAATTCCTGACGCTGATGGGGATTTTCCAGGTGAACACCTGGGTTGCCGCATTCGCGACGTCTGGTGTGATCTTGTCGGCTGCCTATGCGCTGTGGCTCTATCGCCGCGTGGTAATGGGCGATCTGATCAAAGAGAGCCTCAAGGCGATCACCGATATGACAGGCCGCGAAAAGATGATCTTTACGCCGCTCGTTGTGATGACCCTGTTGCTGGGTGTCTATCCGGCGCTGGTGCTCGATATCATTGGACCGAGCGTGGAAGCGCTTATCGGGCAGGTGGATATGGCACAGGCCGCCCACGCAGCCGCAAACCAACTTGCCGCGCAATAAGGAGCGACGGACATGATCTCTACTGACCTTTCGATCATTCTTCCTGAGATCGTTCTGTCGATCTTTGCGATGGTGGCGTTGATTGTGGCGGTCTACACCGCCAAGGACAAACTTGCACCGATGTTGACATGGCTGACGGCGGCTGTGTTCGTCCTCCTCGCGTTTTGGATCGGGACAGGCGGTGACGGCACGAATGTCGCGTTTGAAGGTGCGTTTGTTGATGACGGTTTTGCCCGATTTGCCAAAGTGACCATTCTCCTGTCGGCGGCGGCTGTTCTGGTGATGAGCCTCGACTACCTTGAGAAGCGTGACCTGTTGCGCTTCGAATATCCGCTGCTGATCGCGCTCGCCACGGTGGGTATGATGGTCATGGTTTCCGCCGGCGACTTGATGGCGCTTTACATGGGCTTGGAGTTGCAATCGCTGGCGCTCTACGTTGTAGCCTCATTGCGGCGCGACAGCGCGAAATCGACGGAAGCCGGTCTGAAATACTTTGTACTTGGCGCGCTGTCATCCGGCCTGCTCCTTTACGGCGCGTCGCTGACTTATGGCTTCTCGGGAACGACGCTGTTCTCGGGGATCATCGAAGCAGCAGGGCATGAGCCTTCGCTCGGCCTGATCTTTGGCCTCGTCTTCTTGATCTCGGGCTTTGCGTTCAAAGTATCCGCGGCGCCGTTCCACATGTGGACGCCCGACGTTTACGAAGGGTCGCCAACGCCTGTGACCGCGTTCTTCGCGACCGCGCCGAAGGTCGCGGCAATGGCCTTGTTTGCGCGCGTTGTGCATGACGCCTTTGGCGGAAATGTTGGTGACTGGCAGCAGATCATTGCCTTCCTTGCCGTTGTGTCGATGTTCCTTGGTGCAATTGCTGCGATCGGACAGACGAACATTAAGCGCCTGATGGCCTATTCCTCCATCGCGCATATGGGCTTTGCGCTCATGGGGTTGGCAGCTGGCACGGCATTCGGTGTTCAGGCGATGCTGATCTATATGGCGATCTATGTGACGATGAATATCGGCACCTTTGCCTTTATCCTCTCAATGGAGCGGGACGGGCGCCCGGTCACGGATATTGCGTCGCTCAAGATGTATTCCCGCAATGAGCCGCTGAAGGCGCTGGCGATGCTGGTTCTCTTGTTCAGCCTTGCCGGTGTGCCGCCGATGGTCGGCTTTTTCGGCAAGTTCTATGTGCTGCGCGCCGCTTATGATGCTGGTTTGGCATGGCTCGCTATCGCGGGTGTTGTGGCATCGGTCATAGGTGCGTTCTATTACCTGCGGATCGTCTACTTCATGTATTTTGGAGAGTCGGAAGAGCCTTTGGACGGGCAGATGTCACCTGCGCTGTGGGGCGCGTTGATGATCTCGGCTGCTGTGATGGTGTTCGGGGTGATCAATCTGTTTGGCATTGAGCCGCTGGCAGCAGCGGCGGCGGAAACGCTTGTCAACTGACGCGGATAAAGACGTGTTCTGGCCCGCCGGTTTCGCGCGGGTCATCCTCGATGAAACGGACAGCACTATGGCCGAGGCCCGCCGCCGTGCGGAGGCGGGCTTAATTCAGCCGCTCTGGATCATGGCGCACAGGCAAACAGCTGGGCGCGGGCGCAGGGGTCGGAGCTGGGCTGCTGGCGACGGCAATCTGGCTGCTACGCTTGTGTTTAGACCTTATTGCACCGCCGCTGAGGGCGCGCGGCGCTCATTCCTTGCAGCTAATGCCCTGTTCGAGGCTTTAGCGATCTACATTGATCGCAGCCGTTTATCGCTCAAATGGCCGAATGATGTTTTGCTGAACGAAGGTAAAGTTGCGGGCATTCTGCTGGAGAGCGCTGGCAACGGCCCGTTCCTCGATTGGCTGTCGATTGGGATCGGTGTGAACCTCAGCACGGTGCCGGAAGGTATCGAGGACGCGGCCTTGGGGCCGGTGAGCCTGAGCGGTGAGGGCGGCGACGAGGTAAGTGCGGAGACTTTTCTTTCAGTTCTTGCTTCAAGCTATGCAACGCAAGAGGCGAAACTGGAGAAATTCGGTTTCGCGCGTATTCGCGAAGATTGGCTGCGGCATGCGGCGCGGTTGGGTGATGTGATCACTGCGCGTACTGCCAGAGAGGAAATTCGCGGCGTGTTCGACACGATTGACGACGATGGAAACCTGATACTGATCACTGGCACTGGCCCG
>Ga0181576_10000894_pt1 | contig 22473 bp, 9 predicted proteins | sample 101ome_22_FD_132464 | JGI IMG/M metagenome (GOLD analysis project Ga0181576, IMG submission 132464) | Coastal salt marsh microbial communities from the Groves Creek Marsh, Skidaway Island, Georgia - 101412BT metaG (megahit assembly) | ecosystem: Environmental > Aquatic > Marine > Intertidal zone... | reverse complement strand
CCCCGTGATGTGAGACTTTAGGTCCAGCTGGTAGCGCCTTTGACTAATGCGCATAAAAAAGCCCTGATGCTGTGCATCAAGGCTTTTCCTTGTAGACATTCTGAAGAATAGGTCGAATGTAAATCGAATGGATGAATCAGATCAAATTGAGAGAATAATTACCCGGTAATACCTTCCACTGGCTTGAATTTTTTATTCGGAATATTCCGAACACACGTTTGGAATCACGTGTAATTCATGATCCCATTGTTTTCAGTATATTCATGATGACACCAAGATAAAAACTAGACTACGATATGATCAATGACCGCGGGTTCGATTCCGTCCAGCTCCATCGCTAAACTCTTAAACGTTAATGTGAAAGAACTTTTAGAAGATGAGTAAAGTGAGAAAACATATTGAGTTATTTGCTGGTTGCGGCGGAATGGCAATTGGAATGGAAAGCGCTGGATTTGAGCTTACTTTTGCCAATGAGGTATCACCGATGGCAAGTAACACATTTGCCCACAATGTACTTGGTGTAGATATTCACGAACAAAGTGAAAAAGTAAAGTGGATACATTCAAGATATTCGCGTGAACAGTATGAGAATAGATTAAGAGAAAACCTCTTGTCCCATAAAGCCGATGAAAACTGTGAGATAATTAATGACCCTAAGCTATCCACTCTCGAAAAATGTTTGCTAGTAGGAGATGTGAGACATTTGAGGGATAGGTTTGCTGAAATTGGTGTGTCTGATCCATATAACGGTAATCTTGACTTAATTTCTGGAGGTCCACCTTGTCAAAGCTTCAGTCTAGCTGGAAAGAGAGAACTCAATAATTACAAGAACAGCTTGCCTTTGGATTTCGCTGAAATTTGTGAAATGCTGAACCCAAAGGTTGTTTTACTAGAAAATGTAAAGGGAATACTATCAGCATTTACTGAAAATGGGGCTAAGTACTACGCTTGGTTTGAGGTGGCCAAAGCGTTTGCTATGAAAGGGTTTGCACCTGTGTGTATGTTGATTAATTCAAAATATTTTGGTGTAGCTCAGAACCGCCCCAGATACATTATGTTGGCATTTCGCCTAGATATATTTCAAAAGATATCCATAGAATATAAGGATAATGAGATCATAAAAAACGTCAATGAATTTGTTGCTAAAGTTCAGAAAAACAAAAAGCTACAAGTGGCTGACTTAAAATATTATGATATCGAGAAGAGTACAGACTTGTTTAACGGTGAAATACTTCCTGAACCTAGCTCTTTTGATAAAGAAAGTTGGTATAGTGTATTTGATGCAATTGATGATTTGATTTCAAAAGGAGATCATGAAAAGTCAGGATATATCCATAGGATTAATACTCTGTTTCGGACTAAATCAGAACAAACACAAGGTTTACAGAATCATAATACCAGAAATCACACTGGTAAAATAAAAGATCGGTTTTTGTTCTATCAAATTCTGAATCATATTAACGGTCAAAAAGAGGTTATTCTCAAGGAGAAAAAGAACGGGAGAGTTATTTCTTCGAAGCTAATTAAAGATATTTATAACGAATTGAGGAACTCCAAACATGAGTTAAGTAAAATCTTCAAATCTGGAAAGCAATTCGAGGAATTCATCAATTCGGTTGAGCTGACAAAGAAACATTCCCAGCGAGCTTTGATTAAAGGTAACCCTTCACCCGCTCAGTTGACTATTCCTGATGACATATGTCATTATTCACCTTATGAAAATAGAGTGTTGACCGTTCGAGAAATGGCTAGGATACAAAGTTTTCCTGATTCATTTGTGTTTCGTTCGAAGGAAACTACGGGTGGGAAAAACAGGAGTTATGAAGTTCCACAATATACGCAAGTCGGAAATGCTGTACCTCCTAAGATGGCTTATCATTTAGGAGAACACATCGTTAATCTTTTAGACAAAATTAGATCGTAATGTCGTATCAACGTTTAAAAAGAGGTGAAAAGAATCTGAAGTCCGGTGTTCGTTGGACCAAAAAAGAAATCTATGAGGTATACAAGCTGTTCAAAGAGATTAATGGAGTTGGTTTGCATGAACATAACCCAGAAATTCAAAAGTTAGCAGCTAGACTTGGCAGAACAGTCAGGTCAACTGAAGCTCAAACATTGATGTTTCGGAATTTAGAAAGAGGAGGTATTTACAGTCACGGTAATATGAACAAACTCTCTAGGGAGGTGTGGATAGAGAATGAGACAGACGACAGTGAAGAAGCCAACAAAGAGGAAGAGACAGAAGAAAGACTTATTTACCAAGATTGGAATAAATTATTAGTTCAGCATTACTTCAATTCATCGATAGAAGGTCAAGAGATTGGTTGTTTTCCAGTGTCAGAGGAAATTTTTGAGGAACTGACTGATCATGAATATTCAAAAGAAGATTTTTTCGACGCCATAAAGAGATTAATTAGAACCTCTAATTTTTTTGATAAACTTGAGGACCTCTACAAAGGCTCATTACCAAGAGAATATAATGGCAAGACTGTTAGAAAGCCTGTACCCGAGTATTTTGGATTTCTCATATTTCTTATTTACGCTTTATCTGAGGATGATAAAGACGATATAACGGCCGCCAATGTCTATGACAGGATCAATCATTTTGGAGTAGAGGTTTTTGGAGAGAAGTGGAAGAAAATCAATACTGCTGTAAGCAGAGATTTATTAGAACCTATCTGGGAGAGTCTTGAAGAATGGTCTACCTCGTTTAAGAAAGGTTCTTTGGGATCATTCATAAGAAGAAACCCTAAGAACAATCAACGTTGCTATGTATCAAGAATCGAAAGACATTCTCTATTTAATTCCAAGCAATTCGCAACAGTAATTGACTCATTAATATCTGAAGGTTACCGTCCAGAATCGATTCTATCTGTTGAAGAATGGCTGGATTTCTTTAATAAATATGATGTTCCCAAGGCCAGCCTAATTAAGGAATATATTTCGGATGGATCTCCATTGCAAAGAGCAGTGTTGGCATTCTTAAATAATTATTTGAAAGCTCATTTTGATGGAACAACGATCGCAAGCCAGCAAAACAAATTTAGGGTCCCTCCAATCAAACTCAAAGTTTGTATTAAATCTCTACCTCTGTGGCCAGAAGATCCAGTTGATAGAGTTTGCTTAAGGGCACATGGAGAAGGATTAGAGAACGATATTATTAGAACGGACTCAGGTGAAGCAATAAATGTAGTATCATCTGATCATCAGTTTTCGGATTCCATTGGATATAATTTTGATTTAGAAACTGGCGTAATGCTCAAAAGTGAAAGAAATCGATACATAACCAACAAAAGGACGTATTGGTTGTCAAAAAATCACAAATTGAATGAGTGGGTTGAAGTTAATTATCCGACAAATGAATCAACATTTTTATTGGTAACCAGTGCTGAAAGAGCAAATTCTTTCCTACAGTCTGAAGATATTACTTGCGACGTTTACCCTATCGAGGGTATTTCTCACGTTGTAATGCACTTTAATTCGTTGAATGAAGAACAATTTGATAAGGTCTACAACTTGTATAATCCATACACAAAGATTGAAGGTAAGATTGAACTTATTTCAAATTATGTGTTGGATAGAAGAACCTGCTTGTTCACAGAATTTGCACCCAAATTCAGATATATTGGGCCTTCGGCTAAACCTAAAATAATTGCTATTAATGCTGAGGATAAAGAGGAATTGTGCGCCCTTAATCCGGTAGCTGATCAAAGCGATCTTTATGAGTTGCCTGAAGAGTTTAGTTATAGCGGCTCCTTCCAAATCAAAGAAGCTAATAGCCTTATTAAAACTAGATATAATCTTAAGCTAGGTACATTAAACCAAACCCCGATCAATGTTCATAACCCGATTCTTAAGAATCATGAAGGAAGAAATGACATTCGAATTGAAAGGAGTGATTCTGACATATACGATATTCCTGTTTCCTTTAATAGAGAGTTTGATATTCCTAAGTTTAATCTTTGGCATTCTAATTTATTCGGCCTTTTCAAAGCTAGACCTGGTAAAATTGAAGTTAAGTCTGAAACAGACTACAGAACTATTCAAACATCGGGTGACAAATTATTGCAATTTGTTGGTTTAAGTAACAACATATCAACGTATGACTTCCCTAAGTTAATCAGGGAGTTAGACCCTGAAATTTCCATAAGATATAGCAAAAGGTTAATGGATTATTGGAGACACCTTGGATATATTAATTTTCAGGATTACGGCGAACAGGTAAAAGTAAATCCAACTTCCATATTCTTCATGCAAACTTCTGCCGGGTTGAAAGCAATTCTTACTGGCTATAGAAATAAAGAATTAATTGAAGAATTGTCTTCTTTATGTTCTAAGCTAAAGTTGAAAGTTGGATTTGAATATCATTCCACGTATAAAGAGGATTTACTACCAACTAAAATTGTTCTATATGAACAAAATGGTGATTTGAACAAATTCAAAATAATAAGAGATCAGTTAGGCCTCTGGTTCGTAAACGACATCGAGAATGCGTTTAATACAAGGTTTGTGGTATACCAATTAGCGTGTTTTTATACTCAAAGATCAGTTAGTGAGTTCAAAGAATACGCTTTAGGAGGTCCGTTTTATGAAGATGAGAATGGCAGGACTAAAGATCATCGTAGGAAGAGAATATACAATCTTGATAAATTGTATTGGGAAGATTCGACAGATGATGTAGAGATATTTCATGAAGGTTCTGTAGTTAGATATGAAGGATTCAAGGACAAGTCAATGACCCACATTTATAGATGTGAGAACAAAAGTGTATTAATTGAGGATATCAGTCTAGCCATTTTCTCAAGCCTTAAATCCGATGTGTTGAGAAAAAAAGTGTCTGATGTAAATCAAGAGTATGATTTATATGTTCCGCTTTTTTTGGGGCTTCCGTTTTGGATTGAGCGAGGGTTGATACTGCTGAATGGTGATGTCCCAGGTATTGAGAATATTAATGGATCCCCTTATCGCATTTATGAAAATGTGAATAAGAAAATTCTGGATGAAATAGAAGAAAAATTAGACCAAAAAATTACTAAAATATGATTAACCCTATAGGTGTTTTTGAAAAGGTAGTTAAAGGATATATATCTTATGTTCAAACTGCTTTTGGTACCAGATATAAAGAATTCGAGTCAAAAAGAGAAGACCTACTTAATGAGGATGGAGTAATCTATAGACAACCCTGGATTGAGCCATTGCTCAAATATGAATCAGGCCCGAAAAAAATCGAAGATTTGGATGAAGACGATCTTCAGGGATTTAGTGATGATGAAATAAGAGTTTTTAGGCAATTTATTAAAAAAGGTTTGTTTACTGGTGATTTTCCTTTATACATGCATCAATATAAGATGTTGAAAAAGGCAGTAAGAGGTGAGAATTGTGTTATCACCTCGGGTACGGGTTCTGGTAAAACAGAGTCTTTCTTAATGCCACTCTTTGCATATCTTTTAAAGGATTTATCAAAGTATATTCATAATCCTTCCAATGTAAACATGGATGGTCCGCATACAAGAGGATTAGGACCTAAACGAGGTGTGATAATTAACGAGTCTGGTGTAGGACATTTAAGCCCTGCTTCGCTCCAAAGAAATAATGAGACTAGACCAAGTGCCATTAAGGCCATAATTGTTTACCCAATGAACGCCTTGGTAGAAGATCAAATGACTCGACTTCGGCAATCTTTGGATAGCGATAATGTTAGAGAATATTGTAATGAACAATTAAACGGTCACAGAATCTTTTTTGGTAGATATAATAGCTCTTCACCTGTGTCTGGAAAGCTGGCCAAGATTAATGATGATGGTGAGCCGGTAATTAATAATTCTAAGTGGCTCCAATTACAAAATGAACTTGAGGCAATTCAATCTAACTATGATGAAATTGTAAGATATCTAGATTCCGAGCCAGATTTATCGAGTTCCAAACGAGAGGATATTATTTCAAATTTTCAGAGATTGGATGGAGCAGAAATGCGGTCTAGGTTTGATATGCAACAAACTCCTCCAGACCTCTTAATCACAAACTTTTCAATGCTAAGTATTATGCTAATGCGTTCCATTGAAGAGGGAATGTTAGACCAAACCAGACTTTGGCTAAATGCAGAAACAGAGTGGGATTTAATCAATTTATCTCCTGAAGAAAGGGAAAGAGAAAAGAATGAAAGGATTTTCCATATTGTAATAGATGAACTTCATTTATATAGAGGGACAGAGGGTACCGAAATTGCTTATTTAATTCGACTACTTTACTCCAGACTTGGGATAAATCCTGAATCGAATAAGATTAGAATTCTAGCTTCTTCAGCTTCTTTGGATGGGAAAGAAGGCACAGAAGAATTTGAATATAGTCAAGCTTTTTTAAAAGGCTTTTTTGGCTTAAACCAAAACATGCAAGTAGTTGAAGGTGCTAATGAATTGCCAGATAAAGTAACTACATCAGAACTGATTGATCATGATGTGTTCTTTAAAATCGGTGTGCAGAGTGATGAAATTTCTGGACTTCAAGAGGACACGTTTGTTAGTCAAATATCCGACTATATAGACAGCTTGTACGGCATGAATGAACGAAAAGGGGTTGTTTCCTTGCTTCAGGACGTTAACAATAATGTACAATTGATTTCCAAACTAGTTTATTCATTTGAATTCAAAGAAGAAGGCAAACCCAGTAGGTTCAGGCCTTATCCTTATTACAATGACGAGTCTGATGAAGATAAGAATGGTTTGTTCATTTCAGTAGCAAGGAAGGTGTTTGGGTCTTCTTTAGAGAATAATGTGTTGAGGCAATCAATGAAAGGGTTATTTATCGTTAGAGGTCTATATGACGTTTACTCGAGCCTTCTAAAAAAGGAATTAGGGAATAGCTGGACTGAATGCAAACTTCCAAGATTTAGGTTTCACTTTTTTGTAAGAAACATTGAAGGACTATGGACGACATTAAAACCTGACTCGAGTCTGACAGCATTACTTGATCGAGATCCTATGAAAGAACTTTTGCCTCAAAGTGAAATAAGTTCAAATGGGTATAGAGTATTCGAAGCTTTATACTGTGAGAGCTGTGGTTCGACTTTTGTTGGCGGGACCAAGGTGATAGAGAGTTATGATAATAACGATACATACAGGCATGAGCTAATCACAACACCCCCAGAAATAGAAAGCATTCCAGAAAAGTCTCAATCAGCAAGAGTAGAGAGTAGGACGGATAGAGATTACGGTGTCTTTTGGCCTAAAACCAATTTTTCTGCAAGTACCCAATCGTTGATTGATGATGGTTATTGGGAGGAACGGCATTTGGGCTTAAAGGATGGAAGATTATATCGTTCTGCAAATGAAGATACTGTATCAGGACTTTACTATACGCCAGAGAAAAGAAACCACAACATTTTTACAGATGATAACGGTACCGCTTTACCGCATGAATGTCCAAGCTGTAATGCGAATTATCAACACAGAAGAAATAGAAAATCTCCTGTCCGAGGTTTTAGAACTGGTTTTGGAAAAACCAATCAGGTATTGGCAAAGGAACTTTTCAAGGCTATTCCTTCAACAGATTCAAATCCAAGGAAGTTGGTCGCATTCTCAGATTCAAGAGAAGAATCGGCAAGATTTTCAAACGACATTGAAAAAGAAAACTACAATGAAATGATCAAAGAGCTTCTTCTAAAAGAAAGGAGCAAAGTGATTCACGCTTACAAATTTGTTGAAGCATTTGAGCAGGACGATAAAGAAGAGTCAGAAGTTCACAAAGCTGCACTTGGTGCTAAGTTTGGAATGGAATTGCACCAAGCGTTGATATTATCCAAATCGGGAACGTCTGATGAGACAAAAGACAATTTAATTCAGGATTCTCGAAACAAAACAATAAAGCTTGATCACCTAATTGACAACATAATTTGGGGATTGGTAGCTCAAGGAGTCAACCCTGCTGGACCTAATGCTTCCAAACAAAGGCTCGAGGTTAGATCAGAGGACACATGGTTTAAAAGAACTGAAGATTGGAAGAATTGCTTTAAATGGGATGGTGTAGAACCAGACTTTAATGAACAATATGTGACTAATCAAGGAGAGAAGGATATCCTTCTAAATGATGTTAGAAAGGAGATTTATCTTGAAGCTGGTAGGTTTTTATTTGGCAGGTTATTCTATAGTATTGAATCTTCTGCATTAGCAAAAGTGATGTTGACTTCAGAATTTGAAAGTCCTTTTCCTAATATGCCAGATGATGCATTTTTAGATGTTCTCAATTCCTGCTCAAGAATTCTCGGAGATAATTTTAAATATTACCCCAATAATTTTGACTACAGCAAATCACTGAGAAACTATACTGAAGTAAAACCTTTAAAGCTTTATTTGGAAGCCGTAGCTTTAAAATATGGTGTAGCTGTTTCAGAGCTGGGAAAATCAATTTGGAATATCATTTCCAACGTATACAAGCATCGAGATGGTCAATTGAATTTATCCAACCTTAGATTGAATTTTGCAGATGATCAGGACGAAGCAATCATATGTGATAATTGTAGGACTGTCCATTTACATAGTTCTGGAGGAGTTTGTAAAAATTGCTTTAATTACTTAGATCGATCCAAAAAGGTTAAATGTGAGAAAATCAGGGAGAATAACTTCTATGCTTCACAACTGAAGAATAATACTAATGTCGTTAGAATGAGATGTGAAGAGCTCACTGGGCAAACTGACAATCAACTGGAAAGACAGCGCCTTTTTAAAGGGATAATTACTGGAGATAATAAGATTGTTGAAGAGATTGATTTATTGAGTGTTACAACAACTCTTGAAGTAGGTGTAGATATTGGATCTCTTCAAGCCGTATACCAAGGCAATATGTCTCCGATGAGGTTTAATTACCAGCAGAGGGTAGGGCGAGCTGGACGAGCCGGTCAGGCATATAATATTGCTTTGACTTATTGTAGAGGTAGAAATCATGATGAGTACTTTTTTAACAACCCAGAAAGAATGACAGGAGATCTTTCACCTGTTCCATTCTTAAGCCAAAGTCAATCACAAATTTTATTTAGGATGGCGATCAAAGGGTTGTTTCAGAGATATTTCTCTCAAGTTAATTCAGGTCAAAATGCCACAAGTTCCGTTCATGGTGAATTTGGGACAATTGAAGATTTCTTCAGAGGATCATCGGGCATTAACGATTTGTTTTCCTGGTTAGAAAATGAAAATAATTGGATAGACATATTTAATAATCTGAAGCTAAACTTGTACGTTGATAAGGATAAGTATGAGCGCTACAATATAGCTTCCTTTAAAGGTTGGGTTTTGGGTGAATTTAAAACCAAATTCACGAAAATTCACGATAATTATAAGCAAGGTGATTTAGCTTATAGAATGGCGGAATTAGGTCTATTACCAATGTCAGGAATGCCTACTGGAATACGTAGTTTAATTTTGGGATTTGAGAGAACTGGGGACGAAAAACTGTTTGAAGCTAAAACAATAGATAGGCCATTAGATAGAGCAATATTCGATTTTGCACCTGGAGCGCAGAAAACAAAGGATAAACGGATTTATACAAGCGTCGGATTAACTCCTAGTATTTCCGAGATATCTTATAATTTCCAATCTAGAAGTATGGAAGCAAGAGTGTTTGAAAATTCTGCATACACAGATGCTACATGGGTGATTGTGAATAAGCAAAATAATATTATTTCAACAGAGGATTTCGAAGAAGGGATGGAGGCTCCTTCAAGAGTTCTTGATGATTCTGAACGAGCATTTAAAGTCGTAATTCCAAATGCTTTTAGAACTGATTTTAATCGTAAACCACAGGATCGAGAAGTTGATCAGGAGATTAACAATTCTAAACCATTACTGTTTTCTCAAGCTCTGGACAACGAGACTGACCAAAGAAAGTCGGTAGGAGATTCTAATGCTGTACTATCATCATCAGATTACACTTGGAGATTAAATACTAATGGCGAGGACCAGTTTAGAATGAAGAGAACGAACGCTGAAGAAAGAGGGACGATTCTACCAAACCAGTACATTGACCTAGATCTAGATAAGCGATTGAGATATGGATTCGAGGAGGCCATACAAAATAGAGACGTTCGTAAAGAAATTATCACTGCTTCAAAAGACGAGGGTGAACTAATTTCATTAGGGGCAAGGAAGACAACCAATATAATACGTTTATATCCAAACAATTTGAATAATTCGCTGGATATCAATCCATTCCATCAAAAGGATTTTGGTAAACGAGTGAGTGCAAAGGGAGCCTTCCATTCAGCAGCTTTTTTGTTGCAAAGATGTCTGGCCGATCAATTAGATGTAAGTCCTGAAGAAATAGAGTTAGCTGCAATCACAGAACATGAACTGGATGATGGTACAGAGAGAAGTACAGGCAAAATAATCCTTTCAGACGAATTACCCAATGGGTCTGGTTTTGTTGAGTACCTTTATAATCATCTCGATAAGTTCTTTTCAATGTGCTTAAGCCCTACTCCAGAAAATAGGTTTGCTTATAGTTTCCTAAATGAGGAACATGCAAAAGATTGTAAATCATCTTGCTATAAAGATCTGCAGAATTATAGAAACCTAAATTATCACGGCATTCTAGACTGGAGATTAGGAGCTGGTCTTATCAGGGTTTTAAACGACTCTAACTACATGGTTGGGTTGGACAATGATTGGAGTAGCTTAGATATTCATGATTGGCCTGAATTTGCTAAAGATCTTTCTATTCAATTTGCGAATTCAATTGACAAACGAATTCTTGAATCGCCAGATAGTTTCAACGTTCATAAAGGTATTCCTGTTATTACATACAAAGGAATTAATATTATAGTTGTTCATCCTTTCTGGAATTATGTTGGAGGGCATTTCCCTGAATCGAACTCGTTGACTGAAGCCATTGAGCTATGTGAGGCTCCCGAAAGAATATTCTTCGCAGATACGTTCAACCTCTATCGAAGAATGGCATGGACTTATCAGCAGTTTTATAAATGGCTTAGGTCTTTACGATAAATGACAGCCATGGTTGTTGACTATTTAAGCCCGAGTAAAATACATTTTGTAAATGAATGTAAGTTCAGATATGTGCTGACATTCACTGATGGGCGTCACAAAGGGTCTAAATTGTTCAATAAGAATACATTTCTAGGTATTTTAATGCACTCTGTTATAGAACATTACTTAAAACGGCAATGCTCTTCTGAGGATTATGATGACTTATGGAATGAGCTTTTTAATGAGATGATTCGCGAATATGGAATTGATACTCAAGATGTAGATGTGATAAAATATCATCTACCTTATTATGAGGTTAAAAAGAATAAGTTATTACAGCTACTTAAGACCTATAATTATGATTTTCCAAAGTTTGATTTGTCTCTGGAAAAGAAAATAACTGGAGGTGTTGTCAGTGGGACTTCAGACATAATCTTTGACAACCCAGGGGAAAAGAAAGTTAAAATCATAGATTTTAAAACTGGCCCAATCGCATCTTATGAAAATGCTGAGAAACAAGGAATGAAAGCTGGGTATTTATTTCAGTTGATAACATATGGATATGTTTACTGGCTTGATGGTTACCTTCCTGAGAATATCTGTTGCGCACTTCAAGGAATTTCAGATAATGAATACGAAGAAATAGTGTTCTCTCAAGAGGATTACGAGAATCACGAGAATTTACTGACAGGTCTAAAAAAAGATATAAACTACGCCATTAGCGAGGGTAAACAGGACTCCTTAGCAAGTCCTAGTTCCAAAGCATGCATATATTGTGAACATAGTTCTTCGTGTAATGCTTTACACCAATCTATGAATGACGAAATTAATTACCCTTCATTATCCTTAATACATCAAATAAATTCAGAATTTGATGATGTCGAATCCAAGATTAACATAATAACCAATGGAGGGAAGGTATCTATCTACAAGGTCCCTGCTAGAATGTATAATTCAATAAAGCAATCAATTAAAAATGGTAAATCCGTTTTTGTTTCAGGGTTATACGAAGAAGAACAAATTTGTATCAAGTATTGGACTAGATATACAAATTACACAGAGTTATAGATTGTCCGTCGGAGAGAGAGGGGAATGAACCAAACGCTCTAATACGCTCAAAATCAGTTATTTACGAGAACTCTTTTCGCTAAGTCAACCCGCTAAGCAACGAAGAAACCCTTTGAAGTTTCCTTCAAAGGGTTTCTGAGTAGACATTCTGGAGAAAAGGTCGAAGGTGAATCGAATGGATGAACAAGATCAGATTGAGTGAATTATTACCCCGTAATACCTTCCACTGGCCTAAATTTTTGTAGCTTTATTAAAACCCATAAGTCATGAAAAACCTTTGTAAACTCCTCTTCACAGCTTTAACTGTTCTAATTCTAATACCCGAACTAAAGGCTTCCCACAATGCAGGTGGAGATATTCAATATGAATATATAAGCTCAACCTCAGGAACACACAAATACAAGATAATCATGCGTCTTTATCGTGATGTTACAGGGATTACCCTCCCAACCAGCGCGACGGTATATGCCTGTTCTGCGAACTACCCAACTGTGAGTGCAACTCTATCGGAGCTTTCTCCCAGTACTAGTGGCCAAGGGGTTGTAGCACCAACGTTATTCGACTGTGTGAGCAGCACCAACGCCGGTGTAACTATTAATGTTGTGTATTACGAAGGTGAAATAACTTTACCGGGTAACGCCCCAGACTGGACTTTTGCGTTCAGTACTTGTTGTCGTAATCCGGCAGTAGACAACATAATTAATCCTTCTTCACAAGGCTTTTATATCGAGGCTAAGTTGAATAACCAGATTGGACAAAACACTTCACCTGAATTTGTCTCAGAGCCTGTTCGTGCATTTTGTATCGGGCGGACTTTTAATTGGAAACAGGGTGCCGTTGAACCGGATGGGGACTCCCTTTATTTTAGAGTATCCTATGTAAAAGATGGATCCAGTTGTTCACCATCTAATCTTTCTTATGCGACAGGGTGGACTTATGACCAGCCTATTTCTACATCAGCAACTGATTCATTATCAATTGATCATGCTACTGGCATCATTACCTTTAAGCCCTCGACAGTTGAGATAGATGTGATGGCAGTTATTGTAGATGAGTACCGTCTAGACACAGCCCTGAATGTTTGGCAAAAGATTGGCGAGATTAATCGGGATATGCAAATTGCAATTGCTTCAGCTTGCACCCCCCTTGCTCAAGCTGGTGTTCAATTGGACGTACAAGCACCCGGGTTTTCAATAGATTCCATCACCGGCATTCCCCATATAGAAGTGAATTGCTGGAGTGATTCTGCTTTTGCTTTCCCATTCAGCTTCAAATTAGACTGTTCCACAATAGCAGCAGACGGGAGCGATTTTGCAGTATATAATTCAAGTGGCGCTCTTTTATCTTTCGATAGCGTATACATCTTATGTGATGTAAATAATGAAGCTTTTGATTTAGCCATTTACAGTGATACCACATTTTATAACGGATCTTATTATATCGTTTATCAGCAAGGATCCGATAGCAATGTCGTTACCAATAAGTGTGGCTTCGGGCCTGCTCATGGTGATACACTCTGTTCAGTAGATGTAAATCTCCCCTTTGTCGGGGCCATTTTAGGTGTATATCAGGGGATCGATACAAGTAGTATTTATAATTATACCACGCTTTTAAACTCTTCCGATTCTACTTTTTGGACAATCAGCAATGGAGTTATTCTCACAGGTCAAGGCACAGATACCGTTTCTGTAAAATGGTCAGGACCTTCCAATGGATCGCTGAGTGCTTGGAGGAATTCTGCATTAGGATGTGGAGATACGGCACAAATGATCATTCAAACTAATATATCCGTTTCGGAAATAGACCTGATGAATGAAATTAAACTATATCCTAACCCGAATAAAGGGAGTGCAACTTTAGAGTTAGGAGAATTAAAAGTGGAACGAATAGAAGTCTATGATTCACGCGGGAGAAGCATTCTTATAGAGAATCAGCCTCAGCGTAAGACAATACTCAATCTAAGTAAGGCGCCCAATGGACTGTACTTGGTTAATATTTATACAAAGAACGGCGAGCTATTTGATGTAAGCCTTATTAAACAGTAGCCTTTGCTGAATAAAGTTCATAGCTCTACTAGTGGGACTACGCCTTACAATTACACCCCAGTAAAAACTGACAGTATTGACAGTAAATCGTACCTTTTCGTTGATTATTAACCCACAGTTGGTTTTTAAAAAGTTCTCTGATTATTTGAAGATTTTAAGGTCGGTTACCGCGGAGTGGTCACCGTCACGCCGTGTGATGTGGGGCTTTAGACCCAGCTGGCAGGGACTTTGAGTATTGCAACCAAAAAAGCCCCGATGCTGTGCATCGGGGCTTTTCCTTGTAGACATTCTGGAGAAAAGGTCGAAGGTTAGACCACCCCTCACCGAACTCCTGATTGAATAGATTCATGGTTCCACTAGTGGGATAAAGCCTCGCAATTCCTACCGACTGACATTTGGGATTTAATGACATATTATCTCCAACGTATAGATGTCTAATCTCATTTTTTTGAATAGAGTCAACTTTCGTAGTTAAATCGTTTGTAGTTATCTTTATTGTAAGCCAAGAACTTATGAAAAAGCTCAGCTTACTTTTTACATTACTTCTTATTAATTCGCTATCTGCTCAGGTACAGCTTGGCGGAGACATTGATGGTGAAGCCGCGGGTGACTGGTCAGGGCAGTCCGTATCTATATCTTCCGATGGGTCAGTTGTAGCCATTGGAGCTCTTTTTAATGACGGTAATGGCACAGGTGCAGGTCACGTTAGAGTCTACGAATACAGCGCTGGCAGCTGGACCCAACTTGGCGCAGACATTGATGGTGAGGCTGCGTATGACAATTCAGGATCTTCCGTATCTCTATCTTCCGATGGAACTATTGTAGCCATTGGAGCTCCGGATAATGACGGTAATGGTAGTTTTGCAGGTCACGTGAGAATCTACGAATACAGCGCTGGCAGCTGGACCCAACTTGGCGCAGATATTGATGGTGAGGCTGCGGGTGACCTGTCAGGATCTTCCGTATCTCTATCTTCCAATGGAACTATAGTAGCCATTGGAGCTTATAGTAATGACGGTAATGGCACAGGTGCAGGTCACGTTAGAGTCTATGAATACAGCTCAGGCAGCTGGACCCAACTTGGCGCAGACATTGATGGTGAAGCTGCGGGTGACAATTCAGGATCTTCCGTATCTCTATCTTCCGATGGAACTATTGCAGCCATTGGAGCTTCTCTTAATGACGGTAATGGCACAAGTGTAGGTCACGTTAGAGTCTACGAATACAGCGCAGGCAACTGGACCCAACTTGGCGCAGACATTGATGGTGAGGCTACGGGTGACCGGTCAGGCTCGTCTGTATCTCTATCTTCCGATGGAACTATTGCAGCCATTGGAGCTTATTCCAATGACGGTAATGGTTCTGATTCTTCTATCGGTCACGTGAGGGTATACAATGTTTTTCCTGTTGATGCTGGAGCTAATGATACTATTTGTGCGGGAGACGCAGTAACTTTAACAGCAACTGGTGGAAGTCAAAATGCTACCTATGTATGGACCGGCGGTATATCAAACGGAGTTGCTTTTACACCCACATCTAGCGGGAATTACATTGTCACTGCTTATGACCAACAAAACAATGTACTTGGGACAGATACAGTGTATATTTTCGTTCAATCTGTATCAGCACCAGGAATACAAATCACAGCGTTTAGTTATTGCCAGGGTGCAACTGCAATTCCATTAACGGCATATCCAGCAAATGGGAACACATTAATTTGGTACGCAATAGACGGTGTTACAGTACTTTCTTCTGCTCCGACACCTCAAACAAGTACTCCAGGAACTTCAACTTATTTTGTCAGTCAGATTAATGCTCAAGGTTGTGAAAGTCCGAAGGCTTCAATCACAGTTTACGTTGCAGCAAACCCGTCAGCACCGACTATTACTAATACAAATATTGAATATTGTCAAGGCGATAATCCTGTAGGGTTAAGCGCAACAGCCATCACCGGGCACGCATTAAATTGGTATAACGCCAATTATGCTTATTTGGCTTCTGGATCTACAGGACCTCTTCCTTCTACGGCCACCGTAGGCACCACCACTTTTTACGTATCTCAGTTAAATTCGGATGGTTGTGAAAGCAGTCTATCACCTATTGTTGTTACAATCCATTCTCGACCAAGTATAGGCATTACGGGAGGAAGCCCTCAGTCAGTCTGCGATGGATCTTCAATTACCCTCAGTGCTTTTGGCGGGGGGCTTGGCGCAACTTATCAATGGTGGGGGGGAGTTCTAAATGGAGTTGCATTTATACCACCCCCAAGTACCACTTCTACATACACGGTTACCGGAACGGATGCTAATGGCTGCCAAAATTATGCAAGCGTAAGTGTGATTTCCTCTAGCTGTAATTCCGGCGCAACAACTAATCACTTCATTCCTTTGCAAGCTTGTACCGGTAATATTTCAACCTATTCCTTTGACATTACTGGTAATTTTGATTCAACAAATTACTTTAGGGTTGAAATTTCTGATCCCGGCTCTACCTCTACCAATCCAACATTCAACGGTAATTACATTGAGGTAAATGAATTATACGCTTATGAAGTTGATACTAATTATCAAATTGCCGTTAAGATTCCTAAGACGCTTACTCAAGGAGTGTATTCTGTTAGATTAGTCAGCAGTTCCCCTGCATCTACAACAGGGATTATTGGAAACATTATTATCGGAAAAAGTTGGGACCTTATTTTAACATCAGATGTAAATGTCTTGTTAGATACGGTCAGCAATAATGATACACTTTTAGTTTGCAATTCAGAAGCACTTAAAGTTTTTGTTGAACCGGAAAACGGTGGACTACAAAATAATTCGTGGACGTGGTATTGGTACAAGAATGGAAATCAGGTTTCCCAGTCCCCTTACTCAGATTCACTATCGCTTACAGGGAGTAATCAAGAAGGGGCTTATTGGGTTAAAGGTGATGGCCTCCTTTGTTCTAGTTACTCCGACACCTTTTATTTTAAGGAGGAATCATACTCTGGTTTTTTAACATCTTCGGGCCTATACTATAATCCTCCTAATCCTATTACAGCTATCGCAACTGGAGGAACTAGCTACCAGTGGTCAGCTGATAAACCCATATTTATTGATGATGTAACCAACGACACGGTGGAAGTGGCTTTGATGTCCGACTCTACCATATTAGCTGTCGATGTTTCCTATGGTCTCAATTGTATTCACACACACTCAATACTATTAATGGACACAAGCACCATAGTATGTGATGTCTATGACACTACCATAGTCGTTATCAATGATACCAACCTTATTAACATTTATGACACCAGTTATGTAGATGTCTATGACACTACTTATTTAGTAGTCTATGACACAAATGTTGTTGATGTTTTTGATACCACTTTTGTAACACTTTACGATACTAATTACATTGATGTCTTTGATACTATATACATAGCTGTCTTTGATACTAACTATGTCGATGTATATGATACTACTTACATCAATGTTTACGATACGGTTCTAGTAACTCAAATTGACACTATCTATTTAACCGTTACGGATACATTGATCATAGACGTATCATTGATTGGTATTAACCCTCCAACTTTTGAGTACCAGCTTCGGGTATATCCTAACCCTACCAACAGTTACTTGTATGTAGAGGTGCCACAAAATATGATAGGTCAGTCCTATTCAATGGAGGTTAAGAATTCAATTGGGCAGTCAATGTTTGGAGTAGGGCTAAATCAGTCCTTAGTCCAGATCAACTTCAATAGTTTTGGCGCTGCAGGAAGTTATACATTACTACTAAAGAATCCTCAAGGAGCTGTCATTGACACAAGGATTATTGTGTTGCAGTAGCACAGCTGAAAACTCTTAAGAATCCCTGCTCCCTTTTGATGGGGGTAGGGTTTTTAATGACGTTTGGAGTGCCTGACATTTGGGATTTAATGACATATTATCTCCAACGTATAGATTTATAAGCTCAATTTTTCGGTGCAGTTGTTTCTCATCCTTGAATCGTTTGTAGTTATCTTTATTACAAACCAAGAACTTATGAAAAAGCTCAGCTTACTTTTTACATTACTACTTATTAATTCGCTATCTGCTCAGGTACAGCTTGGAGGTGATATTGATGGTGAAGCTTCCTATGACAATACAGGGCACTCCGTCTCACTTTCAGCAGATGGAACTAAGTTGGCCATTGGAGCTATTGGCAATGACGGTAATGGTAATGATGCCGGTCACGTTAGAGTCTTTGAATATAGTAATGGTAGCTGGACTCAAATTGGATCTGATATAAACGGAGAACCCTCCTATGAAGACCTATCAGGTTGGTCTGTTTCATTAAGCGGTAATGGAGATACTGTTGCCATTGGAGCTCCTTTCAATGACGGTAATGGTAGTAATGCCGGTCACGTGAGAATCTACGAATACAGCGCTGGCAGCTGGACGCAACTTGGCGCAGACATTGATGGTGAAGCTGGCGGCGACGTGTCAGGACATTCCGTATCTCTATCTTCCGATGGTACCATAGTAGCCATTGGGGCTCCTAATAATATCGGAAATGGTACTCTAGGTAATGGTAATAATGCCGGTCACGTGAGGATCTACGAATACAGCGCTGGCAGCTGGACGCAACTTGGCGCAGACATTGATGGGGAGGACGTGCAAAACTATTCAGGATATTCAGTTTCACTTTCAGCAGATGGATCTATTATAGCCATCGGTGCTCCTTTTAATAATAATAACGATACAATTAATTGGAGTCCGTATGGCCACGTTAGAGTCTACGAATACATAAATGGTAGCTGGACGCAACTTGGCGCAGACATTGATGGTGAAGCTCCTTGGGACCAATCAGGCTATTCAGTATCTCTATCTTCCGATGGTACTACTGTAGCCATTGGAGCTATTGGCAATGACGGTAACGACACCCTTAATTCAAATAGAGGCCACGTGAGGGTCTTTGAATACGTTAATGGTAGCTGGACGCAACTTGGGGCAGACATCGATGGTGAAGCTGCGGATGACCAATCAGGCTATTCTGTCTCCCTTTCTTCTTATGGGACTACTGTGGCAATCGGAGCCCCATATAATTTTAAGGGTGACACTAATAATATCGATGGTGAATACGGCCACGTAAGAGTCTACGAATACGTTAATGGTAGCTGGACGCAACTTGGATCAGACATCGATGGAGAAGATCACGACGAAGAACAAACAGGGTTCTCTGTATCCATATCTTCAGATGGAAATACTGTAGCTAATGGTGCTCATTGGGGTAACGCAGATTGGTCCGGCTCAGTAAGAGTATATTCCATTGGTGGAAACACTGCCGGAGTTAATTCAACAACCTTAGAGTATCAACTTCAGATATACCCAAACCCAACCAAGGGTTACTTGAATGTAGAGGTACCGCAGAATATGATAGGTCAATCCTATTCAATAGAGGTTAAGAATTCAATTGGGCAATCAATGTTTGGGGTAGCAATGAATCAGCCACTGATCCAAATCAACTTCAATAGCTTCGGAGCTGCAGGTTCCTACATATTGTCAATCAAAGACTCCGGAGGAAACGTAGTGGATACTAGAGTGATTATACTGCAATAAACAAGAACATTAAAACCAAGAACTTTATGAAAACGCTAAGCATACTTTTCTCACTATTACTCATTAATCCCCTCCTTGCTCAGTTACAGCTCGGTGGAGATATTGAGGGTGAAGCTCCTTTTGATAAACTAGGTAGAGCTGTTTCTATAAATGATGATGGTACTATTATCGCTATCGGAATACCACAAATGCCAATATCCGCCGATTCAGGTATGGTAAAAGTTTTTAGTTATATAAACTCAAATTGGACTCAATTAGGATCTGATTTAGTTGGCGAAGCTGAAGGTGATTTTTCAGGATATTCCGTGTCGCTATCGTCTGATGGAACTGTTGTAGCTATTGGAGCTTATAACAATGACGGTAATGGCTCTGGTGCGGGTCACGTCCGGGTATACGAATACAGCTCTGGTAGTTGGACGCAACTAGGTGGAGACATTGATGGTGAAGCTGCGGGTGACGGGTCAGGATATTCCGTATCACTATCTTCCGATGGAAATATCGTGGCCATTGGGGCTCCTTTTAATTTGGCTGGCGATACTATTAGTTATTCGCGTTGGGGCCACGTTAGAGTCTACGAATACATTAATGGTAGCTGGACGCAACTAGGTGCAGATATTGATGGTGAAGCTGGCGGTGACTACTCTGGATCGTCTGTATCTCTCTCGTCCGATGGTACTATTGTAGCCATTGGGTCTAACCACAATGACGGTAACGATACTATTGATTCCGAACGAGGACACGTGAGAGTATATCAATACAGCGCTGGCAGCTGGACGCAACTTGGTGCAGATATTGATGGTGAAGCTGTGTATGACGAGTCAGGATATTCCGTTTCTCTATCTTCTGATGGAACTATTGTAGCCATTGGGGCTCCTTATAATATCGGAAATGGTTATTATCCCGGTCACGTTAGAGTTTACGAATACAACGCTGGCAGCTGGACGCAACTTGGCGGTGATATTGATGGTGAAGGTGAAGGTGATTTTTCAGGATGTTCTGTATCTCTATCTTCCGATGGAACTGTAGTGGCAATTGGGGCTATATACAATGATGGTGACACCACTTACACTGATGCTGATTTCGGTCACGTTAGGATCTACAAATACGTTAATGGTAGCTGGACGCAACTTGGCGGAGATATTGACTATATTGATAAAGAAGATGATAGTTTTGGTCAATCCGTAAACCTCTCTTCTGACGGAACAACAGTAGTTGTAGGAGCACCGGATCGATACGGAAGCTGGGGGGCTTATACTGGTCTCGTGAGAGTGTATTCAGTAAGTGGAAACACTGCTGGGGTAAATTCAACAGCCCTTGAGTTTAATCTACAGATCTATCCAAACCCAACAAACGACTACTTGATCCTAGACATTCCAGAGAAGATGATAGGTCAACAATATAGCTTTGTGATCACAAATGCTGCAGGACAGTCAATACATAGTGACTTTCTCAATCAGGCACAGCTACAGATCAACCTGAAAAACTTTGCCTCAAGTGGCACATACACACTGCAAATAAAAGACTCAGGAGGAAATGTAGTGGATACTAGAGTGATTATACTGCAATAGAAAAGCTGTAAACGGTAAGAAAACCCTGCTCCCTATCTAGGGGGTGGGGTTTTTCTTTGGGTTCGGGTTCAAGGACAGCTAGCTCTAGTAAAGCATATTATCCCACACCCTTAATCATCTAAATATAAAAAAGGCGCACTCCCAAAGAAGTACGCCCACACTCAAAGTTGTTTTCTATTACAGCTTTTTTAAAGCTCTGCAACGTGTTAATTGACGCAATGTCATCAAACGATATCTGAGCGAATATGATTTTTGGAAGCACCGACACAACAAGGAGAAACAAAACCTTACTGATCGAGAACTGACCCAGCCGATGAAGAGAAAAGTCTAATATACTACTAATACGACCTAACCGCATTAAATTCAATTTTGATTGGAACTGCAATTGAATATGTGTAGGGCGAAACGCTTCTATCAACAAAATACAATGTACTCTGGTAGGATCCTTTTAAAGTCTCGCCATAACAAATAAGGTTTGGAGAGTTACATCCATTCTGATAGTACGTAGTCGATGTCCCTAAGTCTGTAATCGATATTCCAGAAATAGTATTAATTGATGAGGAGGAATATACGCCCTGAGTTTCTGAAAAGTAATACGGATATTCAACACCAATGGTTTCTAAATAATCGCCTAGCCAGCTGCCGTTAGAAGAATCAAAATAGAGTGACCCAGTATTTGTCCCAATCGATAAGTTATCGACAGATAGAATAACATATAGATTCTCACCAGACTTATAATTATCACCTGACTTATCAGAAATTTTAAATGTAATACCTGTCTGTAATCCAGCAAGTGAAGCATAACTGCAATTAGTCAACGTCAACACCTCATCATCAGCAGTATTTCCCCTTACTTCGTGAGTTTCGCCTCCAAATTCCAATTCAAAGAAGTAATCAACACCTTGATTTGTTGAACTGTTCCCACAGGAACTGAATAGTATTATTAATGGTATTGAAAGTAGCAGGTTTTTCATATTTCCATAGGTTTATTTCAAAAATATGAAAATCAAACTATTATTGACAAGACTACCTGTTCTCATCACCGAGCTCAGCATGGCTGTGCAAGCCTTAAGAGAAAAACTCATTTAAACTAAAATTAATTATGCTTTAAGGAAGATTTGCAATATCTGCATTCTAATGAGTCAGAGTCAATTTCCTCTAAACAGTTTGGGCATTCAACCTTATTCCGAAATTCACTCCGAGTTCGTTCTCGTGATTCCGTTTTTACCGTGACTTCACT
>Ga0181576_10000885_pt1 | contig 22537 bp, 14 predicted proteins | sample 101ome_22_FD_132464 | JGI IMG/M metagenome (GOLD analysis project Ga0181576, IMG submission 132464) | Coastal salt marsh microbial communities from the Groves Creek Marsh, Skidaway Island, Georgia - 101412BT metaG (megahit assembly) | ecosystem: Environmental > Aquatic > Marine > Intertidal... | reverse complement strand
TTCCTTGATATGCGTTTGTATGGCTTTGCGCAAATCAAATTTCAGTGAGAAGTAAAAATGACTGCCTTCACCGACTTTACTGTTAACCTGCAGATCACCGCCCATCATATCAACCAGCGATTTACTGATTGCCAGTCCCAGACCGGTTCCCCCGAAATTACGCGTGATCGAACTGTCTTCCTGAGTAAAGGCTTCAAAAATAGCCGTCAGCTTTTTCTCTGAAATACCCACGCCGCTGTCAATCACCGCAAAGTTCAAGGTTGCAGAATGACCATGCGGATCCATCTCTTCGGTATAAACACGCAAAATAATTTCACCTTCACGGGTGAATTTGATCGCGTTACTGACCAGATTCATCAACACCTGATGAAGCCGTAAAGGATCACCTACCAGAAAATCAGGATTATCCATAGAATTATCAATAATCAGCTCGATCGGTTTGCCTGCGGTGGTTGAGAGTAGCATGGAACGGATATTTTCCAGCAGCTCGGATAATAAAAACGGTACAGCATCGATCTGCAGTTTGCTGGCTTCGATTTTGGAAAGATCCAGAATATCGTTGATGATGCCCAGCAGGGATTTGCCTGAGTTCAGGATTTTTTGTGTCATGCCTCTGGCGATGTCTGACATATCCTGCTTTTCCAGCAGGTAACAAAAACCCAGAATCGCATTCATCGGCGTGCGGATTTCATGTGACATGTTAGCCAGAAATGTGGATTTCGCTTTGGTGGCTTCTTCAGCTCGCTCGAATGCCTCGCGCAAACGTTCTTCCTGTTCGGTTGCCTGAGTCACATCCTGCACCAGAGTGACCATATCACCACTGCCGCCCTCATCCAGACTGAAAATATTAAATGCCCGGTTCACATCCTGATCATCGATAATCCGCCTTGGCATCTGCTCGTCCGCTGCAAAAATAAAGCTTTCCAGACCGCCGCATTGAGTCGCGAACTTGCTCATCGTGGTATTCAGAGATTCATAACCGTTTGGTGTTCTCAGCATTACGCCAACACCAAGCTCAACGGTCGCACCTAACAGGATATCCAGTTGTTTTTCTTCCTGCTGAGCACGCAAAGTGCGCATGATAGAGGACAAGCGCATCAGAAATATATTGACCGGGTCATCTTTCCAGATCAAATCAATCGCACCGGCATTGAGGGCTTTTTCTATGACGTCCTTGCTTTGCGAATGCATAACCACGGTAACGTCTTTACTTTTCGGTTTGGAGAGAATTTTTTCGCAAAGCTCATCACCATTACCACCGGGCATAAAGTAATCGATAATCGCCAGTTGCGGCACGTGTTGATCGATGATGTCCAGAGCCTCTGCCATGCCTGATGCGGTCTGTACCTGATAGCCATTATTGCGTAACAGGTCGGAATACTTGGCCCGCATGGTGGGCGAATCATCGACAAACAGAATATAACCACCGGGTTTTTCCAGATTATATTGCAGACGTTTCGCTGACCATCCCATGCCGGACTGTTCGCCATAGGTCGTCAGAAATTTCTTCATTCGATAAGCCAGCAAGGTCAGATCTTCCTTAAGCTGGATATCGTTATTAGGACGTTGACTGGCTAACTGGTAAGCAAGATCATCAGGCCTTTCGGTAAAAATCATCACCGACATGCTCTCAAAACGCTTATCCGCCATGATACGTTTTAACAGATCTGCGCCGCTGATATCCGGCAGCACCCAGTCAAGCAGCAATCCATCATAAGCGTCACCATGGCTAAATGCCTGTTCCAGACGAGCCCAGCCTTCAGTGGCTGTAGAAGCTACATCGCAATGCATATTGGCATCCTGCAACGACTGCTGGCAAACCATCGACATGGTTGGCGAATCGTCAATTATCAGAACTTTAAATTTAGCTTCAGGCATATCGGCGGTCACAGTCAGACTTATTCAAAATACACTTTAGTTATGTCATCCCTGAATTGGTATCAGGAAAATCGGAAGTACAAGTTACGAATTTCCTGATAAGGCTTTTGTCAAATAACTGCTAAATTTTTACCTAAATTGGCAATACAGTGCATGCAAACCGATGAAACCGGAAAACATCGCAGACAAAAACCCCAAAAGCCACAAAAGCGATACTTTAAGCGAGCAGGATCTTGAGTTCTGGACACGCCTGTATGCCAGCGAACAAAGCGACGAACAGGCAAGTCTTGAGGAATTTCTGATTTTCAGGCTAGGCAGTGAGCGCTTTGCCATCGCTATGAATGACATCGATGAAGTCATCAGTCTCAGTAGCGGCACCATGATTCCGCATGTTGGAGATATGATCCTGGGCATAGCCAACAATCGTGGCGAAACCCTGATTTTGCTGAATACCGCCCGCGCCCTGCAAGCCACAGCCACCTTTACCCTGGGCCGCGCCAACCGCACCTTGATCGTGCGTGACCAGCAGGGGCGACGTTGCGGCCTGATGGTCGATGCCATTGAAAAAGTCGCCGCACTGGATCCTGAAGACTTCAACAACCCGCTGGCATGCCATCATAGCTCACCGCTTTTTCGTAGTGCCTATGCTGAATACCAGCAAAGCAGTCTATTTCTGGTTGATAGCCGACCCTTAAGAGACATGACTTACGCTTTTTTTTAAACAGATCAAGCCCTTTTTAACCATGACAGAGAGCCGCCATGAGTAAAGACAATACCCACGATACAGACCTGCAGCATGATGAAGACACGATGCATAATGAAGCAATGTCCACTGATCAGCAGGATGACTTTGTAGTCCCGGAGCCTGATGGTGTGCAAAGCGGCGTGCCTTTTTCCCGACGCGATCAATTCAAGGAGGGGGCGGCAGACGGCGCCAGCCAACCTGTCAAAGACTACGACGACTATGACGATTATGAAACAGACATGCGCCATGCCGGTTTCAAGAGCAGACGTTCAACCGGCATGAGTATTCGTAAAAAGCTCAACTTTGGTCTGGGCACCTTGATTGCGGTCATCGCGGTACTGGGTTTTGTGGCGCTTAACTCTTTGAACACGATCAATAACAGTAACAGCATTGCCAGTGATCAGACCAAACTGGCAAAAGTCACTGAAGAAATCAAAGCGACGATCTTCAATATAAGAGATGCTGAAAAAGACTTTCTGCTGCTTGAAGAACAGACCTCTCTGGATCGAGTATCACGTTATACCGCCAAAGTTCGCAATCAGTTGGCAGAAGCCAAGGCCATCGGCGAGCGCATCGAACAAAACAGCGGCATACAAGTAGGCTCCCGATTCGATAGTATGTCTGACAAAGTTGACAACTACGAAAACAATTTCGCTGTACAAATAAAAGATGTACAACACGCTCGTGAGATGCTCGACAGTGAGCAGCTCCTCAACCAGAAAAACCGGGATAAATTATCGGCCAACATCGAAGACAGCATCCAGCAGGTGCGCCAGCTAAGCACCGACTTCTGGATCAATACCCGCAAGACAACCGGCGCAGAATTAATCGATGCCGGCATCAAACTCGACACGATCAAGTCCAACATGCAGGAAATCCGCATTATCATTGCCAATTTCTTCAGCACCGGCAATAGTGCTTATGCTGATGCCGCCAGAACCGAAATCACCGATACCATTACCCTGATTGACAGCCTGCGAAATGCAACTGATGATGAATACATTCGTCAGGGCATGGTCGATATGCGTAAAGCCATGTTGCTGTATGCCGGCCTGCTACGCTCAAGCAGTGATGACATGTTAAATAGCGAGCGCAAAAAAGACATCATTGATGAACGCATCGAAAATCAGAAAACCGGGCTGCGCGATATAGGTAATGATGTTATCGGGATGGCCATAGAACTCTCGGATAACAGTTGGGAAACCATTGCAAACGAAAATCAGCGTCTGACCGAAACCAGTGACTCGACACAATGGTTTTTGCTGTTGGTTGTCATCGGCGGCATTGCGATTGGCATCATTGTGTTAATCGTTGTGCCCCGCCCTATCATTAATGGTATCAATGGCCTGCTTAGCGGTGCCAAAATGGTTGCCGAAGGTAACCTGACGACCAGCGTTCGCATCAGTAACAACGACGAACTCGGCGAACTGGCCAATACCTTTAATCATATGCGGGAAAATCTGCTGGCGCTGGTCAAACGCATTCAGCGTGCCAGTGTACAGTTATCATCATCGATCAACGAAATCCAGGCGGCTGCAACACAGCAGTCATCAGCCGCTAATGAACAGGCCAGTGCTGTTAACGAATTATCCTCGTCGTTAACCCAGATGTCACAAACCGCAACAACGCTGGTTAATTCATCGGAAACCGTCAACCGTAATGTCAGTGATATTGCCAATACCATTAACGACAGTAATTCCAAATCAAGCGCGATGATGTTATCCATGGATGTGATCGGCCTTTCCACCAGTCAGACGGCTGATCGCATCAAAGCACTTAACGACAAGATGGACGACATTAACGATGCCGTCGGGACCATTTCACTGGTCGCTGACCAGACTACGCTGCTGTCGCTGAACGCATCGATTGAAGCCAACAAAGCCGGTGAAATGGGCAAAGGTTTCTCGGTTGTTGCCAATGAAATCCGGCGACTTTCCGACCGTTCCATCGATTCGGCAACCTCTATCAGCAGCATGGTCAGAGATATCCAGCGCGCGACTGAGAATTCAACCGTAGCCATGGATAAATCCAGCAAGGAAATCAAGGATGGCATCGAGCAGGTCAAAGACTCTACTTATGCACTGAATATGATTAATGATTCCATGGATCACATTCAGGAACAGATGAGCATGATTCTGGACAGTGTCCGCACCCATGCCGGTTCCTCCAGCAGTGTGCAGACAACGGCCAATGAATTGCTCAGCTCTGCCAACATGGTTTCACAGGCAGCCACCCAAACGCAGAAAATCACTTTTGAACTGAACGCAATGGCGACTCAGCTGGCAGCAGCCGTTTCAGCATTCAGACTATAACGGAGCTATGGCATGAGCCATCTTCTGTACCAAGTGGCAGGTCGACTATATGCTTCTAACCTCGATGAACTCGAGGAAGTGCTGATGCCCTTGCGTTTACATCCGGTTGCCGGCAGTCCGGACTTTCTCAAAGGTGCAATCAATCTACGTCATACGATGATTCCTGTCATTTCTCTAGCCGCTCAACTCGGCGATAACAATGAGTTGAGCTATCGTAAACGCAGCCGTATTCTGACCACGCTGATTGATGAGCGGGCAGTCGGCTTTGTGGTTGAAGCAACCTTTCGCATCATTGACTTCAGCGCAGCGGATCAGCTTAACAATGTGCTCAAGACGATGTCACATCAAGCATTCACAGGTTCAGTATGGAACTATGAAGACAATAATGTCTATGAAATCAGCTTACAGAAGATATTAAGCGACGCACAGTTATCCCTGCTGACGGAAAAATCGTTTCGTCAGACGATCAGTAAAATGGAGAGCGCCTCTTGAATAATCTGATTCAGATTTTCCGGCAGGAAGTTGAGGGCAATCTCAAACAGGCGACCGAAATCGCCTTGTCGCTTGAGAAACAGCCTGGCAGTCGTCAAGATATCGAAGCTCTAATGCGGGTTTTTCACTCGCTCAAAGGCGCTTCAGGGGCGGTTGGCTTTGACCGGGAAAAAGAACTTTCACACCGTCTTGAAGACTGTTTTCACGCTGTCCTGAATGAAGAAATCAGCTATAGCTCAGCATTAACCGACCTGACACTGTCTGCTGTTGATGCATTGAATACTTTGCTGCAAGCCCGTCTAAAGGAGCTGCCACTGCCGGACAATCAGGCTCTTTATCAGCAAATAGCCCGCTTTCTTGAGAATAACAGTTTGGCTGAAACCAATACCCAAGCCGACACCGGCTTTAGCCTGCCCGAAAACCTGGATCTGGCGGCTATTTTCAAACTTCAGGCTGAAGGCCATATCGAGAATGCCCGGAGTTGCCTTGAACAACTGCAAAAGGATCTCGCCGATAGCAGCAACATCGAACAATTACGCCGTCTGTTTCATACCCTCAAGGGTGCAGCACGTGCCATAGGTTTTGCTGAAATCCGCGAACTTGCCGGCGAACTGGAAGGCCTGATTTATCGATACGAGGAAAGCAGCCAGCCGCTTTCAGATAATCTGCTGCAGCTTTGCGATAGCGCATTAAACTGGATAAGCGCTTTACTGGCAGCCCGGGTTGCCAGGCAGAGCCCTCCTGATCATTCAGCCATTTTGACAGTCATACAGGCTTTCGATGATCAGCAGTCGCCGGACTACCCTGCTGCACCTAGCCTCGAGATAACAGAAACGGCCAGCCAGACACCTGAAAAAACCACTCCCGCGATAGCTGTCGATAGCAGCGAGGAAAATAACAATCGTCCGTTCAACCTGCAGACCAACACCAGTATCGACTATCGCCAGCTTGACAAATTACATAACCTTAGCGGCGAACTGCTCGTCAGTGTCACAGCGCTCGGCGAACAGCGCAGTCGCATCAGACGTTTTTCCGGTGGTCTTGCCACTGTCAGTCAGCATCTTTCACGTCTGAGCCATGATCTACAGCACAACAGTATTTCCAGTGACTCGCTGATCGATAAGATGCATGCCATCCAGCAGGAAATCCGCGAGCTCAATACGCAGATCGAAAACCTCACTGACGTACATGATATCAGTGAAAGCCGTTTTCAGAATCTTGTCGATGAACTTGGCACACAGGTCAATCATATTCGCCTGCTGCCTTTATCATTATTGTTTGATGATTATCAGCGCGTTGTGCGTAACCTCGCCCGGGAGCTTGGCAAACAGGTCAGCGTCAACATTTCCGGTGCGGGTAACCGTATCGACAGAGCCGTTCTCGAGTCGATCCGCAGCCCACTCATACAATTAATCCGCAACGCCGTCGACCATGGCATTGAAGATAGCGAAAGCCGTAAAAATTCCGCTAAACCGGTCAATGCCAACCTGACGATTCGGGCTATTCAAATGGGCGGGATTGTTCGCATCACGGTGACTGATGATGGTCGCGGTATCGACCCGCAGAAGCTCAAAAAGACCGTGCTTGAACGCCAGCTTACCAGCGCTGAATTATGGGATCAGATGACGACCGAGGAACGTCTCGACTTCCTGTTTTTGCCGGGCTTTTCGACCGCCGGCAAAGTCTCGGACACTTCCGGACGCGGCTTTGGTCTGGACATTGTAAAAACCGGTGTTGAGGCCATCGGCGGCCGTATACTGTTACGCACTGAACCCGGTCAGGGCTGTCAGTTTGAAATGGATGTACCTCTGACGCTGTCATTGACCCGCTGTCTGCTGGTCAAAGCCGGCAATCATCCATTATTTGACGAGCAGACCTGCGCCTTCCCGGTCAGCGATATTGACCATGTAAGCCGTATCAAAAATGCAGACATCCGCGAAATTGAAGGTCATCTATCAGTACGTTTTCAGAATGAAACCATTCGCCTGTTTAACCTGCACAGCATTATCGGTCTGCAAAGTTCCCAACCTGATCTGAGCCAGAAACATCTGCTTGTTTTAAAAAATCAGGATAAACGTTTTGGCCTGCTGGTAGATGCGATTATCGATGAACAGGATCTGGTGATTCAGGCGATCGATGAGCGTCTTGGTAAAGTGCAGGACATCAGCGCTGTTTCCTTGCTAAGCGCTGGTAACCTGGCATTGGTTATGGATATTCCTGATCTGATACAGCGCATGAATGAAGGCCAGCTGCAACTGATGCAAAGTCTGCCTGCGCATGATATCACTGCAGCCGAAGAAGCTGCCGAAAAATACCGGATTCTGGTCGTCGAAGACTCTATTACGGTGCGTGAAGTGGAACGACACTTTTTACAGCAGGCCGGATATGAAGTCAGCACTGCCGTGAATGGTGTTGACGGGCTTAACAAAGCCCGTGCCGGCAACTATGACCTGATCATCAGTGACATTGACATGCCCAGAATGAACGGCATCGAAATGATCAGTCAACTGCGTGAACTTGATAAGTTCAAAACGATTCCTATCGTGGTAGTATCCTACAAAGATCGTCAGGAAGATCGTAATGCTGCCATGGATGCAGGCGCCAATGATTACATAACCAAGTCGGAATTTGATACCGACAAGATGCTTGAATTAATCAAAAACCTCTTATACCAGGAACCCTGATGAGCCTGCCAACCGTTGTGGTTGTAAATGATTCTGCTGTTGCCTCAGCGGTCATTTGCGCCATCATTAAAGCCAGCGGCCAGTATCAACTGATCGCGCAGGCGACAACCGGCCAACAGGGAATTGAGCTGATTTGCAAACACAAGCCTCGACTGGTTGTACTGGATATGCACATGCCGGATATTACCGGTGTTGAGGTGACCCGGGAAATCATGCAGCGCTGTCCGACCCGGATTCTGATCTGCAGTGCCACGGTGCGACGCAACACCCGCTATATGTTTGAGGCACTTAACCTCGGTGCACTGGATTATATCCGCACGCCATCATTAATGGCCAAACCCGGTCAGCGGCTGACCAATAAACAGATGCTGTCGGCCGGCAAACAATTACTGCACAAGCTGCGTCTGCTAAATGGTCTGTCATTAAAACAGTCACCGGAAAAAGTCGTCAAACCAGAGCAGATACCCGCCAGGGCAATACCGCTTGCTATCAAAAAGCTCAATCCGCATTCTGCAGCAGTGCCACTGATATTAATCGGTTGTTCTACCGGCGGCCCGACAGCACTGAAAAACCTGTTCAAGGCTTTACCGGTTAATCTCAAAGCCGCAATTGTGATTGTCCAGCATATTGAAAAAGGCTTTTCCGAAGGACTCGCCAGATGGCTGTCTCTGGAAACCGGCCATACGGTGCGCGAAGCCAAACAGGGTGATCATTTGCTTGGCGGCATCGCTTATGTGGCTCAAGGTGGGCGCACCAATCTGCTCATCAGTAAAGCCTTGCGCATCAGCTATGAAAACAGTGGCGATGCTATTTATTATCCGAATATCAACCGTACTTTTGCGACCGCTGTCGAGGCGGTTGGCAATAGTTGCTGCGGTATCATTATGACGGGTCTCGGTAATGATGGGGCCGAATCTCTGCAAAAGCTCAAAGCCGCAGGTGGGCTGGCTCTGGCACAAAACCCTGAAACCGCGGTAATTGATAATATGCCGCTTTCAGCCATGCAAGCTGCCGGCTTAAGTCGTGGCTATGAACTGGGTGATATTGCGCTAAATGTTGTGCACTGGTTAGGGAAACAAGCATGATTAGTCAGCATAATGCCTTCACCGAATCTCTCAGACACTGGATCAAAGTCAATACCGGCATCTTCATTACCCATCAGAACCAGCCACCGATCGATCTGGCGATTAGCATTTTATCGGATAAACTGGGCATCAAACCGGATGAATATGTCACCGGCATCATCAATGGCACGCTTCAGGCACAACCGTTTATTGATAACATCACCACGAATGAATCGTATTTTTTCCGTGCTGAACATCAGATGCGTCACTGCATGGAACAGGTGATTCCGGAACTGCTGAGAAAATCCGCCGATAACATGGTGCGTATCTTATCGCTGCCCTGCGCCCGCGGAGAAGAACCGGTCAGTATTGCCATTCTGCTACGGGAATATGGACTGCCTGCACACCGTATCAGCATTACCGGCATTGATATTTCCAGCCGCTGTATCAAAGACGCGCGTCAGGGTATATATAGTCCGCTCGCCACCCGTCGCACCCCGGACAATATCAAACAAAAATGGATTCGCCAGTTACCCAGCAAGCAAATCCTGATTGATTCTTCTATCAGTGCCAGTATTGACTACCGTCTGGGTAATATCCTGAATGTTGACAGTCAGGCGCTAGGTGGCCAGTTTGATATTATCTTTTGTGAAAATGTTTTGATCTATTTTGACAGTGCTACGGCTTTACTGGCACTGAACAATCTGAAAAATCTGCTCAAACCGGAAGGCTGGCTATTTGTGGATGTCTCGGAATGGATACTGCCCGGTCAGGTTTTACATCAGCACACCTTCGGCAGTTTCAGCGGCTTCAGACATCTGCCGGCCAGCAAAAAGACCAACACATCACAGCCACAATCTGTGGCTATCGAAAAGTTTAATATTGATAACAGCCTGGTCCATTCCCCCAAACAGCCGCAGCGCATCAAAATCAAGCCGCAACACAGACCTCAGCAAACCGATGGTGTCGAAAATCAACTGGATCGGCAGATCACAGAAGCTATTCATTTCTACGACAATAAAAACTTCATACTGGCACTGGAGGCCTTTGAAAAATTATTATCACTCACGCTCAGCGAGCAACAGCGTATTCAGGTGATGTTAAAAAAGGCTCAACTTTTAGCGGACTGCAATGAAGATTTTGAAGCCATGGAAATTGCCGAAAGCATACTCAGTCTGAGCGAACAGCAAAAGGATTCCATCGATCGCATTGATGCCATGGTTTTGCTGGCAGTGTTGTTAAATAAACGTGGTTTACACAGAATGGCTAGTCAGTATTTTGAGCATATCGCGCGTCATCATCCAGAACATGAAGTGCTTAAACTGCATAAAGCCAAAAGTTAATAAGAAGGATCTACCAGCTTGGGCTGTAGCATTCTCAAAGGCGCCGGATTGATCACTTCAAGATAATTTGGAATATCGACCGTTTTGCCTGATTGCTGCAGGCTCCAGCGCGCCTGCGCTTCAATAGTCAGTAACAAAGCATGGTCAAGTAACAGCCCGATTTCATACTCGGGCCAGATTTTTGCCAGAATCTGCGGATCCATTTTCGTACGTCTGGCAATAATCTCCTGCGCCTGAGCAGGCTCTTGCCTTGCAAATTCTATGGCACGATTGATCGCTTTTAAGACACGCAGTGATTTTTCAGTTTTATCGCCGGACGATGTTTCTTTCATGGTTATAAGGTTAAAGGTATTACGCAATAAGTTATTGTTACTGATAACAAAACTGTTATCGCCTAGTTCCTGTTCGGCATAACTGATATAAGGTTCCCAGGATGAAATCGCATCAACCTCACCGCTAATAACGGCTGCCTGTAACTGTTTGATGGGGATATCTTTAATATTGACTTGATCAGGACCGATATTATTTTCATGCATGACCCGATGCAGAAAATAATCGCCCGTCGTAGACTTGGATAAACCGATAGTTTTGCCTACCAGATCGGAGATACTGTTGATTCCTCGATCCTTGCGAGCCAGAATCTTGCCGTGGCGATAGGAACGTATAAAGGTTGCCAATACTTCAAAATCCTGGCGTTGCAAAGCTGTGGCCGCAATCGGCGCATCAGCCGTGGTACTGTATTCAACCTCTCCACTCAGTAGACCCTGTAGTGCCTTTTTACCACTACCATAGACAGTCACCTTGGCATCAAGACCCTCTGCCTCAAAAAAATATTGCTCATCGGCAATAGCCAATGGAAAGGAGAAGATTGAACCTGTCATACCAATCTGCACCGGCAGGGGGGCGAGTTTGTCATTCTGGCTGTCCTGCTGATCAGAGCAGCCAAACAATACCAGGGAAACCAGGAACAGGATAAGGTGAATAACAGTTAATTTTAATCTCATGGCAATACGTTATATTCATCTACAGTTTGTTTAAATTCGTTCAAAGCCAGTTTTAACGCTTCAAACCGTTCATCACAACCATCAAGATTGCCTCTTTCACCGGATTCTTGCAACATAAAAGCCATCTGTTGGACTTTTTCAGCGCCGGCACTGGCGGCTCCGCCTTTAATCTTATGGGCCCGTTTTCGCAGCTTGTCGGCATCATTTTCTTGTAATGCCGCCTGCAGTTGTAAAACGGCATTGTCAATTTCATCAATGAAGGCTTTGACTGTCAAATTCAGTATTTCAGGACTATTGGCCAGACGCTTTAACGCCCCCTGATAATCCCAGATACTCTCATCAGGCATTGATAACGGTAACGGCTGTTGGCCAGATCGCGCTAGCGGCTTGTCAGCCACTTCAGGCTTTGTGGCGGCAGAGACCTCTGGTAACCATTTGAGGACAACTTGTTTGAGGTAATCATATTCAACCGGTTTGGCAATAAAATCATTCATACCTGCGGCGAGACACTCTTCACGATGTCTGGGCATCGCATTAGCCGTCATCGCGATTACCGGGATATTCTGCATTGCCCATGGCTGACTGCGTAAAACCCGGGTTGCCTGCAAACCATCCATTTCAGGCATTTGCACATCCATCAATACCAGATCATAAGTATTTGCTTCAAGCTTATCGAGAGCAACTTGGCCATCTTCTGCGATATCCACCTGCAGGCCCATTTTTTCCAGCAGCATTTTGGCCATAAGCTGATTAGCCGCAAAATCATCGACAACCAGTACCAGACCATCAAGCTTTTTATGATCAAGCTCGGCGATATATTCCGGCTTATAGTCCTGATGCCCGATTGGCAAATTCAGATCGACCACAAAGCTTGAACCTTTACCGATTTCACTATGCAGATGAATATCGCCCTGCATCAGATCAAGCAGCATTTTCACCAGACTCAGTCCGAGTCCCGATCCACCATACTTACGCGTACTGGAAGTATCCGTCTGTTCAAAACGGTTAAAAATCTTCGCCTGTTTCTCAGGCGCGATGCCAATACCGGTATCAGATACCGTCACAGTTAAATGTACCTGATCATCACCCATAGGAGAAACATGACAACTGAACTCGACCGTTCCCTGCGAAGTAAACTTCATCGCATTGCCAAGCAGATTGGTGAATATCTGACGAATACGAATCATATCCCCTTTGAGCCAGACATCCTCTTCAGGAAAGTCTGTCACTAGCGTCAATGCTTTGCTGCGGGCCAGCGTCTGGAAAAAGTCTTGCAGTGCAAACAGCATTTTATGCAGACTAAAGTTAACCCACTCCAACTCAACCCTGCCCTCTTCGACTTTAGAAATATCCAGAATATCGTTGATTATCTGCAGCAGACTGCGCGCACTTTCGTGAATAGTTCGCACCTGCAAAGCCGACTCGTCATCGAGGTCCCTTTCCAGCATCAAACTACTCATGCCAATAATGCCATTCATCGGGGTACGGATTTCATGACTCATGTTAGCAAGAAATTCTGACTTGGCTCGGTTTGCCTGCTCGGCTGCCTGACGTTCACTTTGCAGCAGGCTGGCATTTTTTTTCATCTCGGTAATATCACGCAAAATCATGGAAATATACTGAGGCCGGCCTTGCGCATTACGATGCAGACCGAGACTGAGTAAGACCGGTATTTCTAAACCACGCATGTTCAATACCGCAGATTCCCCCTGCCAGTTTTCATCCTGCATGATGTTCGGAAAAGCCTCCTCCTGCAGCGCAATTTTTACCCATTCAGGATGAAAGTCATAAATATTAAGACCCTCGAGCCCAGTTTTGTCTGGTGCTCCGAGCATTTGGCACATGGCATCATTGGCGTACATGATATTACCATCAATATTGCAATAGATAACGGCATCCGGTGAGTGAGCAATCATATCCAGCAGCAGTTTTCGCAGTGAAATTTCCTTCAACAGCAAATCGCGGTTAACCAGCGTCGTTTGCAGTCGATCATTGAGCTGGTTAAAGACCTCAACAAATACACCGAGCTCATCATTTGACTGAATCGGAATCGGCTTACCAAGCCCTTCCTGCTTGAGCTTTTCGAGATGACTGACCAGCTCATTCAAGGGTTTGAGAATGTACTTACTGGCGCCACGCGACAGCATCAAAATAAGTAAGACCAGCAATACGACCAGGCCAAGGATGAACAACTGCATATTGCGGTTAAGTCGCTGGGCATTTTGTTGCGAGATCAGGTTTTGCGTTTCGACCAGAGAAATATGATCATCGATTTTCAGCAACAGATTACGAAACTGTTGATCGGGCACCGCTTGTGTGCCGGAGCTCAAAGCATTGCGTTCCAATAGCATGCCTTCAAAAAAAACAGACAAATCTTTGATACTCGTGTAATTACCGACAATCGACTGACTCATTTGCATATCCTGCATTTGACTGTCTAACACCTGATAAAGATTACGCCATTGAGATTCGGCACGCTTGTATCCCCAAAGTTGATACTCGTAGGTCAGATTACGTAAGTGGTGAAGGTTTTTTTCTAGATCAAGCAACTGCTTATGTTGAAAATCAAGCTGTTTAAGGTGATAGGTACCGAGCGTCACACTGGCAACAGCTAGCAAAATCAGAACGCTGGTGGTGATAATTGACCATCGGATACGGGTACGAATTAACATGCAATATTGGCTGAACTGAGTCTCATATACATACTAGCAGTGTAGCGGGAAAACACTGTTGTAGGCAGTGTTTTAATGATTTTTATGCATTGGAATACAGAAACTCAAACGACTGCCTGTTGCCTCTTCAGTGAGCGGACTATCCGCCCATATTTTACCCTGATGCAAGTCAATGATTTCTTTGCTGATTGCCAGTCCAAGTCCGGTACCACCCGATTTATCATCGGTTTTCGAGCTTTGCACAAATTTATCAAAAATACTATCAAGTTCTGCTTTTGGAATACCGACACCGTGGTCAGTAACCGTCACATAGGCCATATCAACAAATCGATCGCGCCACTCCAGTTTATCGCTAAAAATCTCAACCTCAATCGAAGTTTGCTGCGGAGAAAATTTGATCGCATTCGATAACAGGTTGGTGATGACTTTTTCAATCAGACTGCGATCGAAATAAGCCTGTAACTGTTGTTTCTCGGCAATTAACTCTATGGTTAAGTTTTTTTCGCTGATTATGCCTGATAAGCTCTCAATAATATTCCGCGAAAGTTGATTTAAGTCGTGATAGGCCATTGTCGGCAAAGTCCGGCCTGCCTCTAACTTGGATAGATCCAGTAAATCATTGACCAGATTTAACAGCCGTTTCGAACTGACCTGAATATTTTCAAGATAAGAGAGTCCTGACGCATCCAGACTATGCTGAGCTTTTTTCTTTAGCATATGAGTAAAACTCAATATCGCATGCAAGGGCGTGCGCAATTCATGCCACATGTTAGCAAGAAACTCACTTTTGTTACGGTCTGCTTCAACCGCCGCCTGCGCTAATGCAATTTGGCGTTCAGCTTCGACAATAATATTCTGCTGAGTTGTTTCAACAACGGCAATCAGCGTTTTGTTATCGGGCAGGTCAACGCGGGTAAAATGAAACCAGCGTGACTCATTCTGCCTTTTTAATTCAATACTGCGTGTTTCTGAGTCACGACCGAACAGCCATTGATCGAAGCGTCGATCTAAGGTCTGCTCGAACAGATTCAATAACTTGACATGCAGATTATGCTGTCGGCTACGGTTAACAGCAAGTAACTGATCGGCATGATGGTTGGATTCGATGATATTAAGGTTACTATCTACCTGTAACAGTGCAATAGGCGCATTGAAGAAAAGATTGGAAAACTTAGCCTGTAATTCTATGGTTTCGCTTTGTTTATGAATCAGCTCTTCATTCTGGACGCGCAGCTCTTCTTCGGCTGTATTCAGGCGATAAAGAAATTCATCAAGATTATCTAATTTTAAACTCTCAGCCTCGTCATTTAATGCCAGATAGGCTTTGATTTTTTCAGCAATACTCTCTTGAGCCATAATCCTGTATGAAAGAGTTGATTAGAAAGTACCGCAGTGTAGATAACAACTCACCCATTCGCAAGGACGAATGACATTAACTTTCGTTAATACACATTAAGGAAAGTGGCAATATATTTCAGGCATTTACCCATGGACATTAGCAATAACTAATGTTCTAATTTTCTCGTTCAAGCCGAACTAATCCCCGGCTTGGACAGTCTTTTGAGAAAGATGTTTTCGTTGAGATATATTTTTGCCCGTCATCCCCCCCCGACGGGCTTTTTTTTGTCAGTGGCGTTTAACCCTCTTCGCGCGAAAAGACAGACGCGACGGTGTTTAACAAGGTGTCCTTGTTAATCGGTTTATACAACTTACCCGCCAAACCGAAGTCCTCAAGCATGCGAAGAAAATCACCGGCAACACCACCACCGGAGATGGCAATCACCGGTGTCTGAGCGGATAATTCATGGAGTTTCATGATGGTTTCAATGCCATCCTGATCCGGCATATAGATATCGGTAATCACCAGATCAGGCGCATGCTGTTTGCACTGTTTAATCGCATCGACACCGTTTTCGGCACTTATCACTTGATAACCGGCCTTGCTTAAGATGCCTGAGATTTTGATGAGCGTCGTTCTGTCGTCATCCACTAAAAGTATGGTTTGCATCTGCTATATATAGATTATTCCTTATGAATGATATTGTGTAATGTAGCAAATCAAGCTTTCTATTAAAAGCGACAAGGTTAGCGGTTAACCGTTAGCGCTGAAAAGACTAAGCCACCAGGGTTTTAACATTTTTCAGAAGCTCGTCATGATGAATCGGCTTTTCCATCACAATACTGGCACCGACAATCGAGGATTTATAAAGCGGGCCAAAATGTTCCTGCTCACCACCGGCAGACATCGCAATAATCGGCAGATCGGGACGTTTAGCCAATGCATCCATAATGGTTTTCAGACCATTTTGCACCGGCATGTAAATATCGGTAATCATCAGGTTGGGATGAAACTGATCCAGTTTTGCTATGGCCTCCAGGCCATTTTCAGCGGTGACAACCCGATAACCGGCATCCTCGAGAAAACCTTGCAGGGTAATCTGAATCACCTTGCTATCATCAACCAGCAAAATCAATGGGCTGGTAACACTATTATCCGACTCAGCCTGCTTTGATGACATTTCCTGCTGTTGTTCAATAGCCCTTAATATATTCAAGAAACTTTTGGCATTGGAGCGGAAGTTTGGCAGCAGTTCTCTAGCCTGATGATGCTGGTTTTTATCATAAAAGCTGACAATTTTACCGGCCAGCGCATGAAACGATTGATGCAGACTTTGCAGATTTTCCTTAGAACGAGACGGCAGATGAGAAAAGTTCGGGTTATCATGCATCCGACAGAAAACATGATTAGCATAGATTGCCGTACCTTGCGACAGTTCTGCTTTATCGTCCTCCAGCATGGCCTCAATCTGCTGCTGCATATCTTCATGATAGGCATACAAATTAGCGACCGTGGCTTTATGCATGTCGTATTGCTGTATGGGTAGTTCAATGACAATCACACTGCCCTTAGCGCCATCCGGTGGCGGGCTGACCGCATAGATACTGCCATGATGCTGTTCGACAATTTGCCTGCTGATTGCCAGACCCAGTCCGGTACCGCCGGCACCGGTTGAGGTCTTACTGCTTTGAATGAATTTATCGAAAATGCTTTCCACTTCCTGTGCAGGAATACCGATGCCATAATCGCGAATTTCCAGATGCATAATCTGCAAGCTGGTTTTATGGATGTTTAGCGACTTGCGACTATAGGCTATTTCAATCTCAGCCCCGACTGGACTGAACTTGATCGCATTGGATAACTGGTTAATCATCACTTGCATGATTAACGGATAATCCATTTCAACATCCACTACCTGTTCACCAAGCAGATTGACAGTCAACTGTTTATCATCCAGCAATGACTGGACTTCCCGCACAGCCTGATCAAGCAGGTTACGAATATTTCCCCGGGCAAACTTGATCGGCATGCGTCCGGATTCAAACTTGGCTAAATCCAGCAGGTTATCGAGCAAATGGGTAAGACGTTGTCCGCTTTCTCGAATATTGTCGAAATAGCGTAGTGATTTCGGATCGCTTGCGGTTTTCTTGCCTAAATGCGAAAAACTCATGATGGCATGCATCGGAGTCCGCAATTCGTGAGAAATATTCGCTAAAAACTGGCTTTTCTGTTGATTCGATTCTTCGGCCGCGACTTTGGCTTTCTGCAGCAGTTCAATGCGTTCTGACTGAAACTCAAAGTTCTGGGTCTTATCCTCGATAAACAGCAAAATCCCCCCGATGCTACCCTCAGACAGATACCAGGGATGTATTTCCCAACGTAACCACTGCACCGAACCATCAGCCAGGATCATACTATCATTTTCTTCAATCAGGATTTCTCCCTTTAGACCACGTTGATGCAGTTTTTTCCAGGATGTCGGTGTATCTAACAAATCATAGTGGCTTTTACCAACAATATCAGCGTCTAGCTGGTAGATTTGCAGCCACTTTTGCGAGGCTTGAAGATAGCGCATATCTGTGTCGAACATAGCAATGGCGGCCGGCGCATGCTTGATAAACGTCTGCAGCATATTATTAGCGGCAATGATTTTTATTTCGGCTTGTTTTAAAGCCGTGATATCAACCAGCGTTACGATGAGCTGATCTTCATCGCTCATCATGACCTTTTCAAGCTGAAGCCAATGGCCGGGACGCGGGGAAATTTCCAACTGACCGGCATGCTCATTGGCAAACCAGGCATAGAAAGTATCAAATTCGAAATCGTTAAGCTCAACACCTGCCGGAAAGTAACTGGCCAACATGTTTTTCATCTGATTTCTGTGGGTATTAAGCAGCTTTAAGGCTGTCGGATTAATATCCAGAATCCTGGACGAGACTCGTTCACAAATCACCATACCATTAGGTGTGGTGTTAAAAATTTTCTTGAGTTTTTCGGTTATCTGCGTGTTGTTTTGATGAGCCTGCTGGAGCTCCAGAAACTGGGCAAACAGTTCTTCGGTGTAAATAGATAACTGAGTTTCGAGTTGCGCTTCTGAGTTTGAAGATTCTTCGAGTAAAACATCGGAAAACTTCTGCATGACTTTGTCACGCAGATTCTCAAGATGTTTTTCAAACAGCTCATCCATGATGACTGAATGAGCGATTATGCTTCACTGAGTTTATCATTTAATTTATCCAACTCGGCGATCAGTAAATAATAATTGTCGCGAGCATGCTTAATAGGTTGATCAATATTAACCAAATCACCCTGATCTGCAAGCGCCATGATAAGCAGTAACTGTTGAGTGAGCTTATCGGCAGCAAATGTCAGGGCACTGCCTTTGAACTTATGCGCAAGCTCGCGGATGCGCAAGGCTTCGCCCGCCTCAAGGGCTTCATCCAGTTCAGTGAATAGACTGGCGGATTCTTTTTTTAAAGCCCGCAACGCCAATTTGAAAATTCTACCGCTTCCGTCAAAATTAAGTATCAGGTTATGCGGCTCAAAATATTCCGGCTGCATGCCTTGCAGCACGGTTTTGATGTCCTTACTCATAGCCAGATCATTATCCTTCATCGTATAATAGGTACATAGTATCAATGTCTGTAAATTCGATTGAACCATTTTACGACGACAACGTTCAAATCTCGATCAGGAAAATCGGAAGCCACACTTCGAAATACCTGAAAACTGAAAACTGTATAACTGAAAAACAGACAACCGCAAAGGACAGATGATGAAAACAATCCTTATCGTTGATGATGAAGCTATGTGCCGGGATATCTATAAGGCCTTTCTAGAGGATGACTATCAACTGACAGTTGTTACCAACGCCCAACAAGGTCTTGATTATCTGCAGCAAAACAGACCCGATCTGATTCTGCTCGACCACCTGATGCCGGGCATGGACGGCATGACTTTCTGCAAAATGTTAAAAAGTGATACGAATACCCGGAACATTCCGGTTATTTTTGTTTCCGCAGACTGCATTTCAGTTAATAAAGCCTCTGCGCAAAAAGCCGGCGCAGATGATTTTCTGCATAAACCTTATCTGGAAAGTAGTCTGCTGGAGATTGTCAAAAAACATATTGCCTGACAGTTATCAGTTATTACAATAAGCAGCGTTTATTCTTCAATATATTGCTTCAGACGCTCGAGCAGCACTCCGGACTTGCTTAACAGAGACGCATAGCTTTGCTGTGCATCAGCAAGTTGTCCGGCAATCGCCAGCTGTTCCACCCGATACGCGGCATCCTGCAAATCCTTGGCATAAATACTCGCACATGAACCTTTGAGCTTGTGTGCTGCCGTTCGCAACATGTCGCTATCAGAGGCGTTGAACGCCTGCTCCAGTGCTTTCAGGTTTACCGGCAAATCCTCGACAAAAGCCTGCAAGACCAACCGGGCGAGATCTTTATCGCCACTGATATCATCAATAAACAGGGAATATGCAAAAGTCCTGTCCTGTTGATCGGTATCGGTATCCGCATCCGCAGAGACAGTCGATTCTTCAACACCAGCCTGCGTAGCGGCCAGCCTGTCAGGCTGCTCCGGCAGCCAGTGATGCAAAGCGTTGGTCAGTTTTAATGTATCGATAGGTTTGGGGATATGATCGTTCATACCGATATCCAGACAATACTCCCGATCACCCGCCATCACATTAGCTGTCATCGCCAGAATCGGGATCTGCGGATTACGCACGCCCGAAGCAGCTTGCCGGATATGCCGTGTCGCTTCAAAGCCATCCATTACCGGCATGTGACAGTCCATCAGAACCAGATCATAGTCATCATCTGCCAGCTTTTGCAGACATGCCTGTCCGTTCTCCGCCAGTTCAACCGTCAGCCCGAGTTTTTCCAGCATGCCGCGTGCCACCAGTTGATTGACCGTATTGTCCTCAACCAGCAGCACCCGTGCCTTGAATTGCCTATCTTCGCTTACCTTATCACGCCTGAGCAGAGCTTCTTCGCGTGAATCATGATGGTCGACTTTTAGTTCGATAGCAACGCGGAAAACCGAACCCTTGCCCGGCTCGCTGCTAGCGGTTAACTGCCCACCCATCAGTTCAACCAGTTGGCGACTGATAGCCAGCCCCAACCCGGTGCCACCATACTCACGGGTAGTCGAACTGTCAGCTTGCTCGAAACGCTCGAATAAACGTGCCAATTTGTCTTTGGCAATACCTATACCCGTGTCACAGACTTCAATCAGCACCTGCTGATAATCCCGTCCGGCATCTTTGATCTCGACATGGACGACCACTTGCCCTTTTTCGGTAAATTTGGCTGCGTTGCCGACCAGGTTGGTCAGTACCTGACGCAGGCGTCCCGGGTCGCCTCTATACCAGTGTTCGCTGACCGGAGAAGACGGGCAGATAAACTCCACAGTTTTGCCATCAAAACGATGAGACATCAAAGCTGCCAAATCAGCCAGCAAAGCGCCAAGCTCAAAATCCACCTCCTCGAGGTCAATTTTGCCGGCTTCTATTTTCGAGAAATCCAGAATGTCATTAATCAACCCCAGCAGAGACTCGGCACTTCGTTGAATCAGCCTAGCCTTGGTAGACTGTTGCGGGTCAAGCCCGGTATCAAGTAGCAGGCGGGTCATGCCAATCACGCCATTTAAAGGCGTGCGAATTTCGTGACTCATATTCGCCAGAAATTCACTTTTGGCTCTATTGGAAGCTTCCGCCTGATCTTTGGCGAGCCTTAAATCACGGGTTTGTTGTTGAAGCTGATACTGCAAATCATCCTTGAAAGATTTTTCATCTTCCAGCAACCGCTCGGTTTTATGAAAATCTACTTTTAGCCAGCGATGACGTAAAAACCAGACCAAACCAAGACAGAGCAGGATAAAAATCAGGAAAAGGCCCGAATACATACTTTCTAAATTGCGCAGTTCAGCATTGAATAATTCGGCTGACATATCAAACATCAGCCACCACTGTCGCTGATTATTCACTTCAATCTGCCTGGCAGCCTCATCAGGAAAATACTGACGCGCCGTGATCAATCTGTCTTTCAGCCAGAAATGCTGTATACCCGGCTGATCTTTGAGCAACGCCCAGATCTGCGGCTCCTGCTTTGCAAGGGTCTGCTGCTGCCTTTCATCAATCATGAAACCCCATTCCCTGTCAGGCCGGTCTGATAGCATCCAATAGCCTTGAGCCGATAACAACCAGAAATAGTGATTGCCTGTCGCAGCGACTTTCATCCGGTCGAGTAAAGTCTGCCCCAGATAATTGATAATCACGATACCTGCTGACTGACCGCTGGCGTCACGAACCTGCATGGCTGCTCTTAACATCGGTTTATAAGGCAACTCAACTTGACCCTGTTCAACATTCAAATCGAATTTCGATATGTAGATTTTGCCGTATTCGGTCTGCATGGCATCCTGAAAATAATAGCGCGCGGCTTTGTTTTGCAGTTGGCTGTCATTGAAAATCAGCGTCTTGTCTTGGTGATTATCGATGCGAATGATTTCCTGCCCGTCAGCATTGATATAGCGTAGCTGGGCGTAATGTTGCTGGCGCACCGCCATCAACTCATATAATAGTTGCTGCAGTAATTGACGCTTGCCGGTATTTTCAATTTGCTCGAGAAAATCACCGGATTCAAGCATGCCCCGCGCCAGTTGAACATCATGAAAGACCCAGTCAAGCCGGGCATCGATGGTGGCTACCAACTTGTTCATGACCAGTTGCTTTTGCGCCACTAACTGCGCCATTAAATCAGCTTTTGACTGTTGATACAGCCAGCCAAGCAAAGCCGCGACAACAACGATGAGCGATACGATCAAACCCAGGTAAAAAGAACGAAAGTTCATCAGCAACGGCACTCTAAAGCAGGTGATTTTTTGTCAACAACAGGTTCTATGAATTTAGAATAATGCAATTTTATTCTCAGGGATGCAGAATTATTTACAGTCCGGCAATATAATAGCTTAAAATATTTTATTTTTTT
>Ga0181576_10000881_pt1 | contig 22602 bp, 12 predicted proteins | sample 101ome_22_FD_132464 | JGI IMG/M metagenome (GOLD analysis project Ga0181576, IMG submission 132464) | Coastal salt marsh microbial communities from the Groves Creek Marsh, Skidaway Island, Georgia - 101412BT metaG (megahit assembly) | ecosystem: Environmental > Aquatic > Marine > Intertidal... | reverse complement strand
GATATCTCCAGTTACAGTTATACCATTATTAAACTTAACATTAGTACCAAAGCTGTCTATTAATGTAGAGTATTGCTCACCATCAGCTGTATTAATAGTAAATGTGCTTGTAGTACCATCCCAAGATGTACTATCAACACCTGCCACTGATACTTCGCCAGCTGCTGTCAATCTACCTTGTTGATCGACTGTAAATGTTGGGATCTGGGTTGAACTACCGTATGAACCAATTGTTACTGTGGTATCATCTAAGCTTATAGTGTTACCGACACTATCATATGTAAGGCCTGTACCGCCAGATATTGCTGCATCCAAGTCGGAATCAAAGTTATCCGCTGAATAAATCTCCTCAACGTCAATGCTGAATTGCCCAGTATTCGGATCATACGAAAGATCGCCTGCAGCACTTACTGCATGTCTTGCATCACTATCGGCACGAGCGGTTGTGTAGTAAAGGTTATCTCCTTCAGCAAGATCAGATGTTGTGAATGCATTTAGATTTATGTTATCGGTAAAGGTAGCGCCGTCAGCTGTGCTAATAGTTAGATTACCATTCGAGGAATCATATACAAAATCTGTCACGCCTGCTACTGCTGTTGATCCTGCAGAGGTTAGTCTACCTTGTTGATCGACTGTAAATGTAGGTATTTGTGTTGAACTACCATAGCTACCAGGGACAACTGTTGTGTCATCCAGATCAATAGTACTATTTGCTTCATCATATGTAAGACCTGTACCACCGGTTAGGACCTGGTCAATGTAGAAAGTTCCAACCATTCCCGAGTGAACTGTACATTGATATACCAATGTAGCTGGTGCACTAAATGGAACAGTAAATGTGATCTGATTTGTACCAGCACCTTCGACACCATTAGTATAGGCAGAACCACCATCGGATGTTCTAATCTCAATAGGATGGGATGCATGAGATGGGTTGTTAATGATATACGTCTTACCACGGTGTAGATAGATATCCGGATTACCAGGTGAAGTAGTTGGGAAGCCGTCGCCTGTGAATGTATATACTGATCCATTAGCGCCATCAACATCAATGATTGTCTCTGCTCTCCTTTTCACATTAAACGTATCGTTAATGGAATCGTATTCAAGAGTTGTAGAGGATTGTAGTGCGGCGTCTAGGTCAGAGTCAAAGTTGTCGGTTGTATAAACCTGAGAAACGTTAACAGAGATAATACCAGTATTAGGATCGTACTGCAAGTCACCAGAAGTACTGATCATGTTTCTTATAGTAGAGGTAGACTCGCTATCTCCTAATGCAGAATCGAATCTTGCTCTGGTATAATATAGGTTATTACCTTCAACTAAGTTATCTGTGGTAAACGGATCAAGTGTAATAACATCTGTAAATGAACCGCCATCAGCTGTGTTAATGGTAAATCTACCTGTGGCGGAATCAAAGTCGATAGAGGAAACACCTGCAACAGCAACTTCACCTGCAGATTCTACCAGGCCAAGATGATTTAATTTTATGATGGGAATAAGTGAATTAGTACCATAGGTTCCCGCCGCGGCACCGCCACTATCTAGTGAGAATGTTGCATTGTAATTAGAACCTATCTTTTGACCAGAGGTAGTGATACCATTCCCACCAATAAGATTAACCCTTTCATCGCCATAGATCCCAACAGAATCTACAAAGTTATCATCGGTTTTGAATGCTAGCTCATTGACCTTAGTTATTTCCTGATCAACGTATAGCTTGGAAGCAATATCACTGTCATTAAAAGGTGTTATCTGATTTATTTTACCGGTGTTTAGAGTCGTTGCCCCACCCACATCTAGGTTAGAACCAACATCTAAAGATCCTGAGATATCAACATTACTAGAGGTAATATTAACTTCACTAGTAGAACTAATGTTCAGTTTATTACCAGTCATAGTAATGGTATCACTATCTAGTGAAAACTCATCAACTTTTAGTATAGGTAAAACACTAGTATTAACGAATGCTTCTAAATTTTCATCATATACTAGAACTTGATTATCGGCTAATGACGTTAATTCAATACCTGCGATTGCATCGATACTAAGACCGCCTGCAGTAACTTTCTTTACCGGAGTTCCTACTACCACCTTTTTGATTATGGTGGTATTTCCTACTGTTAACGTGATAGCCATTTATAACTCCTTAAAGAATAGATCCAGTAACGTTTGGTGTCACCTGGAATCTTCCTTCCAGAACTCTTTCAACTATTTCATTACCATCACTATCCGTAAAGGATAAATTTACATCGTATACATATCTACCAATCTCTAATGCTGCTGTATCTGTGTTAGTCAAAGATATAGTAGCTATCCCGTCAGTTGAAGGGTTAGTTATAATAGCATTAAAGGAAGTGGATGTGGTGGAACTATAATTTCTTTTTAGTTCTGCTGTAACAGTGTGATTTGTTAAATCTTTTGTGTTACCATTCTTATCGAGCATATGGATCTCGATCGCAATGTCAGTCCCTTTGTCGACTGTAAACTCTTCATATTGGGCCATAAAACACTCCTGGTTTCTTTGTCGGACGCGCAGACACGCCCCTGCCACGTTTCTTTGTTATTCTTATTTATATAAAAAGAAACCTAGAGATTGTTTTAATTAGGTGCTTCCGTAAATAGTGCCGTTATTTATTAGAGTGTATGAAAGCCCGTATGATTCTATAGCTGCCCCGCCAGCTCCACCCGAACCGCCTGATTGACCATTTCCCCCAGCAGCACCCCAGCCGCCTCCACCACCTGCGCCACCAGTACTACCTGCGTTTCCAGCAGAGCCACCAGCACCACCTGTAGGCCAACTTAATGAAGATGGGGCAGCACCACCTGTACCAGGTAGTACGCAACCACCGCCACCCCCTGCACCTACATAGTCGCCTGATGATGTGGTTCGAGATGTACCGCCAGAGCCCCCTGAGCCACCACCATTACCAGCATAGGAGGTACTCCAAGAATTCCCCCCGTCACTACCTGCAGTACCACCACCAGCGCCTGCAAGACCGATCGGGATATAACCGCCTGCACCACCGCTTACATAGCCGATACCTACACCGCCAGACCAAGCGTCATGAAAACGCGCTTCTCCACCTGCGCCGCCCCCAGCACCACCACCACCTGATGCAATACCCAAATGCTGACCAATGGTTCCCGTGGCGCCGCCGCCACCGCCTCCACCAGCGATATAACCCGTGGAATTATTTTGGATAGTTACCCCTGTCGCGGCTATTACAATAGCTGGTCCTCCGTTTTGACCGTTAACGTTATCCCAGCTGCCACCATCTCCACCTTTGCCAATTATTTTTCCTTTATTAACGATTGTGGCATCTTTGACGTCTACCAACAAGGCAGGAACGCTTGTATCATCTGAAAAAACATATTCATTGGAAGAGATATTTTCTAAATCGGTATCATCAATTGTTAATGTTCCGCCTTCGCCTATATAGTCAGATGCTTTTATTTCCTGATAAAGCCTAGTGGTGCTGAAATCTACATTGGCTTCTAAAGGAGGTCCACCTACTACTTGATCGTAATTTTTCCAGCTGTCTCCTTTTTTCGCTGGCTGATGATTTGTACTTTTATAAAGCCATACCTCACCAGCATAAGGGTATCCATTTACGGTTGCTCCGGGCCTTGATACAGCGACGTACCCGTCCGCAGCTGCTACACATTCTCCGAAGAAATCATATTCAATGTTCGTGCTCTTCGTCGTGGAGGCTTCTTGATCTAACAAATCCTTTGCGTATAGTACACCGGTATAGTCATTTGTAGTAGCCGGTCTTTTTTTACTTGTATAGTATACTAGATTATCTGAAACAGCAACTGAGTATCCCACACCATCATCAGATATTCCGCTATTTCCCCCTCGATAGTCCCACATCTCGTTTCCGTCTAAATCGTATACGTGCATAACGCCAACGTCGTTATTTGTCTCGGACACACCGCCGCCGCTGATTTGGATTCTGCACCTATAATTTCCAACAGCCACCACACCAAAACCTACGGCTACAGAATTACCGAAAGTTCCCGTATCATCAACCCTACCACCTGAATAAGTGAAATAATCAGGATTTTCTACAGACCAAAGAAGATTACCATCCATGTCAAAGGCGTAGATTTTACCTTTGGTACCGTTTGAATTTCTTCGATTTGGCGCACCAACAATAATCCTACCATCACCGATTGCAATTGATCGACCAAAGCCCGCTACATTATTTGTTTCCGAATTGAAATTTGTGCCAAATGTAACATCATCCTCGAAATCAGGATTCCAAACTGTTCTTATATGATTTAGGTTTAGGTCATATATATGGAAAGCACCTCTTCCGATAAATGCATTGGTGTAGAAATCGTTTCCACCTATTTCATTAACCTTAACATCAAATGGTGCGGTGATTACAATTCTACCTTCCCCAATAGCAGAGCACATACCAAAGCCTGTAACCACAGGATCATAATAGAATAAATTATTTTCGCTATGTCTAGTCGTCTGATCCGTTTCGAAAAGAGTCCGGCGATTTTCATAACCCCCGCCACCTTGGTAGACATTAGCATACCCACCCCTACCGTCCCACCTGTGAGAAAGTTGATTACCACTAAGATCAAATAGGAACGCAACACCTTGAGAATAAAATCCGCCGGCGGATCGGTGTGACATCTCCTGGTATGGGTTAGTGATTAGAATTCTACCTTCGCCTATAGATATTGATGTTCCAAAATGATATGCTACTTCCTCTGGTAGCGTATCAGCATCTAGAGATGTGGATACTATGTCATATGGGTCAATGGTTTTGAAGAATGATCCATCATATCTGAAGAGATCGACACCATACTTGTATGAGCCTTCAGTCGGTCTTTCCGGTACATTTCTCCAAACACCAACAAGACCGCAACCTACTGCAAGAGGCTTACCATCCAAGTGTCCATATTGTTCCTCTTGTATATGTCTAGTTCTAGATGCATAGTTATTATGACGATCAAATTGAACACCGCTTGTGGTACCTAAGGATTGATAATCATTTCTTAACCATTTGTTATTATTGTCATTTGCAATGCCAAGTCTTCCACCGCTAAAAGATCCGACAATTGCATCACTAGTATTAGGAGTACTAAGAGTCGGATTTTGCAGGTATCCAACCAGGCTCAATTGGGGGGTTTCTGAAATAACCTCGCTTACCCCATCGGAATCAAAAACTTGCAATCCTCCATACTCTGACAGATTAGTAGAATTTGTTCTGAATGCCATGTTCTATTCCCTAGCTCTTTGTAATTATTTTATTTATCTTACCTGAAACGGACAAAGGTGTTTTGTGTATCCATAGCTCGCCTGAATCATCGTGGTAACCACCGTACTTAGTATAGTCTGCTGTAACAGTGGCTAATACCCCATTCTTCAAGTCCCATGTCTCACGGTGACCCCAGTAGTCTCCCCTGTATGTTTCAAGAGACTCTGAAATTCTATCTTCAACAGCTGCGTTATCTAAACTTAGGATATTTAAAAAGTCATTATTATAACCCGTAGCCGTAGCCCCAATACTTGAATATACCAATTTATTATTATCTAATACAATTCTACCCTCATGCATTCCCACACGGTAGTTTGCCCTTACATCCTTACTGTGCTTTGCCGTTTCCTCTCCCCCGGTTTGATCTGCCCGATATAAATATTTTCCACTTAAATCGAAAACATAGATCGATCCAGTGTTTGTGCCACCAATATCCTGATAAGGTTCGCCGACAGCTATTAAACCGCATCCTATAGCAACTGACGAACCGAACCCAACCTTACTTACTGGTTCAATTGTATCGATATTTGGGGAAACAATTTTTTGTATAAAGTTACCATCTAGATCCAGGATAAAGACTGATCCCGCACCAGCATCGCCTGAAGTAGTAGAACCTTTTATATCCCCAGGCGCCCCAACAACAATTCTACCATGTCCTATAGCAACTGATCTTCCAAATTGAGTCCTCGGAGAAACTGGTGGGGTACTATTGTTATATCCCATTCCTAATTTTATCGATTGCCCAAAATTAACAACAATCTCAGTAGTGGAATCACTATCTTCTTCGGTGTTGATATCCCAGATGTGGATCCTACCTTCTTCTACCCAATCACCTGTCGCGCTAGCACTATCCCAATTAAGATCAGTGGTAACAATCTTACCACATCCAATTGTAAGATTTCTATCACCCCAAGTGTATTGAGATACATCAGTTTCTGCAGATACGATATTTTTTATGTGATTCCCACTTAAATCGAATAGATGTATAGCGGCAGAACCTGGGGATGTACCTCTTCCAATTTCATTATTGGTGACAGCTAGAATACCGTTACCAATAGCTACCGTATGTCCAAAATACTGGTAATCGTCTGCGGGAATCTTTGCATCATCTGCAGTAATATATTTGATAAAATTCCCATTAGTATCAAATATGTCAACCCTCCCGGACTGTTTATCCGCGGAGTTGTACCATCTATAATTACCAACAGCTATTATTCCATTACCTGTGGCTACATGTACTTTTTCATAAATATCTACCCAAGGTCCATGCCCATCGGTGTCTAAATCTCTATTTGTAGGCGCGCCCCTCCACCATTCATGTTCATCACTATCCCATTCTGGTGATCTAAACCATGACGAATCAAAGGTTTTGGTAGTAACTGGATCAGACGTAACTGCATATCCATCAGAATCTATAACAAGAGTGCTTCCAAGATAAAAGGCCATTATAGATCTCCGTCTTCCATTGCTTGAACATCATATGGGGTTAAAGAAGTATGTATACACCATTCATGAACTAGGTTAGGATATCCACTGGAGTTTGTTCCTGAATAATTCGGTGCCATACCATATAATCTTCCTGGGGCAACTGCCAATCCCCCCGCACCTAAGTCCGCATAGGTATATCCGTCGCTCAACGGCCCAATATCAGTTACTGCTCTACCGATTGCGTTTCCATCAAGATCCCAACAATATATGAGTCCCGCTCTTGATTTTAAATTAACCAACGCTCCAGGAACCGAGGTGAAGATCCTTCCAAATCCTACGGCTATGCCATTACTATAGGTATAGTATGAGCTAGTTGCATTAGAACCGGGGTGAATTTCGTGTTTGGAAACCAAATCCCCATCTAAATCAAATATATACATACGTGCAGAATTAACTTGGGTTACGACTATTCTACCGGATCCTATTTTTGCGTTGTATCCAAAATACCCATTAATTGATGGATCAGGATCGGTTAAGATTCTTATTAAATTTCCATCCAAATCATATATGTAAAGACGCCCCTGGTTAACGCTATTATAAGCTCCCGCGCCTACGATAATTCTTCCACAACCGATTTGTACGTTTCGACCGTACCAAGAAGAGCTAGATGCTTCATCGGCCAAACCATTTGGCGCTACGATTTCTTTCCATCCTCCGGTCTCAACGTCTGAATCTGGTGGAGTATATCCATTATAATAAGAAATCCCTCTAATATATAACCGACCTTTATTATCTGATACAGCTATTTTTCCACATCCGGCCGCAACCGTTGCACCCCATCGGGAATCTTGTTCATATACTTCGGGCCCATTTACTAGTCCGCCACCACTTTGACCAACATTTCTATTCGGCCTAGCGAAAAGACTTAAATCCGGGGACCCGGAGTTATAATTTCCTGATATCTGAAGTACCGCTCCCCCACCATTTGTATTACCGAAATTATAATAATAAGCACTTGGAAACAGCTTTCCATCGGCAAAATCCAAACTCTGGCCGAAATAATGATGCCCGACGCCCAAAACCGCGTCTGCCGTGACAAGGTCCCACAATTTTCCTTTTTTAGTGGTTCCCCAAGTTCCAGAATCATTAGGCATTTCATAAGCCTGAACGGAGCTAGTGGTTCTTATACGATTGGGATGTAATATGAATACCCCACCTCTAGAATTTGTTGTAGTTTGGTCGTCATATAGGGATGGCGCTCCAATAAAGAGCTTCCCTTGGGCTGCCACAAAATTATTTCCTCTATTTGTATAGACGCTTGAGGTATTTCCAAAATCAGTTGTGTTTAGAGCATCAGCTGTTGTATGGGTGCCATCACTAAAATAAGGAACATATGACCGAAATGCCCCTGTTTGCCATAATCCATCAGTATGAGTTCCGCTGAAGCTGGAAGCTATATCGTCGCCGCCACCTCTAAACATCTGGCCGCCACCATTATAGCCGTCGACTAGTTCACCATTCTTATATGATCCGAACATATAAGGTATGCCATCAGAAGTAAATCTTCTCCAGGTATTCACTGAATCAGGGTCAATACTTTGCCCGCTACCTACTCTAAAAGCCATTTTATTCTCCGAGTTTTAGCTTTAACATATCTACTTCAGATTTTAAATCCTTAATAGCCTCTATTAATACCCCAACCATTTTTCCGTAGTCAACTGATTTCATTCCTTCGTTGTCTGTATTTATTACCTCTGGAAGAACCTCTTCTACCTCTTGTGCAATAACACCAACTTTTCTATCTTCTTTACCGATCTTATTATATCTTACACCTCTTAGGGAATCTACGATTTCTAGACCGTCGGTAATAGTCTCGATGTTTTCCTTAGTACGAATATCCGAGATAGAAGTAACATCACCTTGAACAGTAAGATTTGTATCTTCAAATGTCGCGCATAAAGCATTAGACCCAGCTTTTTCGGTGAAAATTTCCAATTTACCGTCTTCAGATCCATTTGTAGCATCAACAATTCCGACTTTAATTCTAGCCCAATCCGAATAAAAACCACTTCCATTATATCCTTGAAATATTAGTTCATGTGAAATATCACCATTTGATGTATTTGTATTAGGGCTGTTTATCATAAAATGCCTATATCCACCTGAACTTGCAGAAGGCTGGTTGATGGCATACGATGAATAATATCCTGTACTGTTCGCATTGAACTGTATAGAACCATCTGAAACAAGATTAACAAATCCCCCACTCAATGTGGTGGTACTGCCTTCAGCTCTAAAAACACGTGTTTCTGTACCACTAACCATATTCCATATTGAAAAATCACCGTCTTCTGTAGCAAGGGATACATCATCTATCTGTGCTTCTATCCTACTATATACTGTTTCTGTACTTTGTGCGTTTTCAGCGCGGAAAGTTATACTACCGATAGTATCACCGTCGAGCGGGCCTGTATCGGTGTTTACTATCCTCATATCAATGGGCCTAGAGGAAAGATCTACAGTCTCGGCTTTGAACGTGAATGTATTTGAATTATTTCTAAATGTAAGAGCATCAGACGAGGTGATCGTTTGCTCCGAAGCACCTAGATTAAACTGTATCTCTTCACCGGAGGTCGTACCCCGCATGAAAATATCATCGCCAGTCGGCTTAAGATAGATATCAGTTGCTGCATCAAGAGACAAAGCATCAGATGCAGTAATGGTTTGCTGTGTTGTATTCAGTTGGAAACTCAGCTGTTCATTAACCGTATTCCCTTGCATATATACAGTATCACCAGTCGGTCTAAGATAGATATCATTAACAGCTGAAATAGTAACGTTACTGTCAGCTGAGAAAACGCTATGCATGGTACTAGCTACCTGAACATTCAGATTGAGCTCACCGTCCTCGTTACCGCTTCCGTCGTCTAGAACCCTCGCGGAGACACTTGCAAAGGCCACATCAAATCCCGCGGTTTGTCTTGCATGGAACTCGACGGACCCGATATGCATGGGAGTCGTTGGACTCGGATTGTTATTATAGATCTCTAGATAAGAAGGTTTCGATGTGTTTGCCGCTGTTGTAGGATTTTCAAATCTAAATTTTGCTCGAGTAGAAGCACCCTCTTCGGATTGAAGATATAGTCTATCATACGATTTAAGGTAGGAAATGCCTGAATTTAGGTCAAGGCCTGTATAGAGGGTTCCGTTCCTCCCGGACTTGAGCTCCAGCTGTCCGTCTTCGGTGCCGGCTGAAACATCTACAGCAGATCCTTCTATTCTGGAATATGTAATACGTGCACCATTTGTGTTTTCGCCCTCAAAATTAACGTCGGCCAATACTGCATCGTCGCTGAGGGTAGTATCTGTATTCATAAGACCCAGTGAAACAGGTCTGCTGGTGGTATCAGAAGTATCGTCTGATAACCTAAATGATCCATTAGTACTTCTTAAATTACCAGGGTAAATCGGAGCAGGACCATTTAAAGTTATTTGGTCGTAAACTAATTTCTCAATAAATTCGTCTCTAAGCTCTGCAGAGTCAATGTCAATGTATACTGTCTGTGCGGAACCATTCAGGCTAAAGTTACCGCCAGTCTTTAGACCGTTTCTTGGAGAGATGGTAATAGTACTATTACTTACACTACCAGTACCCATAGCAGTAACATGACCATAAGAGTCCATGGTTACATCTTGAATAAATGTACCACCGCTATTATTCTGTGAAGCTGCACCAACTTTTGGGTGATAAATCGTTAAAACATCATTCGCTGACCAATCACTACTAATAAAACCATCACCCTTGATTTTAAAAGTATCGCCAGATGTAATAGTATAGGTATCTCCAGCACTATCTGCTGCTGTCCAACTTACATAGTTGTCAAATGCAGGGTTGCTACCAGCTGTGACGTGACCTTTTGCATCGACTGTAACAGATCCATATGTGCCCGCGGACACACCAGAGTTATTATGAGAGATATTACCAGTTGAACTATTAAAACTAATTGGTGCCGTAGCATCTATCCAGTTCGCCGTAGCTATTCGGCTTAGGGTATTACCAGAATCTGTTGCAGAGACCCAATATCCTTGATCTTCGTCCCAAAGTAGTTGAACATTAGTTCGAGATCCCCGTTCGATCTCAATACCAGCATCTTGGCCAGCGGCAGGCACGCCAGTGGCATTATCATTTAGTACGATTATATTATCATCAATTGTAACTGTTTCGGTGTTAATATAGGTAGTAGTACCAGTAACAGTAAAGTTTCCAACAACTTCCATATCACCGTTGACGGTAGTAGAGTCTAGCGTTGTTAGACCGTCTACATTAAGATTACCAGTGGCACTGAGATTACCAGTTGAAGAAATATCTGTAGCGGTTATATCCGCAAAGTCTGCATTGTGACTATCAATCGCGATCTTCCAGAAAGAATCCGTCCCGGCATGAATATATCCTATTTCCCAATAATCAGACTGTTCGTTCCAACGAATAACTGCAGAGTCTGCTGTATCTCTGTCTATTCCTATACCTGGTCTATTAGAATTATCAATAGCGATTCCGGAATTTAAGACTATTTCAGAACCAGCGATGTTTGTTTGCCCAGTTGTAGTAAACAGACCATTGACTTCGAAATCGCCTTTTACCGTTAGGTTTTGACCTACCCTTAGATTATTTTCGATATTAGCAGAATCGTCTACAAATAGATCTCGTTTAATATACGTTCTTCCGACAGAGTCAACAGTGAATTCGCCCTGTCCTACATTAAACGTTTTACCGTCATAAGTTAGGCCTGCATTATCCTCAAGCTCGCCGCTTGCACCAGCAATTACAATACGATTGTCCGTAAGATCTTCGACCTTAGCACTGGCTAGAGCTGCAGATGTTCCAATATCAATATTGGAAACTGCAAGAGTATCCGTGGTTGTGTTATATGTTAGGTCGGCATCATCGGCAATCTCATCGCCCGATCCAACTATAACAATTCTTCCGTTTGTAAGGTCAGTAACTTTTAGGGTACCAATAGTTGCGCTATCTGCTGCCAACTCATCTGCGTTTACGGTTCCATCAAAGTAACCATTCAACCATTGCTTAGTGCCAGAACCTAAGGATCTTTTATTACCTTCAGAAGGCACAATGTCTGTATCTACTTGACCATTAATAGAAACTGTATCAGTAGATGCATTACCAAGGTCAACGTTACCATCTGCTGTGAAGTTTCCTCCAACATCTAAGTTACCAGTGATATCAGCATTAGCGGTGATGGTAGCAGAGTCTGCTTCAAGACCAGTAGTGTTAATACCAGTCGCACCAATGTCAATAGAGGTATTACCTACTGAAAGAACAGTACCGTCAAATGTGAAGTTGCCATCATCCTCAAGCTCGCCGCTTGCACCAGCAATGGTAACTCTATTATTAGTTAAGTCCGTAACCTTTAATGTACCAATAGTGGCACTGTCAGCTGCAAGTTCGTCTGCATTTACAGTACCATCAAAATAACCATGGCGGAATTCTTTAGAATCACTACCAATGTCATGCAGATCATCTGAACCTGGTACAATGTGTGAACCGATTTCAGCATTAAAGATAACTGTATCGCTATCCTGCAGCCCGTCACCTAGATTAATATTACCATTAGCTCCTGCAGAAATAGCTGTTGTCCCATCGACTACTAAATTACCATGAACAGTTAAATTGGTATCAATGTCTACATTACCATTAACGTTTAGGTCAGTGTCAATGTTAACGGTACCCTTAATGTGATTTGTAGCATTACTATCAGATACATAGATCTTAGGTGTAGAAAGCTGGGTATCATTAATGGAATCTAAGCGCCCATCTAACTCTTGAATTGCGCCTGATACCGTACCGGCGGATGTTCCCATGATATAGGCATCAATTTCACCGAGCTCTGCATCGTGTTCATTAATGGCTTCTGTTATATTTCTTTCAGTGGTTGTAAGGGTAGATACGTCACCAACTGAGTCTAAGAGTTGGTTAATTCTTAGCCTCTGGGTATTCAGTGTATCTGCTAAAGTTATATTAGGTATTTTTGAATTAGCCATTTCTACCGTTCTCTAATAGTTGCTGCAGCATTGCTTTTATTTCTTGGACGTCAGATTTCAATTCATCGATTTCTTCACGTTCTTTTCTTTTCTCATCAATTAGTATTTTCTGTCGCCTTGCCTTGTTCTTATTTATATTCATTATCATGCCAGTCTTCTCATCTCTTACAAAATCTGAGTGACCTTTTATCGGTACATATCTTTCCATTAGTATGTCGTCAAAGATCTGATGTTATAAAGAGCCGGGGGTCTAGCCTGATTTGTTGTAGACATAGTAATCTTTAATTGATACTGGTCGAATGAAGGGAGATCGAACACGTTGAACTCATATTCTTTTACATCATTAACGTCATTAGATTGAGCGATTTCACTATAGTTTGCACCAAGCTTTGTAACGTTAGTCTTACTAAACTCTACCCAATTCTTATCATAGATATCTCCGTCTTCTTGGTTATTAGTTCTATACCAAAGAGAGAAATCGGCACCAACTGGTCTCCAGGCTTCTATTAATACAACCAGTGATGTTGCCGAATATCTTAAGCTGTATGGGATAGTAATATGTTTAGCCGGAATCGTGCCACCATCAGGCTGTGTTTCAGCTACGTAATCAAATGTATTAATATAGCTTGAATCTCCCCCATCTACTAAGAACTGGCCTACATTTATAGATGCATCGTCTATTCTAATATAAGGTGCGGCATATGGATTTTCAGTAGTTAAATTAACTTCTAGAGTAGTAGAAGCCTCTCCTGATAGCTGTAGGATTTCCTGGTTGCTATCTGCTATCACCATTGGATTAACAAACTCCACGGACTGATTTATTGGGAGCCTAATATTACTTCTAGACTGGTATGCGGTTTCTGTACCACCGAATGACTTAGTAGTAGTAAAGTCTCCAGTCATGAATGTTTTGGTCTGGGCCGGTGAATAATATGGAATGTTTGTTTCTAATAAGTTAATATTATATTGCTCGGTTGCTGATAGCCCACGACCCCCAGCTCTAATGGAAGCTGTTGCTGCAGAATCCATCTCAAATGAATAACCCCAGACATCGGCCTGAGTAATCGTTCTTACGCCTAGAATACTACTACCTAACACACCGTTGATCGTATCGTTAGCAGAGAAGCTAAGATTGTCATCAGTGAAAATCTCTACCTTATCGCCAGGCTGGTAACCGTGTGCCGGATGAATTACAGATAGAGAAGAATCCCCTGCTGTAAAGACTAGAGGATCAAATGTGTAGGCTTTCGGGTCATCTATGACAACTGATTCGGATAATCTTTTTGGTGCGGGCAAGTTATTTTTTAAGACAATAACGTTATTGGTGTCGGTTACAAACTTGGCCCTGTAGAGTTTAAAGGATAAATCTTTTGTCTGATCCGCTGTCCACACGCTACCATTCGAAGAAGAGTAAAATGCACCGGAGCTTACACTTGTTTTAGGCGCATACACTTCCGTGGAGTTTCCTGAATTTAATGTATAATCTAAGTCTTTAGAAGTATAAATCTGATATTTACCTCTAGCGGCAGAAGTATAAAGACAGATTGCAATTACACTTTTAGCCGGAACGAATATGGGTTCAGGGAAAGTAAACTTATATTCAGTAGCATCAGAAAAGGTTGTACTAGGTGTACAGCCAGCAGTTGTGATATCACTAGGAGTAGCTACAGTTAAAGATCCACCGATTCGTTGAGACGGGGAAGGCGAAAACGTATCTAGTGTAGGTCTTAGCTCTAATGTAATTGGCAAAGTAGCATCAATAGACGCGAAATATATACCAATACTTGTAATAACCGAATCTTCACTTATAACCACTGTTTGAGCTAGTGGATTTATATTATTTACGGTTTGTAATAAATTAGCCATTTACTTTTCCTATTATGCTATTTCCTCACTGGGAGTACTATTCTCTTGCAAAGATGCTTGAATTTTCTTGGCTTGAGCAATTTGGGATGATGTACCTCTGAAGTAGTTTTCATACTGACCTAGACCTCTAAATGTAGCAGCTGCTATCGATTTACATTTATCTAAATCTATTTTTTCAATATCTGTTGCAACGAGTTCTGATCCATAATCTGTTATAGAGAAATTTAAATCATCATTACTTTGCAAATAAAAGATTCCTGATAATTTACCTTCAGCAGTAGTTACTAATGGATCATCGCCTCCGCCGTTAGAAGGACCACCCTGAGCAGATGGAAATGACGAGGAGCCAGTATACACATCACCAGGTTCTTTTAGTCGTGAATTTCTTCCAGCGGATGTAATATCGTTTTCAGTCTTATCGGTATTAACCCACTTATTCACCTGCTTACCATCAAAGAAAATCCAATGAGGTGTATTAGGGCGAAGCCCATTAAATTCAAAATAAATGAATTTAGGACGGAAAACCGGAACCCTATCGTATCCTAAAGTTAAATTATATTTTTTAGGAGGTGGTGGGTTATATGAATTTCCCCCGCTGCCAGAATAGCTGTATCCACCGCCTCCTCCACCGTTCCTGTTGGTGTTCTTCCCCGAGCCCTTGAGGTCGAAAATAATCGCGATTGCTACAATTGCTACAAAAACGCCAAACATATTATTTATCTCCCCCCATTTCATATCCATTTTCGGAATAATACTGGTCCTTCCGTAGCTGCAGAAGATCAATCTGAGAAGAGACAGCTTGTGGTTGAGACTCAATTACAGGCAGACCTGCTTCTAGTAGCGAGGTGTTAGAGGTAGACGCATAAGCTTTATCAACTTTTCTTCTCACGGTCCATTCATCCTTTTCTGGGTTTAGTCTTCCTGATCCAAAGAATGTCCCGGTGTCGAACTGGTTAACATTCTCGTATTGAGTTGGCTTGCTCTGAGATATATATACCTCTTCTGTATAGGTAGGCCAGATAGTACCGCCTTTCCTTACAACGCCATTCGAATTAGTCTCATCATAGAATAGACCGGATTTCCTCCAATAAATTTTAGGTGATAGGAATCCGCCTTTTATATCTGCTCTATAATCTATATCATTAATATTACTTTGTCTAGTGTCGTTAAATCCATCACCCACCAAACCATTAATCTCTCTAATAGCTCCGTTATCATCTGAAACTGATAGATTCATTAGATCTAATTCTGCAAGAGCTAGGGTAGAAAATCTCTCAGTAGCGGCTAATCTTGTATCCATAGCTCTAAGATCTTCCATCTTAAATCCACGGTTATCAGTAACCTTAATCCCTAAATCATTTTTATTTAAGACATACGGATTTAGGGATATTGTATTTAGCAACATATGATTGTCAGAGATATTATCAGGAGGATATGGAATTACCCCGGAGTTACCAGTATGATGTACAATCGTGCCCTCAGGAGACATAGTCAAGACGTCAGTTCTAGGCAGCCAATATCTTGCATAGCTAACTGTCATCTTGTCAGTATTTTGTGGGATTGCTTCTGTTCTTGTCCAGTTATTATTCACATCCTTTGTGGATCTTAGATCAATATAATCGCTTAGCTTAATCTGAGTCCCAGCCTGTGTGGTATAGTATGGAATATCACCCCAGTCAAATCCCGGGTTACCTGTATAAGATGCTGGACCAAAATATCCTACTGCATAAGAAGGGGTTGGGATACTATGTTCAAAGTAACGATACTGAACCCAGAATGTTCCTGATGGTTCTGCTGTACCTGATTTTAGTCTTAGTTTACCAGGACCATAGTAGTTATCTCTTTGACCATTATCAAAGATAAATTTATATGTAATATCAGCGTTGGTAGTATCATCATAAACTTTATTAAATCTATAAATGTCTGACTTAGCTAGACTTACTTCGCCATTAGTTAGGGATAGGTTTGAATCCTCATACCAGTTACCTGAAGCAACAGTCGGTGTAATTGTTTTAGTCTTTAACTGAGCAGTTTCACTAGTATACAATAGTGCATGAACTGGTTTATTTTCCGGTAGACCTGTAAAGGTAACACTTGTATTACCTACGCCTCCCGAAGAAATAGTTGGATTAGTGTATAGCTGTCCACCACTATCATAAGCAATGATCCAATCCTCATACTTTTGTAATGTGCCATCACTTAAACCAGTTAGGTTAAATGTGACGGATCCGGCAACTACGGTCCCAGTATCCACTCTAGCTACATCTGTAGTGAATGCCTGAATATCCTGAACCCTAGCTCCTGATAGGCCAAATAATAACGTGTTATCATCTCTATCAATAATGTCGAAGTCGCCGTTGAAATCACTAAGGATTGCAAAGTTACCTGAATCAACACCGATACTTCTAACAGCCTTAATACTTGCTGGTGTGCCATTCATTTGACCGTCAGAATCTAGATTTAGATCGAATACGTGGATTCTATAGAAGTCACCAACTTTGTCTACGTTTCTAACTCTTGCCGTACCATATGAATGTGTTGTATTAAAATCAAATGCTGAAGATGTATTAGGATATAGATTTACTGTTCCTAGTGTATCCACTAGATCCACCATACCTAATGTATCAGCTGAAGCAGCAAGGAAGTAGTTACCGTACTTGGCATTTACTGATTCATTACTTTTTGTCAGAACATCTTCATATGTACCTGTAAATTCCAGGCTTCTAGGCTTAGCCACCCTAATAAAGCTGGGGGAATTTCTAGTAATTCTTCTACCATTTACGAACGCAGTGCCCGGTTCGATCTCGAATGAGAGATACTTATCATCAGCACTATCTTCATTGATAGTTAGTCCTAGACTTCCGCCGGCTTGTTGCTCAATAAAGTCGCCAGAAATACTTCTGGTTCTTTCATTAATAATCCCGCCAAGCTCTGCTAGGATTTTATTCGAATCATTAGTTAATTCTGCAACGCCATTAATGATATCATAAAGCTCGTAGAAAGTTTCTCCGGCTGCAACATCATCTTCAGTGGTCAGGATCATAGTGATTTTTAGACGATCGGCACCAGGTGATGTAAGGTTAGGCGTAGCACCGGAGTTATCATATAGCGCAATATTATCAGAAGAAGTTATGATCTCTTGCTTCAGTTTAAATCCAACCTTAACAGTTGGGGTAGCGGTATATTTGCCGATAACAATAGATTGTGCTTCTACGAATAGTAGGTGCCCACCGGCATACGTATTAAATGTGGGTACCTCTACCAGAGCTGATGATCCAATAGATCCCGCGTCTGATTTAATAGTAAGAGTACTATTTCCTAAAACAGTATCAAGGGTATCACCTAAGGCAAATGAAGCAGTCACTGAAGTATCCACATTCGGATCTGATCCGCCAGTCTTACCTCTAGTCATTCTTACAATGATAACGTTATTGGCATCACCATCATCAGTATTAGCAGGAATAACCTTTTTCACCTCAGCATAAAGGTCACCGTTATCAATTTCAGTACCGATTAGTTCAGAGTAGTTTGTAGGTAAGCTGTCTACGATTAAATATGTAAATGCCTGAGATTCGGATCCTGCTGCGATGTTTGTACCCGCATTAAAGATTGAGCCTTCAGTAACAATGAACTTAGCAAGTCTCTCTAATTCTTTCTGGATAATAGTCTGGGACTGTGTAAGCTCTCTGGCTTGCAAAGCTCTACCATTATTGAAAAGGATACGGTGGTAATGATCGCTATCTCTATAATCATCGTTATATTCAGATAAGAATGTAGTGTTATTTAAATTCGTTGCCATTTTCTATCCTTAGAGCTTTACAATAACTTTTAGGTCTTCCGAGCCTGCAGTGTTTCGAATAGTAGCCGAAATATTACTGATGTATAATACATCGCCAGAGAAAATATCTACCTCAGGATCTTCAATTGTATCGATAGTAAGTGTTCCTACACCAGTTTGAACGGGATCTAGTGAAAGTGTATCTGCCACTTGAAAATCTTTAAATCCGGTTTCTTCAGTCTGGTGAATCCAAATATCCGAATCCGCTGCATAATCTATATATGCTGTTGCTGTACTAGTACTTCCCGTAGCCGTTGTAGTGTCCTCGTAAGTAATAGGTGTTGCCGGTGTACTTACTAGTTTTAACTTACTAACTGTTGTTGCGGACGTCCCGGTAAATTGACTAGAGCTTCCATATTGAAGTGGGTTTTTCCATATACCAACTTGACGATAGTCATTACCAGTTTGGAACTTCCCACCATTAGCTTCTTCATCTGCTTCTTGAAGCTTAACATTAAACATAAGAGCAGTGGATCTTAGGTCGTCTCTGGGATCAGCACCTAGTCCTGCTCTTGGTCCGAATACTGGCACTACTTTACCACCAGATCCGCCGGATATAGAAACGTCTGCCTGTGAATATCCGCTCCCCATATATAAGCTTAAATCACCAAACCCAGTTGTACCAGCTCTTGCACTGTCCCCGATCTCAACAGCAGCAATACCACCAGATCCATCTGGGATTACGTGTCCAGTCGCGCCCGATCCATTACCGGTGATTGTAACAGTATCTGATGTACTATATCCAGATCCAGCAGTTATAACTCTATATCCTACAATTTGTCCAGGTACTGCTGCGTTCTGGATAGTGTATTGACCGAAGTATGGGTCTGTAGCGTCTGCAGAGTCTACGTATTTAACTGGCATAAAGTTTGATGTTAGGAAGCTGTTACCATCAGCTGTTGAAATTGTATAAAGATATTTCCAAATATATCCATCATTTAGTTCAGCTATGAGTGTGGTATCAGTATGGTCTGGTTTATCAACTGATGATCTAGCTGCACCATTACCTTCTTTACCTTGTCGAATACAAACATATACGTTGTTATCCTCTGTTCTAACATAATAATTAGCGGATTGACCTGTAGAGGCATCACTGTAAGCTGCATATACTGAACCGCTGGACCAGTCTTTTGTTTCTTCTAATGGTACAACATATGAGAAAGCCTGAACAGCTTTAATAGACTGCATATTGTATCTAAACAGTTTCTCTTCTCTATCATGAGGAAACGGAACGTCCGGATTCTGTTCATCATCCCATTCTTGAGAACGACCAATAGCAACATAGAAATAATTATCAGAGTCGCCAAGTTTTTCTCCAGTGAGTTCATCAAACACCTGCTGGACCAGTTGTTTCTTTAATTTATCTGTAATCTTTGCTACCATTGTTTAAGTCCTATGGATTAATTGCATAACCGTGGCCGCCAGTCACAAACCAGCTAGAGTTGTGCCATACTAGAGTTACTGTTTCATATTGCCCCAAAGTAATATCTGATCCCTGGTTAAATGATGTAGGATCTACTGTTGCATTAGAAGCGTTAATGTTAGTGAATATTTTTACTTCGCCATTTAATGTACCGTTCGGAACCGTTACGGTCAATGAGCTACCATTTAAAACGATGTTACCATATTGGCTAATATTTGCGGTATTATTTGTAGTTAGGTTAGCCGGTGTTCCGTAAGCAACCTTATTTGATTTAGTCGAACCCGTACCCTTTGCATCTACATACAGGTGAATGTTTGTATCGCTTGATCCTACCGCAGATACAACGGGTGGAGATCCAGAGGTAGCATTATCGACCTTAATTCTATTTGTGGTACTAGCTTGACTATTGAAAGAGATTACTGGAAGACCCGATGAATCACCCAACCACTGTTCTACCTTTGGACGTACCAATGATTTATTCGATAGTGTTTGAGTGTCTGTAGTACCGATAACTGCTCCGGTCGGAATAGCTTTCTGTGAAGCCGAACCGTCAATATTACCTGATCCGTTAGATAGTACAAAGCTAGAAGCAGCAATACCAGAAATCGTATTACTATCTACACTGAGCGTTTTATTCGTAACAGTTTGTGTAGCTGTGGTAACTAGGACAGTCCCGTCTGAATCCGGAAAGTCGATATCGATCTCTGATGCAGGATCAACCGCACCGATCTTGGTATTAAAGCTAGTACCAATAATGTCTAATCCACTGTCTGTCAATCTTGTAGTACCGGCAACATTTCCGCCCAAAAGACCATATAACTCTATGAAGTTGTTATTGATCTTTGTACCAGCGCGTCGTAGGCTATCGCCTGTTCCATCGTTAGCGCTTGTGCCAGTGTTAATATTTTCTCTTGCCATATCTAGCTCTCTTTTAACTTAAAAGTATTTATATATGTTAAAACGGGTAATTCGAAGAATCAGCAGAGTTTGCTGAATCAAATAGTGTACTGTAGACGTGTTGGTCGAATGTTGATACACCAATACCACCAGAATCGTCTTGTGAGAAGACCACGCCATCCGCAGAAGCAAGTGTACCAGTGTCTGAATCGTCCATTGTAATTGAGTTCGGGGATAGAACCTCTTCAATAGTATAACCGGCATCAATCGAATCGATAGTAAGATTTTGAACTCCGATAAATGTTTGATCGGCTCTCTGACGTTGCATACCGATAATGTCGTCTCCTCTATTTATTAGAGTTATATCTGTAAATGCTTCAAATGCGATATCACCTTCGAATGTAGCAGATAGAAGCGTTTCTAGCTCATCGCCTTTTTCATCTTGGATGTAATCGATAGCACCATTGTTATCTAGCAAAGGATTGTGAGGTATACTATTATGATCAACGTTAACCATTTCAAGTAGGATCTCACCTGCAATGTAAACCCCTGCAGGGTGCACAAATAATTTATATACGTCTCTCCATTGCTCAAACGGAATGCTGGATCTAACCAGAAGGGACATTACTTGGTATAGCTTATCATCAGTAATATACTTTCTAGATTCAGGACCGATCCTAGAAGCCTCAGATTTAATTTGTTGTCCACCTGAGTTAATACTGTCAAGGTCATAATCTATCTCTGGGCCAACCTTAAAGATCTGCTCCTTCGGATATGTAATTGTTGGGTCAATGCCAAAGAACCCTCGGAAGAACTGCTGAATGCTATACTTAGTACCCTTTGATCTATATAGTAGGTTACTAAATTTAACAGCTTCTCTTTTATTTTGGAATCCGCCAAAGTATGATTGACCTAATAGCAATTCATCTTCTAGAAATTCTAGTAACCTATCAGGAACCTGTGTAGCATCTCTGTTTCTATAGAGCTGGTGGATCATGCCACCAAAGTTATCTGCAGAATCTAGCCACTCATAGTATGCATCAAATAGTTGAACTATATTTGGATACTCTGATCGGATATGCTGCGGCAGGGCTTTTTCTATCTCCGATCTTTGGAGATTCAGCAGCGTCCTATTATTATCCTGTAAGGTCTTATCTTTATGTACTGACATTAGTTAAGCGCATCCGTGTAAACAATAGTAAATTGGGATCTGGATAGATCGAGCTCTAACGCTTCGTTTCTAGTTGGGGTGATAGCACTCTGGTTACCAGGAACTGCAGAGATTTTAATGTAATTCAAACCACCAGTAATAGCCGATGGGTTAAAATAATTAATCGTAACAGTACCATTAAGCGAATTAAAATTACCGATACTAGAGTTAACAATAGTTGTACCATCTGACGATACAACCTGAAGATTAGTAGAACTTAATTCGTTTCTAATTATACAATTTACTCCATTGTATACAAATTCGTTACTAGTAATAATGTATGTGTCATCGTCTGCTGCAGCAATAGGAACAGGGAATAACAACTGCTGAGATATATTACTTGCAACATCTTGTAATTTTCCAAGATTATATGTTGTAGTATTAGTTGTAATATTCTCGTTTGCCATATAGTTTACAGCATCATTATATCTTCCAGCAACTACTAAGTCCACTAGGAAGGAAAGTGTTTCATTTGCAACACCTGATGGATTAGATAATAGTGATTTTACAACAGAAAGGATTGTTGGGGCTGTAGGAGTAAACCTTTGCTGCATACGAATATCTGCACGGGATGATAGAATCGCTGGGCTTATCTCAT
>Ga0181576_10000869_pt1 | contig 22722 bp, 24 predicted proteins | sample 101ome_22_FD_132464 | JGI IMG/M metagenome (GOLD analysis project Ga0181576, IMG submission 132464) | Coastal salt marsh microbial communities from the Groves Creek Marsh, Skidaway Island, Georgia - 101412BT metaG (megahit assembly) | ecosystem: Environmental > Aquatic > Marine > Intertidal... | reverse complement strand
TTTCGGATAGCCATTATCCAACTGCATGATACACGCTCGACCGAGGGTTTCATGGGGTAATCCTAAAGCGGTGCGGCTACCTTCATCGATTGAATTTGATTTTGTCTCCGCTGTTAATCCAATGTACGGGATAGAAGGTATATAAAGGCCAAAACCTAACTTCTCATAGAATTTAATAGAAGCATCAAGGTCACTAACATTGATGTTTATGTGCCCCCATCTTAGTTTCGTCGATTGCTCATCTGACGCTGCTTTATCATTGTTCTGCGCGGATGCAGTAGACTGCGCTAGAAACGGACTGGCAGCTAACAACTTCAACAATTTTCGGCGTAAACTCATAATTAGTTTACCTTAGTTAAAATATTTTGATCGTTACATTAAGCTCATAAAAATACCCCTGCAGAAACAAACAAGGGCGGGGAGCAGCGCCGAGCTGCAGAGATTTTGGTAGTAGCAGCGCAGATACTTAACAAGCATGCTATGCTTGAAATTGATGCGGTAGCAATGAATTGCACAGTATTGAGATTTGCAACCCTGCGCGAGCGGTATAAAAATACATGGCGGACTACTCTAAATTTGATAAAGGTAAAGTTAAGGCGTTGCAAGTATACAAGCTGACTACTCTGCTCGTTATTCTTACGATTCAGTCAACTTCGTTCGCTCAGAGCACGATAAACGAAGAAGCAAGAAAGGTATATGCCGCTGCTGGCATGTCAGGACTCAGAAAAAGCATTGCTTTTGACGCGCCAATAGGTGATTTACTCTCTAGAACCGGAACCCACCGCGTTGCTGCCCTATCAAATTCAAGCCAAAAAGACTCGCAAAGTTATTCTTCTTCGACGACCCTTGGTCAGTTCAATTCAATATTCAGTATCACGAATCGAGGTGACACTTCATACTTTCTCAAAACAACAGCTAGGCATGTGGATTTTGAAGAGGCTGATCTTTTGCAAGCAAGCTCAAAGAGACTGGATGTCGGCGTGATTGGTATGCAGCTATCAAAGTCAAACTTATTGCGTTACCTAGGAGTCAGCTACATATCAGAAGAGAATATAGGTAGACCGCAATTTATAGATGCGTATCGCATAGGTGATGGTAGTGGCTTTAGACTCGAAGGAGGTGCCCAATTAACCAGCAGTTGGGCATTCTCTTTTAGATCAGACTATTTAAATTGGGGCGGCGATAATGTGGCAAACATTCCTGTTCTGCCTGTGCCCCTCTCAAACTCTGTAGATCAGGTAAGAAAATATCACAATATAGATTTGATACGACTAATGCCCTCACTAGGGGGAATTGGGCAATGGAGGAGCGGCCTACATTTTCTTGATAGTAGCTATGGAGAGCAATTAAATAACCTAGGCCGACGCGTGGAAGAGCCGTTTGGCAATCGAGAAAAAATTGGTACGCTGAGAACGGGTTTTAACCAAACATGGCCGTTCCAAGGCCTAAGCAAGACAACATTTTTCATAGAAGGCCACGTTGATTACGAATTCACCAACAATATGACTACTTCATTCGACGATAAGACAACCTTAGCCTTCAAGATTGGTGCAACATGGACTCCTACACCGATACATAGAGTCCAACTCGAGTGGCAAGAATTTCATGGAATGCGAAATGTTCGTTCGCGAAGTGGGCCAGCTCTAGTTATTCTATTTGATGGTCTATAGAGTTCAAGACAACATCAATCAGTCACCTATTGTTCCATCAGCCTGTCCTAGCTTGTCTATCTCTGTTAGCAACTTAGCACTCAAGGCTATGTTGCAAGCTGCATAGGATAAATAGAGGTTGTAGGGATGATGTACATCTACCAAGCCAGCGTTCTGTGAGTTCCAGTGTTGTGAGATACGATGCCCTATGTGGATGTCTGAGCTCTTTAGCTTGGTATTCAGAGCCGGTACGATCTATGGTTGATATAGCAGCGTATTGACTGTCCTCAGCTCATCTAAATCTAAAGGTTAGAGAACCTATATGAAGCTAACCGTCACCTTTGATAGCCACTTGAGAACGCTCTCTGTTCGGCTAGGAATAGGCCTTATTCTGCTCTCGCTGGTCCTGGTCGTGTTATGTTTGCTGGGAATGATTGAGTTTGCTATTTTCGACTTTGCAGGCCATTCTGGACTCCGGACGCTCGCAGGCGTAGCAGTTTTAGGCTGCGTAATTTCTGCTATCGCATCTACGGACCTATAGGAGAGGAATATTATGTTTAAACAGTCAGACTTATTTATACTGCTAGCAGTCGCTATATCATTCGTTGTTTCCGGCGTCCTTTGGTTTTCGGGGCAACAAGACGAAGGGCTTTTCACTGCCATATGGGTTCCCTCCATTCTATGCTTTGGCATCTACTTTAAACTGATGGTTTCACAGGGGAGAGGACGATGAGCACATCTATGATCCTCGGCGCTGCGATTGTTGTGTTTACTTTGATGCTTATAGGGCTATTTTTAACCGCTCGAGAGGCCTCAAAATGGGACGATCCCGCAACTCACAAAAATGATAAAGAGTGATATTAGGACAGCCTTCAGGCTTTTATTTCTCAACTATCTAATGCTGACAAGTCCCTCAGCATTAAGCGACAAGTTAAAAGTAGAAAATCTTCTGCTCAATGGCTTCAAGAACAATGAATCTGACCTCCAGTGGTACGTTCAAAATGACACTGTTATGGGTGGTCGAAGCGAAGGCGGCTTTAGTATCGCAGAGGAAGAGCTTCTCTTTTCTGGTGTGACTAATACCAACGGAGGTGGATTCAGCTCAATCCGCACTCAAAGGTTTATAAAAGACCTTTCTGGATACTCAGGTGTAAAACTTCGAGTTAAAGGCGATGGTCGAAAGTACACGTGGTCAATACAAACAGATGCTCGATGGCGAGGAAGACAGGTAAGCTATTGGGCGGACTTCATGACGACTTCTGGAGAGTTGGAAGAGATTTACATTCCGTTTACAGAGTTCGCTCCCCAATTCCGAGGATTCAAGCTAGATGGACCGAGTCTCGACCTCAGTAAAATATCAGAGTTTGCTCTTTACCAGTACGATAAGACTGACGGCGCGTTCGAACTCAAACTTTTAAGTGTTGAAGCCTACTCTCATTAAAACAGCAGAATCAGTACCCCTGTAGGTAGGCCTTAGTTGCTGATTCGGACGGTGCTAATGCCTAGTGATTACTGGGTTATCGAGAGCGGCGGTTGACGATATGACTTACTCAACAAAATGGAAATCTGCAGGCCCTGCTCTACGTACTAATAAAATTACATTGTTACTAGATCCATCTTTGCCGGCCGGAACATTCCAAGCGTGATTGATTTTACCTAATATTTCTACGTAAGCCCCTGCTTCTAAACTAAGTTCTTTGCCGGCTAAGTTCAAAAATACATTGCCTTGCAACACAACCGCATACTCATCAAAAGAATGCCAATGCATGTCGAAATTTGAGCCTTCAGGGAACCACGCGTAATAAGTAATTCCCTGTGTGCTTTTGTCCGTTGCAACTAACTGTGTTCGAACTCCAACAGGAAAACCACCACCGCCACCTGCCGCACCCCAGTCTATGTCATCAATAGAGAGGATCGCATCAGCCGCATTAACAGGGAGAGATCCGACGTAAATTAATAAAGAGAGTAGAAATAGCCTAATATCATAGCCATCGATGCTTGTATCATCACGGTTAGACATACGAAGTACCTTTTACTGGTTATAAATCGCTTTTTTAGCCCTGTACGATAACTCTATTGGTCCAAAGCAGTAAATCGCAGTAAAACAGCAGCATCAGCAACACCACTAGGCGTATCAATACTCGGCAACAAATAACGTTGCTTTATTTTTACGTCGGCGGGCGAGCCATACCTGTCACTGGCTAACCTGAAGGCTGCAAGAGTCTCGTGCCATTCACGCCTGATGCTTTGTACTTTGATTCCTTGCTCGCGTCGATCAGACCAATAGCGGTCTAAACCGTCGAGTATGACATCCGGTAGGTTAGGTGTGCTTGGGCTGTTATCCATTAGCTTCAATTGCAAATCAAACTTGTCATTGGCTGCAGCGTAGGCGCGATGAAGCTCAGCGTGCGTGTACTGACCCAGTTTGAGTCGAAGCGGAAGGGTAAACCTAGGTCTGTAACATTGCAGTAATGCTATTATTACAAGCGCTTGAGTGAAGAAGATGGTGCCCAGAAGAGGACTTGAACCTCCACGCCCTTTCGAGCACTAGCACCTGAAGCTAGCGTGTCTACCAATTCCACCACCTGGGCAAGACGGTCTTTTAGAGATGCAGATGGGGAGGCATCGTCGACCGGAGCGCAACTTTAGCGACTGGCCCGATTGCTGTCAATCCCCGTCGGCTCTGGCTTTTAGCGTAAAATGCTATCTACGTTAATCGATTCGATCGATGCGACAGTCCTGTCACAGACAGTTGCATGAGCGAGGTGTATACTAACCCCTCATTCATTGTAGAAATTATTTAATGCCAAAATCTATTAAAACCGGCGCAAGCCCCAGCAAGCCCCGCAGCAAGAAAACATCCCCTAAAAAGCAATCTGCCAAAGACCCCTTCGCCTCCCGAGAGGCTGAGAACTACGAAAACCCTATTCCAAGCCGCGAATTCATCCTCGAGCATCTCGAGGAGGCAGGCGAGCCGCTCGGTCATGCCGAGCTTTGCGAGCGTCTAAAACTTGTTTCCGACGAGCAGATCGAAGCGCTGCGCAGGCGCTTGATTGCGATGAGTCGCGACGGGCAGATCATCAGTAACCGCCGCGGCATGTATGGCCTCGCGTCGAGCATGGAGCTTATCAAGGGTCGCATTCAGGGCAACAAAGATGGATTTGGGTTCTTTATTCCAGAAGATGGCTCTGAGGATCTTTTCCTCGGTGCACGTGAGATGGAGACGCTGTTCGACGGCGATAAAGTACTGGCGCGAGTGTCTGGCGTTGATAATCGTGGCCGTAAGGAGGGCACAATTGTCGAGGTATTGCAGCGCCGCTTCACGCAGATCGTTGGCCGCTACTATCATGAGCAGGGTTTTGGCGTGGTGGTACCAGACAGCAAGCGCATCTCGCAGGAGATACTTATTCCGGACCAGAGTGCGGGCAGCGCGAAGGATGGCGACTTCGTGGTGGCTGAAATAGTCGAATATCCGACGCGGCGCCGCAAGGCGATCGCGCGTATTGCCGAGGTGTTGGGCGACAGCAGTACGCCGGGTCTGGAAATCGACGTTGCGCTACGTAGCCACGATATACCCCACGAGTGGCCGAAGGCAGTTGAGAAACAGGTTAAAGGCTTTGTCGAAGAAGTAGGTGAGGCCGACCTCGTTGGCCGCAAGGACATGCGAGATATTCCCTTTGTCACGATCGACGGCGAAGATGCGAAAGACTTCGACGATGCAGTTTATGCGCGCGAGCATAAACGCGGCAATTGGACACTGTATGTGGCGATCGCAGATGTATCGCACTACGTGCAGCCCAAGAGCGCGCTAGATGAAGAGGCGATTAATCGCGCGACCTCGGTCTATTTTCCCGGCCATGTAGTGCCAATGCTGCCCGAAAAACTCTCCAACGGACTGTGTTCACTTAAACCCAAAGTCGACCGGCTCACGATGGTGTGCGAGATGGAGATTTCGGCGCTTGGGGAGATGACAAGCTACAAGTTTTACGAGGCGGTGATTCACTCCCACGGCCGGCTTACCTACAACGAGGTCGCCGATATTGTGCAGCCTGCCGAAACGGATCTGCAGCAGCGGGTGCAGGCGAAGCAGAGCAAGCGTTACGCCGAGTTGGTTCCGCATTTAATCAGTCTTTATGGGCTGTTTCATGCGCTGCGCGAGACGCGCGAGGCCAATGGCGCGATGGACTTCGACACGACGGAGACGCGTATTGTCTTCGGCGAGAATCGCAAGATCGCGGAGATCGTGCCGGTTTACCGCAACGACGCGCACAAGTTGATCGAGGAGTGCATGCTGCGCGCCAACGTGGCGGCGGCACTTCTTCTCGAAAGTGCAGAGCTGCCGGCGCTGTATCGCGTTCATGAGGGGCCCAACCCGAACAAGCTCGAGAACCTGCGAGCGTTCCTGCGTGAGATGGGATTGCACATGGGTGGCGGTCTCAAGCCGACGCCACGCGATTATCAGGCGTTGCTTAAGCAGATCGCGCATCGGCCAGACCATCATCTGCTGCAAACGATGCTGATTCGCTCTATGATGCAGGCGGTGTATCAACCCGAGAACGTCGGGCACTTCGGGCTCGGCTACGAAGCGTATACTCACTTCACTTCTCCGATCAGGCGCTATCCGGATCTGCTCGTGCATCGCGGGATACGCCACCTCATCCGTAATTCCAAGCACAAATGCGTAGAGAGGCAGCCTGACGCGCCGAAACTTACGAAACCGAAGATCTATCCTTACAACCTAGACGACATGGCCCGTTTCGGTGAGCACGCGTCGATGGCTGAGCGGCGTGCAGATGCTGCAGGCTATAGCGTGGTCGACTGGCTGAAGTGCGAATATATGCAGGATAAAATCGGCGAAGAATTTGTTGCGACGGTTACCTCAGTGACTAGCTTCGGTCTGTTCGTCGAGCTAAACGATATATTCGTTGAGGGCTTGGTGCACGTGACCGAGTTGAGTAACGACTATTATCGCTTCGACCCCATTCGTCACTGCCTCGAGGGTGAGCGCAGTCGCAAGGTCTATCGCTTAGGCGACAGCGTCGAGGTGAGAGTCGTGCGCGTCGATCTCGACGAAAAGAAGATCGATCTGCAGATGTTAGGCGGCGGAGGTGAGCGCGGCAGAATAGAGCCAAAGCCTAAAGGTGGTGGCGGCCGCGGTTCTACCCAGTCTCCAGCAAAAGAGAGAGACGGCAAGACAGGCAAAGCGAAAAAGTCAGATCGGGGGATGGTTGGGCGGAAATCCAGGGCGGATGAAGGCGCAGCCAAACCAAAACGCCGCAAACGCAGCACGGCGAAGGCTAAACCCAAGGCTAAACCCAAGCCTAAGGCCAAGTAGGCTGAGAATAATATTAAAGTAAAAAGTTTACTAAGTTTTGAATGGCTAAAGACAAAGCACAATGAGCAAGCAACAAGAGTGGGTGTGGGGTATCCATGCGGTTGGTGAGCTGCTGAGGCAGCGCGCACCGCAGGTGGTAAAGCTGATGATCCTCGCGGGGCGCTCAGATGAGCGTATCAATGCCCTGCGTGCGCTTGCCCTCGAGGCCGGTTTACCGGTCGAGGATGTCGATCGCCGGCAGCTAGACCGACTTGCCGAGGGAAATCATCAGGGCGCGGCTGCGCTCTGCGACGTGAGCTATGGCGTCAAGAGCGAGAAGCAGCTTGTGGCCGCGCTTGACTCACTCGCAGCCGAGTCTCAAGGCAAAGCACCGCTCATTCTTGTTCTCGACGGAATCACCGATCCGCATAATTTTGGCGCCTGCCTGCGCACAGCAGATGCGGCGGGAGTTGACGCGGTTATAGTACCGAAAGATAAGTCGGCCCCGCTTAATTCAACGGTGCGTAAAGTAGCTTGTGGTGCTGCGGAAGTGGTGCCGGTTTACGCGGTAACCAACCTAGCGCGCTGCCTCGAGTCACTTAAAGAGCGCGGTATCTGGCTCGCTGGTCTCGCGGGTGAGGGCAGCGTTAGCCTAAGCCAGCAAGACTTAACTGGCCCGCTCGCTATCGTGATGGGGTCCGAGGGAGAGGGGCTTCGGCGCCTTACGCGGGAGGCATGCGACTACCTCGTATCTATACCAATGGCGGGGAGTGTGAGCAGCCTCAATGTGTCTGTCGCTACCGGAGTGGCGCTATTTGAGGCGGTTCGGCAGAGGAATGACCGCCCTCATTAATCCGCGCCACCCGAACAATGGGCCTCTGTCATTTATCCGCTTGCATAGTCAGCCTAGTTTCTCTAGAATTCCGGCTCTTTTGTTCACGGGTCGTCAAAAACCCGTTAACTCCTTGCCTTACCACGCGCCATATCAACATGGGCGATGGGAGGCGTTAACCCAAGAGGAGTCTCTATGAGACACTATGAAGTTGTATTTATGGTGCACCCCGACCAATCTGAGCAAGTTTCAGGTATGGTCGAGCGTTACACCCAAATTGTTACCGAAAGCGGCGGCACGATCCATCGCTTAGAGGACTGGGGTCGTCGCCAGCTCGCCTACCCAATCAATAAAATCCATAAGGCTCACTACGTGCTCATGAACATCGAATGCGGCGGTGAAGCGTTGGAAGAACTCACTACTTTATTCCGCTACAACGATGCCGTTCTGCGTAATCTCGTCATTAAAGAGAAGAAAGCGATCACCGAAGAGTCATTGATCTCAAAGGGCGAGCGCGAAGGCAAAGAGCGTCGCGCTCGTGCCGAGCAGAAGCGCAAGCAGGAAGAAGCCGCAGCGGCCGCAGCAGAAGCTGCAGCACCAGCTGAGGACGAAGAAGCCGAAGAGGCGGCAGCAGCAGAAGAGGCCGAAGCCGCTCCTGAGGCAGTCGATGCTCCAGCTGAAGAGACTCCAGCGGCCGAGTAAGAGATTAGCCTAGCGCATCTCTCACCCTCACTCATTTGTAGGAAGGAAAATTAAAATGGCTCGATATTTTCGTCGACGCAAGTTCTGCAAGTTCACTGCCGAAGGCACTGAGCAAATCGATTACAAAGACATAGAAACGCTAAAGGCGTACGTGTCTGAGACAGGCAAGATCGTCCCTAGCCGTATTACTGGAACAAAGGCTCGTTACCAGCGCCAGCTCGCAACAGCGATCAAGCGCGCGCGTTACCTTGCGTTGATCCCGTACACGGATAGCCACCAGGTTTAATAGGCCTTCATAGATGCGCGCCCTCGCCGAATTCGTCATGAAGGACCGCAGGAGCGCCATCATCGCGGTGCTGCTCTTGGGGCTGGTGCCGATGCTAAATCTGCTTAGTCCGGTGATAGTTGGCCTGATTATGCTCCGTAAGGGTTGGAACGAAGCGCTAACCCTATTGGTCTGGGCGCTTCTTCCGATTGGTGCCTACGCCTATATAGGTGATGTAGTGCCGCTGATTTTACTGCTCGGTGTCATGCTGCTTGCAGCGGCGCTCCGGCAGACGCAGTCTTGGGAAATTAGCCTTCTGGGCGCGGTGCTCGTCGGACTGTCGGTCGAAGCGTATTTGTTAGTAGTGCCAGAGCTACTCGATGTGCTGTTTAGGCAACTCGACGTGTATATGGCGACTAATGGCATAGAAGGGTTGCCGATTGAAGAGTTGCGAGCAACGCTGACAAGTTTTTTAGGTGCAACATACGGCATGCTCGCCGCGCTGCTACTGATACTGGCGCGATGGATGCAGGCAGCACTGTATAACCCGGGTGGGTTCAGGCTTGAATTCCACAGCCTGCGTATCGGGAGTAAAACGGCGCTGCTCTTAGTTGGCTTTATGCTAGCCGCGAATTTTGGCTTGTTACCGCCAAGCTGGGTAATTTATAGCTCTGTGCCACTGCTTTTTTCAGGCGCAGCGTTAGTACACGGCGTGGTAGGTATCAAGAAGCTGCCCGGCGCGGTACTCGCGGTGTTTTACGCGGTGTTGATGCTGCCGGTGGTTATGCAAGGTGTTGTGCTACTTGCACTGATGGACAGCTGGTACGATTTTCGCTCACGGCTCTCGAGCAAGACTTAGTAAGTCTTAGGAAGTAACGACAGCGCTGCAGATTAGCTGCAGACGCAAAAAGAATTTAGGTTGAGGATTCAAACATGAACGTAATTTTGTTGGAAAAGATGGGTAACCTCGGTGGCATCGGCGACCAAGCTGATGTTAAAGCCGGCTTCGCGCGTAACTTCTTGTTCCCACAGGGCAAGGCGATTCCTGCGACTAAACGCAACATGGAAGAGTTTGAAGGCCGTCGTGCAGAGCTAATGGCTGCGCACGACGCGAACGTTGCCGAAGCTCAAAAGCGTGCCGACCTTGTCAACGGCGTAGAGCTTCGTATCGAAGTTAACGCGAGCGACGAAGGCCGTCTGTTTGGTTCGATCGGCACGCGTGAAATCGCGGATGCGATCAACGCGCAGGTTGGCAGCGAGCTAACAAAAGCCGAAGTGCTAATGCCTACAGGCGCAATTCGCGACCTAGGCCATTATACAGTAGCCCTTGATCTCGGCTTTGAAGTCGGAGCGAAGGTAACGGTTGCAGTTGTTGCGCTGGGTTCCGAGGCTGGTGTCAGCGCAGACGGTAGCGTGATTGATGACTTGGACGCCGAAGCCGCCGACGAAGACGACGCAGCGGCCAACTAATCGCGTGCTAGTGCGTTTCTAGCGCAGCGCTATCGAAATTAGCGCAGCGCTCGACTAAAGAACACCGGATGCCTGACAGTGGCGCCGGTGTTTTTTTTCGTCAGTGAAAAGTCCAGTTTACCGGCGATTACTCCATGTCAGAGTCGCTGTGTGAGTTGCGAGTGTGATAACCTCTCAGCTTACTTCGAACTTAAACGGAGTGGCTAATCCTTAGACGCGGCGGCCTTAACCTATCGAACGACCTGTCGGATGACAGATCTAACGGCAGCATACTAAAAGATTCTAATAGACCATGGCAGATTCCTTCGACAGCGGCGCACAGCGCAACGCCTCCGACTACGGTAACGACTCGACCGATACGATGCGACAGCTCGCCTCATTAAAAGTCCCTCCGCATTCGATCGAGGCTGAGCAAGCGGTATTGGGTGGTCTGATGCTCGACAATACTGAGTGGGACAACCTCGCCGATGTGCTTATGCCCGAGGATTTCTACCGCGCCGAACACCAGATGATTTTCGCGGTGATGTCGAAGCAAAGCGAAACCAACAAGCCAATCGACGTAGTGACGCTCTTGGAGGCCCTCAACAGTCTAGACCAACTCGAAGCGGTTGGCGGGATTGATTACCTTAGCGAACTTTCGGGCAATGCCCGCGGCACCGCAAACATATTGCATTACGCCGATATCATTCGCGATCGCGCTATTTTGCGTCGCATTATCTCGACGGCGAACACCATAGCGGACACGGGTTATAACACGGGCGGCAAGCGCGTCGAAGATATTCTCGATGAGGCAGAGCAGCGTATCTTCAATATTGCAGATGAGCGGCCTAAAGATGCAGGTCCTATTGCGGTTAATCCGCTTCTTGCAAGTGCGGTTGACCGAATCGACGAGCTGTCGGCGATGGACGGCGGCCTGACGGGCTTATCTACCGGCTACACTGATCTTGACGAAATGACCTCCGGTTGGCAGAAGTCTGATCTAGTGATCGTCGCCGGCCGTCCCTCAATGGGTAAGACTGCGTTTGCCATGAACCTTGTTGAACACGCGGTGCTGAACAACCCCAAACCTGTTCTGGTCTTCAGTCTAGAGATGCCAGCCGAGAGTTTGATTTTTAGAATGCTCTCATCAATCGGACGCGTCGATCAAACGCGTATGCGAAGCGGTCAACTCGGCGAAGAAGATTGGCCTGGCTTTAATAATGCCGTGAGTCGCTTAAAAGACACGCCGCTTTTTATCGACGACAGCGCCGGCCTTAGCCCGACCGAGATGCGCGCGCGGGCACGGCGAGTGGTTCGCGAGCACGGGCCGCTCGGTATGGTGGTTATCGATTATCTTCAACTAATGCAAGTTAAGGGCACTAGCGAAAATCGCGTTGGTGAAATATCGGAGATCTCGCGTTCACTGAAGATGCTAGCACGTGAGTTCGAGTGCCCGGTGATCGCGCTGTCGCAGCTTAATCGCAGCCTCGAGCAGCGTCCTAACAAACGACCAGTTATGTCGGACCTTCGTGAGTCGGGCGCGATCGAGCAAGATGCCGATGTAATCGCGTTTATTTACCGCGACGAGGTCTATAACGAAGACTCCCCCGACAAAGGCGTGGCGGAGGTAATTATTGGCAAGCAGCGTAACGGACCTATCGGTACAGTTAGGCTGAGTTTCGTCGGAAAGTTTACTCGCTTCGAAAACTATGCCGGACCACGCTACGATGACTACATGCATGAGTAGCAATTGCTCCGGTCGTGCGTTTGCGCAGATCGACCTCGATGCGTTCGCCAGCAACATCGAAGCGATGCGCGCTGCCTGCTCAGGACAGTCTTATCTTCCCATCATAAAAGCCAACGGCTACGGACACGGCCTCGAATCCATTGCCGGTGCGCTACTTGCTCATGCAGAACGGGTCCATCAATTTTCAAGCGCGCTTGAAGGCTGCGCTGTCGCCGCTCTCAGTGAAGCGCAAAGGCTGCGAGATTGCGGATGGAAACGGCCTATCATTTTACTACCCGGTTTTATCGATTTAGCAGAGTTAAATGAGTGCAGGCGCCTTGGTCTCGACCCAGTTATTCATTCGCCCTATCAGGTTGCGCTTCTGCTTGCGCAGCCAGAAGGAATCACTCGCGTGTGGTTAAAAGCTAACACGGGAATGAACCGCCTTGGGTTAAATGCCGCCGCGTGGCGTGAAGCGTATAACGCGTTAACTGCCGTACCCAATCTCGATGTTGTCGCTATGTCTCATCTTGCGTGCGCAGACGAACTCGACTCGCCGGCGACTACGAAACAACGTGAAGCGTTTGATTCACTGCTTGCAACTGCGGGCTCAGTAAGAAGAACCCTTGCAGCATCGGGCGGTATCCTGGCATGGCCGCAAACGCATTACGATATCGTGCGACCGGGGATTATGCTCTACGGAAGCTCGCCTTTTGCAGCGCGCAGCGCCCAGAGTCTCGACCTTGCACCGGTAATGACACTGAAGTCGCGGCTTATTGCGGTTAATGATCTTAACGCGGGGGATGCCGTGGGCTATGGCGGGACTTTTGTTGCAGACAAGCCAATGCGCATTGGCGTCGTGTCGATAGGCTACGGCGATGGCTATCCGCGCAAAGCACCGACAGGCACACCGGTTTTGGTCGAGACCGCGAAGGGCAAGCAGAGAACGACGCTGGTGGGCCGCGTGTCGATGGACATGATAACGATAGATGTTACCGATCTGCAGGTTGATGTCGGTGCGAGCATCGTTCTTTGGGGTGATGGCCTGCCCGCAGACGACATTGCACGGCACTGCCAGACCATTGCCTATGAACTATTCTGTCAGGTAACTGCGCGCGTGCCGCGTATAACAAGCTGAACCGTCACACGCTTCGCACTTTTTGCAACGAGTAATTTTGATGGCGAAATCTAAAGTAGCATTTGTTTGCACCGATTGTGGTAGCGAACACGGTCAGTGGCAGGGCCAGTGCGCCTCATGCAAAGCATGGAATACCTTGTCTCAGATAAATCTCGGCGCGAGCACCTCACCTGCCACTAAAGCCGATTTCCGCAAACCCGGCGGCTACAGCGGCGACGTATCCGATGTCCAGAATTTATCGGACATCGACCTTGAAGCGCTACCACGCTTCTCTACAACTATCGACGAACTGGACCGTGTGTTGGGTGGCGGACTCGTTCCTGGCTCAGTGATATTGATCGGCGGTAATCCCGGTGCGGGTAAAAGCACGCTACTTTTGCAAGTCATGTGCCTGCTCGCTCACTCCGGCAAACCTGCGCTCTATGTCACAGGTGAGGAATCACTTCAGCAAGTAGGCATGCGCGCCAAGCGGTTGCAGTTGCCTGAAGACAATTTGAAAATGCTTGCCGAAACCAACGTCGAAACCATCTGCAAAGCGTCGCAAACCCACAAGCCAGCGCTGCTCGTTGTAGATTCGATACAGGTTATGCATTCCGCCGATGTCGCCTCAGCGCCGGGCAGCGTATCGCAAGTGCGCGAGTCTGCTGCATATTTAATTCAATACGCGAAGCAAACTAATACGGTGCTGTTTTTGGTTGGACACGTCACCAAGGAAGGCAATCTCGCAGGCCCCAAAGTGCTCGAGCATATGATCGACTGCTTTATCATGCTCGAGGGCGGAAGCGAGTCAAAATACCGTGTGCTACGCGGGCAGAAAAACCGCTTTGGTGCGGTAAATGAGCTCGGTGTGTTTGGCATGACCGAGTTGGGTCTCAAAGAAGTAAAAAATCCTTCTGCAATTTTTCTCGCGCGTACCGAAGAAGAATCTGCCGGCTCAATTGTTATGGTGCTGTGGGAGGGGACCCGGCCGCTGCTTGTCGAGATACAGGCGCTCGTCGATGCGACACAGCTGGGTAACCCGCGCCGCGTAACCGTTGGTTTGGATCAGAATCGCCTCGCCATGCTGCTTGCCGTGCTTCATCGTCATGGTGGATTGTATATGGCTGACCAGGATGTATTTGTAAACGTTGTCGGCGGTGTAAAGGTTACCGAGACAAGCGCTGATCTCGCTTTACTGCTGGCGGTAGTATCGAGTTTCCGAGATCAAGCGCTGCCGCGCGAGCTTGTTGTCTTCGGCGAAGTGGGCTTAGCGGGTGAGATCCGTCCTGTACCGGGTGGTCAAGAAAGGTTGAGGGAGGCAGCGAAACATGGATTTAAGCGTGCTATCGTGCCTAAGGCTAATGTGCCGAAAACTCCCATACCCGGTATGGAGGTCGTCGGCATTTCGAAGATCTCCCAGGCGCTTGACGCTCTTTGATGCGCTTCCAAAACTGCGGTGCGAACAGCGCCCCGTCTACAGCCTCGAAAAATTAGGGCTGTTTTGCTAAGCGGCCGATTAATACAACGCTCAGTTGTGCGCGTTCGACAAGTGAGCTGATACGTCCCTGTTCGCGCTTGGAGTGCGCGCCCGTGCCGTCGCTGCCGAGTGAGTCAAGCGTCGGTAATCCTGCCGCTTGGGTCAGGGAGCCGTCGGTCCCGCCGCCGGAATCTGTCACGGTTAATTCTTGGCCCAGTAATTTCCCAATGGCGATTGTCTTATTGAGCAACAGATCCGATTGCTCGGTGGGAATCTTGGGCGGACGGTGCAAGCTGGTCCAGCTATTGGTGGAGAGTTCGCCCGAATCAACAGGGTAGCTGTATACACTGCTGAAAATTTCTTCCCAGCGTTTTACTGCATCCAATCCCTGTTGAGGCTCAGGATAGCGCAAGTCGACCAGAGCTTCTGCGCAGGGAGCTATCGTGTTGCGTGCTTCACCTCCGTTGATAACCCCGACATTAACCGTCACGCCGCTTTCGTAGTCGGTCATGTTCTCGATCTGAACAATTTTGTAGGCGAGCTCTTTAATCGCCGAGCGTCCCTGTTGATGCGCGCCGCCCGCATGAGAGGCTCGGCCGTTGACGACGAACCGCGCCTGGCCCAAGCCCTTGCGCGCACGAGTCAGTCGATTATTACCCGAGGACTCATACACCAGACCGTAATCATGCAGAGCCGCCTGTTCTTCGACATATTTGCGCGAGCTTAATGAGCCAACTTCTTCGTCTGAGTTGAGCAGAATGCTGATAGCTTTGTCCTCTAGCTCGCCGAAGTGATTCAGCGCTTTTAATGCATAAAGCATCACGACGAGGCCGCCCTTCATATCCGACACGCCTGGGCCATAAGCGATATCGCCTTTACGCGAGAAAGTTTGAAAAGGACTGTCGAGAGGGAATACGGTGTCGACGTGACCTATCATCAGCAGGCGTTTGCCTTTGCCCGCTTTGGTGGCGAGAAGATGGTCCGCTACGTCTAAGGTGTATTCGCTGCCGGGGCAGCTAGGCATATCGATAACGTCCCCTGCGAGCGAGCGCGAATCGAAGCCTAGCTGCAGGAGCTCGGTATTGAGAAGGCCGATCACTTCAGTAACGCCGGCTTTATTGAGCGTGCCGGTGTTGATGTTGGTTAATCGCTCTAACAGCGCAACCATCTCGTCTTCTTGCTCTGCTACCCAGTTGATAATTTCGCGCTCTTGGCTTGATAAAGGCGCCTCGACCATCGCCGATTGAGCTATACCAGATTTGGTAAAAAGCATGTGACTAAAGAATAGGCGCGCGCCGAGCATTCGCAGAGGCATTTTGCTGGAGCGGCGAGGTGTTGATCTATGCATGGGAAGGAGTCCGTAGTTTAGTCTCTATAGAGTACACTAGGTAAAAGCTAGCACGGCGGACCCTTCCGGTCACGCCTACGGGTATTATTGCCCAAAGAAAAAGGAAATTGGCATGACAGTTATCGAGCCCGAGGTGGGCAGCACAATCCTCAGTATTCAGCAGCTGAGCAAAGTCTATGCCGGAGGGTTTGAGGCACTTAAATCGGTTAGCCTCGATATTAAGGCGGGCGAGATAATCGCGCTACTTGGGCCGAACGGTGCCGGGAAAACCACGCTGATATCGACCATCTGCGGTCTCGTGCAGCCCAGCAGCGGGCGTGTCTTCGTCGCGGGTCATGACATCACGACCGATTATCGGATAACTCGCGCGCTCATCGGGCTTGTGCCACAAGAACTCACGACCGATTCCTTCGAGACGGTGTGGAATACAGTCTCGTTTTCGCGGGGGCTTTTCGGCAGGGCGCCCGATCCTTCACACATTGAGCGTGTTCTGCGGTCGCTTTCGCTGTGGGACAAAAAAGACAATATGCTGCGCACGCTGTCGGGCGGGATGAAGCGCCGTGTGCTCATTGCCAAAGCGCTATCGCATGAGCCCCGAATTTTATTTCTCGATGAACCGACAGCCGGCGTCGACGTGTCGCTGCGTAAAGACATGTGGGCGATCGTAAGCGATCTTCGCGCCAGCGGAGTGACGATAATCCTTACTACTCACTATATCGAAGAAGCGGAGGAGATTGCCGACCGCATCGGCGTGATCAATCATGGTGAATTGATTCTGGTTGAGGAGAAGCGCGCATTAATGGCCAAGCTAGGCAAGAAGCAGCTTGAGTTGGAGCTATTCGATCCGCTCGAAGAGCTTCCTAGCAGCCTTGCACCTTTCGGGATCGAGCAGTCAGCGAATGGGCTTAAACTGATTTATACCTTCGAGACCACCGAGTCAGGTGAGAACAATATCTCCAGCGTATTAGAAGCGCTACGTGAAGCGGGCATTACTTTTAAAGATCTGCATACTTCGCAGAGCTCACTCGAGGAGATTTTCGTGGGACTGGTCAATCAGCCCGCCGATGGCGCTGCGCAAGGAGCTGCAACATGAGCAAGGTATTGAGTAGAGTGATGAATTATTACGCGGTGCTGGCAATCTATAAATTTGAAATGGCACGCATGCGCAGAACCTTGCTGCAGAGCATCGTGACGCCAGTGCTCACGACGTCGTTGTACTTTATCGTTTTCGGCGCTGCGATCGGTTCACGCATTCAGGAGGTAGGCGGCGTCGGCTATGGGGCGTTTATTGTCCCTGGACTTATCATGCTGAGCCTGCTGACCAACAGCATCAGCAACGCGTCGTTTGGAATTTATTTTCCTAAATTTTCGGGCACAGTGTATGAAGTGCTGTCGGCGCCGGTGTCGACACTCGAAGTGGTGCTCGGCTATGTCGGCGCCGCGGCGACCAAGGCAATAATTTTAGGGCTAATAATTCTTGTGACGGCAGGGTTTTTCATCGAGCTGCGTATCGCCCATCCGATTATCATGCTGCTCTTTATTGTTCTTACTGCGCTGTCGTTCAGTCTGTTTGGATTCATTCTCGGCATTTGGGCCGACAATTTCGAGAAGCTGTCTATCGTGCCGGCGCTCATTATTACGCCGCTCGTATTCCTCGGCGGCAGCTTCTATTCCACCGATATGTTGCCGCCTGTGTGGCAGTCCATTTCGCTGATGAATCCTGTGCTGTATCTAGTCAGCGGCCTGCGCTGGAGCTTTTATGAGATATCTGAGGTAAACGTCTGGGTCAGCCTCGTCGGCGTGAGCCTGTTTTTGTTAGTCTGCCTCGGTGTTGTTTATGGGATTTTCCGCACGGGCTATCGCCTGCGTCCCTAGTCAGTGAATCAGGCTAGCCTCCCCTGCAGTCGGAATAGTGCTCGCTGAGTCGAGGGTTATTTCGATGTAGCGAGTTGTTAGTCGACTTGGTGTACGAGAGGTGAGGGGATATACTCGATCGTTATTAGAAAGACCAAAAATATCAATAAGCGGCTCTGAACCGCGACTCGGGAGAACCAACCATGCCTACCCTCGCCATCGTCAACGTCGTGCTATTCACGGGACTTTTAGGTGTTCTCTACCAATTTGGTCAACGCGAAAGCTGGACTTTGTCGCGCCGCGTGTTACTCGGTTTAATCGGCGGCACGGTTTTCGGCTTTATCCTTTCGGCAGTCTACGGCGACAATCAGGCGGTTCTCGACTCAACTCTCGAGTGGACGAACATCATTGGCTCGTCCTATGTGTCCTTACTGCGCATGATCATCATGCCGCTGATTATGATTACGATGATAGCCGCGGTGATCAAGGTGGACGAGATCAAGTCGCTCGGCAAGATTGGTGGCACGGTCGTCACTGTGCTTATTGTTACCACCGTGATTGCCGCGCTCGTCGGCGTTGGCATTGCCCTTTTGTTCAACCTCAACGCTGCCGATCTCGGCGCAGGTGCCCGCGAGCTCGCGCGCGCTGAAGTGCTCGAGGCCCGTCGCGCTGCCGGCACGGATTACAGCGTTATTGGCACATTAACCAATATCGTGCCTAATAATATATTTGCCGATTTGGCAGGCTCGCGCCCGCTTTCTATAATCGGGGTTGTGGTGTTTGGGCTCTTGTTTGGTATCGCAGCTGCGCTTGTCGGTGAAGAGAATCCAGAGCGAGGCGAGCAGATTCGACGCTTCCTCGACACAACTCAAGCAGTTGTCATGCGGCTCGTTAAGATCGTGATCTCACTCACTCCTTACGGCGTGCTCGCGCTGATGACTCGCGTCATAGTGACAACCGCCGGCAACGCAATCCTCAATCTTATCAGCTTCGTCGTCGCCTCTGATATTGCTATTGCGATCATGTTCGTTGTGCATACAGCGCTTATTGGCCTCTTTGGCGGCAATATTCGCAGCTATTTTCAGAAAGTATGGCCGGTGCTGACTTTCGCCTTCGTGACTCGCAGTTCGGCGGCGACCATTCCGCTCACAATCCGTGCTCAGATCGAGGAGCTTAACGTGCCTGCTCCCATCGCCAATATTGCCGCCTCATTTGGCGCGACCATTGGTCAAAATGGCTGTGCTGGGCTTTATCCGGCGATGCTCGCGGTGATGGTCGCGGCGTCCGGCGGCACAGAAATCTCACTCGAATTCGTGACTAGCCTCGTGTTAATTGTCGCTATCGGCTCCTTCGGTATTGCAGGCGTTGGTGGCGGAGCAACAAACGCGGCGCTCGTGGTGCTGCCCGCACTGGGTTTCCCCGTGACTATTGCAGCACTGCTCATTTCAATCGAACCTTTGATCGATATGGCGCGCACAGCGCTTAACGTTAATGGCTCGATTACTGCGGGGATTATTACGTCTAAATTCCTCGGTTCGAAAGATGTCGACGGCGTGCCCGCCGAATCCGACGTCTAAGGTTTATCCGCGGCTTATGCCGCGGTAAACTTGCTGACCAAAATAAACAGGGACGCCGAGGCCACACTGGCTGCTCAGACAACTCAGACCACTGTACATAAAAGGAAATTTACCCATGTTCAATCGCGTTAAATCACTACTGGCACTCACTGTGCTAGCAACATTTGGCTTCGCTTCGGTGGCAACCGCCGACGAGATCGTTCGCACAGGTGAAGGCCGCAATTTCTATAACAACATCTCTATCCCAGCGGGCGCAGAGACACTCTACTTAAGCGGTTCGGGTGCTAGCCCCATGGAGGACGGCAGCTGGGGCGACATGGAGCAGCAGACGGTCGACACGTTTAATAAATTCAAAGAGACGCTGGAGGCACAGGGATGGTCGATGGAAGACATCGTTCAGGTACGCGCGTTCGCTGTCGCGGGCCCTTATGGCGAGCTCGACTTCGCGGGGTTCAACAGCGGTTACCAGCAGTTTTTTGGCACCGATGAAAACCCCATGAAGCCCGTGCGCTCTTTCGTGCAGATCGCAGGCTTGGTTGTCGAAGGATGGTTGGTCGAGATCGAAATTCGCGCAGCACGTATGCCAAAGTAGGCCCTTTCGCGCCTTAATGCCGCGAAGTCTATGAGCCCTCGGTCAAAATCCCGGGGGTTTTTTTTGCCCGGCGCCTGCACATAGGCCTAGGGTATGAGTGCACGGATTTCCCGTTTAAAGTCGTCGGGGCTGAGGCCAGTTATCGAGTCACGGTCGATAGCGACAATGCCCTCGGCGACATTGGGGTCTGTAGCAATGCGTAGTGGTGACAGGATGCGCGACTGCGCCGATGCCGCCCCCGTTGAAACTCCCGAAGTCTGCGGGTCAGAGTCTGCTTCGGCAGGGGAGATAGCAATAATCGGCTTCGCGTCGACGGTCGTCATGCTTTCGATACCGGCAACGGTCTTAATAAGATAGTGCCCTTGCGACCAGCCGAGCAGGGGGTTTATTAAGTCTCGGCTTAGCGACTCGACAAAATAAATGCCGTGCTCGCCTAATCGAGGAAGACGCGAGCCGTTAACCTCTAGCACTTCACCGTTCAGCGAGCCTCCCAGAAACTTCAGTTCAATATCAGTCGCACCGGCGTTTCCCTTGAGGATGTCGATCACGCGAAAAGTGACATAGGTATTGACCAAGCCGCGATTGCCGGAACGCTGCGCCTCTACTGAGATCACTTCGCCTTCGAACACAAACTCCGCCTGCTCGCTAAGGCTGTTGACTGACAGGCTTATCAGCGTTGTTCCATGCGCGCTAGTGGCGAGGGACATAACGAAGAGAAAGGCGCGTAACAGCGCCGCGGTGTGTCTAAGCGTTGCGCAGGCGATGGACGTTTTCATGTCGCTCCTTTTACATGGTTATTGATCGGTCTCACGTATCGATCTGGATTGTATCTGAGCTTACGCAAGCCCTTTCCTTTTGTTGCACTAAGGCTCTATCAGCCAGGTTTGATGTATCTTGGGGTTGCGATGGAAATCGCGATCAAGGCTCTGGCGGCTAAAGTCTTTCACACGATAACGCGCTGTAATCTCGGCGTCGAGTTTAAACCCGCGACAGTTGTTAGAAAAGATAAGCAAGCCACCCGATGCCAGTCGCGCCATGCAACCGGTAATTAACTTGGCATGATCTCGCTGAATATCGAGCACATTGTCGGTCTTTTTCGAGTTAGAAAATGTGGGCGGATCGAGAAAAATGAGATCAAACAATCCCTTCTCAGTATCTTCGTCGCTCGCATCGAGGCTTGGCGGGCGTCTATCTACTAATGTCTCGAGAAACGCGACACAGTCGGCGCGCTTCAGTCGATGTCGCTTACCACCGATCTTGTTTTCCTGATAGTTACGCCGAGCCCATTCGAGGTAGGTGTTGGACATATCGATACTCAGACTCGACGTCGCGCCACCTAATGCTGCATGCACGCTCGCGGTGCCGGTATAGCAGAACAGATTTAGAAAGCGCTTGCCGTTCGCTTTTTCAAAGATGAAGCGACGAATTGCTCGATGATCTAAGAATAGCCCGGTGTCTAGATAGTCTGTGAGGTTCACATAGAGCTTGGCTCGACCCTCGCGAACGCTAAAAAACTTACCCTGATTATCCTCGACCTCATACTGCTTGGTACCGCGCTGGCGCTCACGTGACTTAATAGTAAGCACGCGAGCCGGAACGTTAAGTACCTCTTGCAACGCGAGAAGCATCCCTTCACGGCGCGCTTCGACTTTAGCGGGATCGATTCTAGCAGGTGCTTGATACTCGGCTACATGTACGCGCTCGCCATACAGATCAACCGCGAACGCAAACTCGGGGAGATCGGCATCATAGAGCCGATAACACTCGATTCCCTGCTGCTGTGCCCACTTACCAAGGACGCGAAGGTTTTTTTCTAGGCGATTTTTGAGATCGGTTATGTCGGTCATCATCAGTTTTTCATCAAGGGCAGGGCAGCCATGATACGACAAAGCGTGAGTGAGTTGGACAAACTATGCGATTTATCCGGTCTGCTACTAGGCTAGTAGATTTCGTCTTCGAAGGATTGTTGTCATGGAACAAGAGCTCGCTCAATTCACCGCCATTTACGCCCAGATAGTAGCCTACCTTGTGGAGTACAGCCTCCAAATCGTCGGCGCAGTGATCGTTTTTCTCATCGGGCTATTCATCAGCAGAAGAGTCGGTGCAATATGCTCGCTCTCTGTAAACGCAAGAACCTCGACATTACCTTAAGCAGATTCTTCTCGAGCAGCGCGCGCCTCACCGTCGTCGTTGCCACTCTGATCATCGTACTGCCGAAAATAGGTATACAGATAACGCCCTTTATCGCAGCGATCGGCGCTGTAGGTCTAGGCGCTGGACTTGCGGTGCAGGGGCTTCTTTCAAACTACAGCGCGGGTCTGAGTATCATCTTCACTCGGCTGTTTGTCGTCGGAGACACGATAAGAGTGAGAGGTGTATGGGGCATTGTCGAAGAGGTTCACCTCTCACATACCGTCCTCACCAACGAAGATGGCGAGATTATCACTATCCCAAACAAGCACATCGTTGGGGAGATCATCCATAACTCTCAGGCGGATACCGTACTCGAGCTTACTGTTGGTGTCGCCTACGACAGCGATGTCGACATCGCAATTTCAGCGGTGCGTTCCGCCCTGTCACGAATCGAAGGGCTAAGCACAAACAGAGTCTCGCAAATAGGCATCGCAAGATTCTGCGATAGCGCGATTGAAATAGAAGCACGCATCTGGGTGAAGACCCGTAAATTTCATGAGGCAAGGTTCGAGGCAAACTACGCAATCAGGGGGGCGCTAGAAAAAGCTGGGATAGATATTCCTTTTCCGCAGCGTGTTGTTCGGGTACTCGAACCGACTTTAAAGGAAAAAGCATAGAGTCGTTTTT
>Ga0181576_10000866_pt1 | contig 22740 bp, 36 predicted proteins | sample 101ome_22_FD_132464 | JGI IMG/M metagenome (GOLD analysis project Ga0181576, IMG submission 132464) | Coastal salt marsh microbial communities from the Groves Creek Marsh, Skidaway Island, Georgia - 101412BT metaG (megahit assembly) | ecosystem: Environmental > Aquatic > Marine > Intertidal... | reverse complement strand
AGTTAAGAAAGTTAGTTCTGCCGCCCTGTACACAGTTCCTGGGAAATTAAATATCTCAGTATCTGCTGTACCAACAGAAGATTTTACATTCGATGTTACGTGTAGTTGAGTATTTAGCTTACTTACGGGAGTTATAATAGGTTCATTAAAAGTAACCTCTCCTGTAAATGCTGTACTTCCATCTACAACAGCTTCTAAGTTAGCATTAACTGTGTTGATATTAGTAGTGTTAGTACTAATATTAGTGTTGGCAGCAGTAAGACCATTTACTACAGCAGTAACATTATCTTGTACTGTGTCAACATCCGCACCAACAGTAGATGCAACCGTAATCTCATCTGCTGCAGTAGTTAAGTTAATACCACTTCCTGCTACAAGAGTAAGAATATCTGCGTTAGCAGAAGCAGCTACGTCGCTTTGCCCTGAGACTTGAATTGTATTGTAGTATACTAGAGAATCTAGTCTAGCAGCATTTGTTACAGTATTAGATGAAATAGTTGGAAGATCTGTTTCAACCGTGCCAAATCTAGTATTCAGATCTGCAATATCTACTCCATCAACTGTACCGTCTACTACTAAGTTGTTAATTCTAAGGTCTGCATAAGCACTAAAAGTGTAGTCAGTAACAACATTACTACCTTCATCTTGTGTAAATGCTAAAGCAATTTGATCTGCTGACTCATCCCAACCTAAGAACACATTAGAGTCTGATCCTCTAGAAATAAGAACACCAGAATCAAATGAAGCAGCAGCAGCGCCATTAGAAAGAATAAGAGTTCTGTCTTGGATAACTGTGTCTATTGATCCAATAGTAGTTTGAGTACCTCCAACAATTAAATCTCCATCTACAGTAAGATTTTGATTCATAGTAACATTGCCAGTAAAGGCAGTACTTCCATCTGTAATTGCAGCTACATTATCTTGAACGAGATTTACGTTAGCATTAGTAGCATTCAAGTTGCTTTGTACTAACCCAATATCAGTTGATCCGTCTACATGAATCTCAACGCTTTTAGAGCCCGCATTTCCAATAAGAGTAATACCGTCTCCAGCAGTCAAAGTAAGCGCATCAGCATTAGCACCTGCGTCTATGTTAACACCATTAGCAGTTATTCGTCTAAAGTATTTTAACGAATCAAGTCTTGTAGAAGCGGTTGAAACATTATCTTGTACTAAATTGATAGATGTTGTTCCAGCGTCTACGTTGTCTTGAACATCGTCAATTAAGCCTGTTAATGTTACATAACTATTATAGGTGTTAGCTACACCAACAACTACGTTGTCTTGTACTAGATCAACGTCTGCTTTCAGTGTAGTATATGTATTATAAGTATTAGCTACTCCTGCTAGAATATCTGTAGCATTAGCTGATACGTTGCTTTGAACTGTATCTACTGCAGACTGCAGAGCAACTGCTGCACCGCCGAGTGAGAGGTTATTAGCGGTGTGGTCAAAGATAAATCCGCCAGAAGTAGAAGTAATATTACCTCCGACGACAATACCTTTTTTGACCTTAAAGTCTTTTTGTTCCGTTGCCATTTAAGTGTCTCCTTAGTCTAAGAATCTTAGAATTTTTATAGTATTATTTGAACTTACAGCTCTAGCTTTTATCTCTACGTTACTAGTTGCTATATTAGCATTAAAAGTAACGATTGGTTGCGTACTTGTATGTACTATTGCATATTCAGTCAATTTTACATCCGTACCATCATGGACTAATAATACCTCAGAACTTTGATATTGTCCATATGTTAAATCTTGAACATTGATAATTAGCTTTGCAAAGTTAAAATCATCTTTATTAAAAGAACTTACTACCGTTTCAATAGTAGTAACGTTTGATTGAGTAGTAGAGTTCATAGTAAAACTCTCAACTCCGTTTGAGGAAAAACTGACATTGCTGATAGAGCTTAACTCATCCAAGTTTTCAATGCCAATAGTTCCTGTATATCTTGCTCCTGATATAAATACACTCTTTCCAGAAAAATTTATACCATTGGGTAGATTGGTTCCAATGAAATTTAGGATACCAGATTCGTAATCAAAAAACCATTCATCATCATTACCTGATCCTGTTATAAATAATCTAGTTCCATTAGATACTGGATCAGATTCTCCTGCATCTGCTACGTAAACAGTAACTAGATAAGTAGAACCAAACTGAGGAGGAATCCAATTAGTTAGTCCTGTTTTCCATGTTCTATATTGCGTAGCTGTATTATCTGCAGTACACTCTACGGGGGTTGTATACACAGATACTATTGCAGTTGATGTAGAAGGTTTAACTCCAGGTACTTGATTAGATTGTAACCAAGTTAAGTCTCCTCTTTCAATAAGAGGAGAAGGTATAGCTTCGTTTGCAGCAAGTTTTTTATTGTTTGTATCTGTTTTAGTGGCTGCATAGCCTATTTTTTTCCACAGATAATCTATCTTTTGAGAATCTGATATAGCCATTAGCTAGCCTCCTCGAAACTTAATGCAGTTAAACTTTGACTTGAAGATAATCCTATAGAAATTAACACTTGATTACCTGTTGCATTAGAAGCATTCTCTGTACCAAAAGTAAGAGTATATGCTTGGTTATTTATAGATGTTCCTGTAGGAACAACATCTGCTCCTGTTAAAGCACAACCATTACTTCCATTACCTCCGTTGCCTGTATTGCCTCCTGGTTGTCCAGCACCATTATACTGAATAGTAGCATCTAACCAACCATTAGCACTAGAAGAAGAATCAATTCCTGATCCAGGAAGAGCAATGTGTAAAGAAGAAATAGTTCCTGTTAATCTTATTTTAAAGTTTGCCATATTAGAGCGTCTAAACGCAAGTCTAATAAACTGGGCCCCGTTACGCCCTGTAGCTAGATCAGGTCCTGCAGGTAAATAACCTGTGCTTAAATCAGTAGTAAAGTGTTTTAATGTGTCCCATCTTACTATTGCTTCATCTGTACCAGCAACAGTTTGTAATCCAGACCATGCAGAAGTATTATAGTAGTCAGTAGAAGAATTAAATGACGGCGTAGCACCACTAGCCCCCGAAATAACTATACGTTTAGCATCGTCTGTATAACTAGCTCCTAAGTCATCACTTACAGTTATTAGCTCTTCTGTAAAACCACTTAACGATTGACTGTAAACTTGAAGTTTTGTACTTGATAATTCCTCATAACTACCAGTTCCGTTTACATTTTTCATTCTAAACTTTAGAGTTTCAGAAACTTTTGCAGAACCGTTAACATTTATAGAAATATCACCTAAAGTGTACTTATTCGAACTGTTCACTCCTGTACCTTTTAGAGGAATTGAACTAAATAAATAACTTGAAGCACCATCTAGATCATTATAATTTTTAGTTTGAGTTGAGATAGCGTCGCCACTTGTACTTTCAAAATTTGTAGCAGGAGCTATTTCAAAAGGAGTTGTAGTATCTCTATACGTTTGATCAATCCAATCATATGCTTTTGCGCCACTTAATTGCACTTGACCGCCAGTATTATAATAAGGAATACCTGAAATATATCTATAAGTTCCTGCTGTAGTTTCTGTAAGAGTTGCGGCGCTTAAGTCTAAGCTAGGAGTGTCAATTAAAGTCTCTTTTACAATCTCTACAGTATTTGTACTTCCCTCAGTGCTATGTTGAAGAGAGAAAGAATTAAGACCATCAGAAAGAGCTGTAGCGCTTTTTTGTACAAAAGCTTTGAATACTCTATAAAATCCTTCTGGATAAATTTTACTACCTCCAGAAACTGCATTACCATTAGCATCTGAACCATTGGCGTCAATGTCTTCACTAATAACAAGAGAAGTATAAGTACCAGCATCGTTACCCGTAGTAAAAGCTTTAGAGCCGTCTGCACTTCCATTTACTATAGCACTTAGAGTACCTGATACTGCATTATAAGCATAGGAGTTTAAAATATCAGTGCTAACATATCCTGTTTGATCTACCGTTCTGTTTACAGCGTTACCAGGGCTTGCTGTTGCTCCGCCTGTGTTGTCGTCAAAACTTGAAGTAAGTAAAGGATCAATACCTACATCTTCAGAAGTCATACTAATAGTTTTAGAGGATAAACCTGCAGGAGCACTGGGAGCAGCGAGTATTTGAATATAACTAGTTCTAGTATCAGTGTCATCAGTAGCTGTCAAAGAGTTATCTCCAGTCGCAAGTAGGGATAAATCATAAGTACCTGTAGAAGTATACTCATGAATAATATTAGCACCAGAAGGAGTACCTGCTGCCCCTTCGCTTAATGAAACAGTGTTAGAATCTCCAAAGTCCCACTCATAAGTGTCTGTATTTTCTGACTGGTTTATGAAGGTAGCTACATTACGTTTATTACCATTATAATCAGTAAATAAATATCCTAAACGCACAGAAGAAGAGTTTAGTCCTTGAGAGATAGTAGTCATAGTGCCTGTATATTCTGATCTAGGATCTGGTCTCACAGTAATGGTAGTAGCAGTGCTTGTAAAGGGAGAAGTGCTGTGTCCGTTATAAAGAGAAAGTGTGACGTCAAAAGTTTCTTCTACTGTAGGGTCTGATAGTGCAAAAGTATGTGAGATAGTTTGATTAGTATCTCCAGAAGATCCCGATCCGGTAGTTACATACTCTGAGTTTCCATCTCCCCATACCCACTGGTATCTAATAGTATCAGGAAAATCAGAATTATTACCAGGAGAAGTAGCAGTAGTATTTGTAAAAGTTACAGGTAGTCCAGAAGTAGCTTCTTCATTATTCCCACTAGTAACATTTGCTGTAAAAGCAGGAGTATGAACAGAATATACATATACATCTGAAGTAGTACTAGTATCTTGTCCATTACTAGAAGAGGCAGCCGTTAAAGTTATAGTATACTCTGCATCTCCTGCTGAGTTATTATAAGTGTGAGAAACAGTGCCCCCTCCAGGAGTACCTGCACCGCTAGAACCTAAAGATGTGTTCGAACTTCCGTCTCCCCAGTTTATTTCATAAGAATCTGCATATTGGGAACTATTGGTTAGAACTATAGAGCCTGAGTCATCAATAGTAGAATCTGCAACAGAAAAGGCTGCTATAGGAGAAGGAGTTTGTATATTAATGTAGTTTTCTCTAGTAAAAAAGGCTTCTGAGCCTTCACCAGTTCCTGAAGTATTTTTTGCAGTAACAGTAATACTTTGAAATCCTCCATTAGGTACGTTATAAGTATGAGAGACAGAGGTAGAAGAAGTAGATGTATTAGATGTGCCATCTCCCCAGCTTATTTCATAGTTATTAGCATTACCTGTAGGAGTGATATTTAGAGTTACAGGTAAAGGAGAATTTCCAGAGGTAGTGTTAGCTACAAAAGACACTGCTTTAACAAAAGTATCATTTCTTACATTTTCTAGCACTTCATTAAGGGCATCAATAGCTTCTGTAACTGTAGTTGAAGAAGTCAGATACTGATAAGCGCCGTCCAAAAAGTCAAGATCTACAGAAGTTCCTAAAGATAAAGTATTAGCTGTAGAGCTGACACTATCTGCTATTAGATTTGTAACTTGCATACTAGCAGTTACAATATTACTAGCTACTACGTTACTATAAGTAGTTTCTGCAGTTACGTTCGAGGCGACTACATTACTATAAGTAGTATCTGCTGAAATTGACGCTGCTGAGATGTTAGCAACATTTATATCTCCCGCAGTTCCAGTAAATATTTCTCCCTCATTAGTAGCATCTAGTAAAAATGTGTATGCATTTGCAGAGGCGTCCCAACCAAAAAATCCTATTTTAGATTGAGAGTCTTCGTAATATCTAAATTCAATACCTCTATCTTTACCGTCAGAGGCTGCTAGTACATTATTACCTGCAAGAGTAATAATAGGATCTTGTAGCGTAGTAACTGTAGTATCTACTTGGGTGGTGTTACCGCTTACAATCAAATTACCAAGAAGCAATAAGTTAGCAGCATCTAGAGTAATGCTGCCAGTATTAGAAGAAATATTTGCTTGTGTAATTACAATATCAGCAATGTTTGCTTGAGGAAACCCTGTTTTTAAGTATACTTCATTAATAGCAGAAACTAGGTTAGAAGTATCTACTGTAACTAAGTCTGCTTTAGAACCTACATTAGATTCTACTCTAAATTCTAAAAAGTTTAAGTTAGCAGTAAGAGTATTGAGGTTAGCTGTTACAGAGGTTTCTAATGCAGTAGTGTTATCAGATAAAGTATTAAGGTTAGCCGTTACAGAACTTTCTAATGCTATAGCATTATCTGTAACAATATCTAGGTTGGCACTTACACGAGTTTCTAGTGCAGCAGCGTTGTCTGTTACGATATCTAGATTAGCACTTACACGAGTTTCTAGTGCAGTAGCATTGTCTGCAAGCGTATTAAGGTTAGCTTGAGTACGTGTATCTAGTGTTTCTACATTAGCAGTTATTACATCTAGATTAGCTTGAGTACGTGTGTCTAGTGCTTCTACATTAGCAGTTATTACATCTAGGTTAGCTGTTACTCTTACATCTAACGCTTCTACATTAGCAGTTATTACATCTAAATTAGCTGTCACTCTTACATCTAGTGCCTCAGTGTTGGCAGTAAGAATGTTAAGATTAGCTGTTACTGCGGTATCTAGGGCTTCGGTATTTACAGTAAGAACATTAAGATTTGCAGTTACAGCTGTATCTAAATTTTCAACATTAGCTGTGAGAGTATTAAGATTTGCGGTTACAGCTGTATCTAGGTTCTCAACATTAGCGGTGAGAGTATTAAGATTAGCTGTTACAGCTTCGTCAAGAGCTACAACATTACTACTAATTAAATTAAGATTAGCAGTAACAGAAGTTTCTAGTGCAGTAGCGTTATCCGCAAGTGTATTAAGATTTGCAGTAACACGAGAATCTAGTGCTTCAGCATTTGCAGTCGTAAGGTCTATGTTAGCTTGAGTGCGTATATCCAGAGACTCTACATTTGCAGTAATTATATCTAAGTTTGCTGAAACGCGAAGGTCTAGCGCAACAGCGTTATCAGTAGTTGAATTAATGTTTGCTTCTACATTATCAGCTAAAGCAACCACATTATCATAAAGAGAAGCTACATTAATTTGGAGTATAGCAATGTCTTCTCCGCCTACATCTGCAATAGCAGCGTTAGCATAAGCGGCATAGGCATCAAGATTAGAACTTACTACTCCTATATTAGCTGTAAGTTGAACTACATTACCATCTAGAGTATCAAGACGTTCTTCAGTATTAGAACTTATAGAATTTATAGAGGCAACTATATTGTCTTTAACTGGAGTTGTTAAATTTGAAGGATCACCTGTAAGAGCTATAATAGTTGCATTAGAAGCAATATCACTAGCAACAATAGTTACAGTATCAATAGCATTAGCATCTGCTTGTAAACTAACACCAGGAATTCTAATCGTACCATCAGGGGCAACATTAAAATTAGAAATATCAATAGCTTGACCGCTGATAGAGCTATTAGCCCCAATAAAAATAGTACCGTCTGCAACCCATAGTTCTTTAAATCTACGATCAGGCGCACCCAAACTTTGTACTTCGTTATTAGCAGGAACAACATTAGAGCCTATTACAATATTAGCTTCTGGAGAATAAACATTAGCGCTAATAAAAAGATCACGGGCGTCGGCAGAACGCACCGTGATCTGGTTTTGAAACTCGCCTATACCAATGTTAAGATTACCTACATTAGCATTTTCTTCACCTTTAGGGCCTCGTACCCCAACTTCAACAACTTTTATAGCTCCTGAATTGGGAGCGGTTACTATAACTTGATTTGTGGTCTCGGAGACAGTGACGGTCTGTACTGTTTCACTTACGGTTACTTTGTTGCTCAAACTGTAATCTCTGGAACTACATTAAATTTTCCTTCGAGTATTCTTGTAACAACTCCAGACGGAGATTGAATTTCGAGATCATATTTAAGAGAACCAGGAGGTATAGAAGAAGTATTAGCTGCAGCAATAAGAAGTCTAACATTACCGTTAGCTCCATCTTCGCTATCTTCCGCTGAACCAGTTATTATGCAGTGACCGTTTGAAGTAGCATTACTATGTAAATCAACTATAAGGTCTCCTCCACTATACTCACGAACATGCATTCGTACAATATAATTAACAAGACTAACGGCAGTTCCATTAGCGTCCTTATAAGTTATGATTTTATCAAAAGTAGCTCCTTGCTCACAAGTGAAATTATACTTTCCTGCTGACATTTATTTTTTGTCTCCTAGCAGATCCTTCATCAAGGAATCGTAGTTATTATTAATTTGTACGGCTACTCCAGTCTCGCGCTTTGGTCGTGCTGAGGTTTCCATATCATTAAGAAGTTTCATCCAATCAAGTAAATCTTTCTTAGAATAGACACCTGATTCAAAAGCTTCTTGTAGTTTCTCGTCGATAACTTTATTAATAACTGAAAGCCTTTTTTGTCTATTTAAATATCCTTGGCTTAGATATACGTTATCCACGTAAGATTTAACTTCTTTATTCTCAATAATACTGGTTACTTGGTCCATTGTCAATGAGTGATTTTTAGCTATTTCATCAATGCTCTGACCAGCTAAGAAATCATTAGCAACAAGTAAGTAAGTAGGATCAAGAGCTGGAGCAGCAAGTGATTCGTTTAATTGTTCACTATAGGTAATAGGTATATTAGGTTTATCGTTCATTTTTATCCTTTGTCATATCTTCGCAGTCTTTCTTCTCTAGACATGCGTTTTCCATATCCAAGCTCTTTCATAATAGCCATACGTTCGCTTTCTGTCATATCTTCCCAAGCATCTTTCTGTGCTTGAGTTCTATTGCAGCCAATACAGAGACCAGTAAAAGGATCAAAGCGACAAATAGAAATGCAGGGGGTAATATACATTAAGGCTCCTCTTGTATTAGACGAGTATTTATATTTGCAGCAATGTCTAATACAGTTTCATTTTGTATCATCTCTATAATAATACTATTAACTTCAATATCTCTACGTAGCCAATACATTTTTTCTTGTAACTTAGCTAGTTCTGCTTGATAGAACTCTAACTCTTTTTCTTTACGTACTTTTTGCTCAATAATATCTGATAACAGTATTAAATTAGAATTTTTTTCATTCATGACAGTTGATACATCTACAAGTGTTACAAGTTTTTATAGCTTGAGGAGTTGAGTGTTCTCCTCCAGTACGTTCTAACGCAGTGTATTGAGGAAGACCACAGTGAGAAAGTCTTCCACAATTTTGACAATAGACTAACCCTTTTTCTTTGGCATGTCCCACGGTTGATCGCCTTTCCATCCTTGAAAGTTTTTTACTGGAGCTACTAAGCACATTACTTGATCAGGAAACATAATAGTAATACTAGTAGTTTGAGTATCAAGATTAGCCCAAATATAAAATCCAGCAGGGTAAAAAGTATTAGTAGTAGACTCTCTAACTACAGTATCTCCTGTAAAAAGCAGTCTTTCGTTCATAGATCTGAAAGTGTTAAAAACATTTACTGCTTTATCACAAGGTAAAGACACTTTAAGAGTTCTTTCTTGAGAAACTGCTGCAGTAGCTAGTCCTAAAGTTGTTAATATGGTAAAAATTATATGTTTCATAGCTCGCTCTCATATGTTATAGTGAACAGCATGTCAGCTACACCATAAGGAGCCATAACTCCTTCATCAGTACTTAGCTGTAGTATTCTTACATCCACTAAACAATCAACACGATCTCTTAAATTATTTAGAACGTGTTCTATATCATCTAAAAGAGCCTCTGCCCACCAAGTAGAGTCTTCTATCTCTCCTAAGTCTTCATGCACATAGCCTCTAAGGTTAAAAGTGGCAGTTTTGTATCTAATACCTGCTTCTATTTCTTGGTAGGTTTCTTCTACAATATAAAAGCATATTGTAGGAAAATCATTTATTTCGTATAAAAATCTATATCCAGGAAAGCAATTTTCATGACAATCTGTATTAAACTCATATTGCTGAGATCCAGGAAGATTAGAAGATTGAATAGAGGTTCCTCCATCAATCGTTCTTAATTCTTTAGTCAGTTCTTGCAATAGAGTTAGTTTGTTCATTACTTACTCCGAGATCGCAGGCTTGGTTCCAAATTGTCTTGTATAGCCTGGATCTTCATCATAGGCACTTGCCCATTTATTTTCTGTAAACTCTGCAAACTTGAGCAATGCTTGAAGTTCATCATAGTTTTCGCTAATCCAAAGGTCGTGTTGTACTACAGTATCTTGTAGTTGTTTAATGTTATTTTGGGCAGAGATTTCATTTTCTACTGCCATACGGCTGGTTAATGTTGCAACTTCTGTTTTAAGCATATCTATAGTTTGTGATTGTTGTGCGGTCCACCACACAAAACCAGAAACTTGTAATACAATAGCAACTACAACTCCGATACTAAATTTTGTGTTCATCTAAGTACTCCATTTCTGTAATTATTTCATCACCCTCTCGATCATGCGCTATTCCAAGCGCTAAATTTTGTATCTGATCTATAAGATGCTGACAAGAATCATGATCATAGGTACGCCCACTGCTTTGTGAAAACTCGTTGCGTATTCGATGAGCAGTAACTGCAAGATCGTGCATTGTGTTTATTCGTCTAATTAGCTCTTCTAGGCTGTGCCTCATTAGTGCAGTCTCTCTTTAGGAGCTAGTACAGCTACTTCATCTTTAAATTCTTTAACTGCATCAATCATAAGATCATAGTCTGTATCACTTAACATCGTTCTATAGATGCTTAGCGAAATCGTGCACAGTACAGCAGCTAACATTAAAGGATCATGATCTTCTTCGATTAGTGTATTTGTTATTTTCAAAAAAGAGCCATACACAGCTTCAAAAGATTTTTCTTGAAAGGTCGTCATACTTACTCCTAAAAATTATACATAGCAGCACCAACGTCTGCCATTCGACAACTAAATGCCCATTCGTTATCATACCAAGCGAGCACCCGAACCATGTGTTTATTAACAATTCTTGTTTGATCTGGTGCAAAAATGCAGCTTTCGCTTGTTGTATTAAAATCGCTGCTTACAAGAGGAAGAGGCTCATAACCAATAATGCCTGCATACTTGTTACGACTTGCAACGTACATTGTATCATTTATAAGTTCTTCGGTTACGTCTACCCTTAGATTAACAGTAAGATCTACGCAGCTTACATTTTGTGTAGGAACACGTATAGCACTGCCCATTATCTTACCTTCGAGTGCAGGATAAACATGCTTTAAAGCCTTTGCAGCTCCAGTGCTTGTAGGTATCATATTTGATCCAGCAGCACGAGCACGATACATATCACGATGTCTTCTATCTATTGTTCCTTGATCACCTGTGTAACTATGAACTGTAGTCATCTGTCCGCTTTCAATTCCAAACTGCTCGTGCAGCACTTTAACTAGAGGTGCAAGACAGTTTGTAGTACAGCTTGCATTGCTTACAATACGATCTGACGATTTTAACTCATGATCATTTACACCATATACAACTGTACGATCTACATTTACAGCAGGAGCACTAATTAGTACACGATCAGCACGTCCATAGCGTATATGATCGCTGGCTATTCGACCATCATTATAAACACCTGTACACTCAAATACTAAATCAACGCCTTCCCAACTTAAGAATCTAGCATCGCGTGACTGACTCCAGTTTATTTTATAAGCTAAATCTTCTCTTGGCGTAAATCGCCCATGCACGCTATCATAACTTAAAAGATGAATATGGTGTTCAGGAGGCCCACTAGCATTTATTTGTACAAGTTCCATATCATCTCTGTCTTGCATTATATGTCGAGCAAGACAGCGCCCGATTCTACCAAATCCGTTTATACCAACTTTCATGCATTATCCTGTATATTTAGTATGTCGTTTATAGTTTGTTCGTCTAAGCAATTAAGCGCACGAATAGGGAGTAAGCGCTGATACTCTACAACAAGTTTTTGAACATAACGCTTCATTTGTTCACTGTCATAAATGCTTGCTATACAGCTTTCACGCGTATCAAACACTGGATCAGTAAAAATATATACATCTCCTTGCATAGTAGCAAAGATAACTACTACTAACCATTTCATGAGCTTTTTCTCTTTAGCAACTTTGCTTTTAAATCAAGAGTATCTTTAATGTCAGTTGCAAGTTCACGAGCTTCAGGATCTGTCCAACGAGATCTAACACGTTTAGTTATAGCTCCTTCTGACTTAGGAGAAACTACATTTTGTCTAAGCTCGCCATACGGACAATACTGAGGAAACTCTTCATAGAACTGCCTTATGGCACGGCGAACTGCTACCGTCTTTTCTACTATGTGTTCTGCCTCATAATCGTCCATGCGATCTCCTAAAACGACGATAACAGTGAATTAACTTGCTTCTCTAGTTCTGCGTTTTGCTGCTCAATTTCATCTATTTCTCGACGTAACATTTCTATGCGATCTTTACGTTGAGTCATTACTTCACGTAATTCGTCTAGTACTACTCCAAGTTTTTCTGTAAGTGTGTCTGCCATTTATTTTCTTTCTACTATATAGTTTTAATTAAACTCATGTATATTGCCTGCTATAGAGATACGCGTATTATCTGAATAGAATGGGTATACTTGATGTATGTGAGATGATTCAAAAATAAAAATAGTATCTTCAGTAGGATTAAAATACATAGAGTTATTAGTACGTTCAGAAAAGAATTGAATAAGCCCTTTACATTTACCATTACCAATAGCACCTGTCTCATGTTCTTGTCTAATCTCTTCTGGTATAGAAGCATAGAATACAAAAGAAAATATACCAGAGTGATTGTGAGAAGGATTAAACTCAGTAGGTCTCTGTCTATTAATCCATAGAGATATTTCATCATCACTAGGAGAAAGTAGATCTATATAAGATACTTGATTACCTACTATGTTAGATAAATGGTATAGTAACTCAATCTTTGTTCTCTCAACAATTTCTGAAGAAGTAAGTCGCTGCTCATCCCGAATCTCTCCCGCAAGGTCATAGTTTATATTATTGCCTTCTGAATTTACACATAGTTCTTTTAGGCCTTTATCTCTTACTTGTGATACATAGATTTTATCTTGCATAGAGAAACTATAACCATATTGAAATATATCCCACGATTTATTTAGTCGGTTTAAATGTTGTTGCGGATCATGTACTATTGTCATTTATTTTCTTTCTGATTTACGATCTTCTAAGGGCCAGCGAGAAGGCTCAATAGTTAAAAACTTATTTTTATATGCTCTCCAGATACGGCCATTCATAAAAACGGCTCTCATAACAGGTTTTTCTAGGGTGTTCATTGTATGCCATATAAAAGACTTATAATTTTTCATGTGTGCATCTAACAATCGCTTCACTTATGCACCTCCTCTTACTATGCGTTCAAGCGTTACTACATATCCAGGCATAGAATGATCTGCAATAGAATCAAAACGAAGGCGTACAAGCCCTAAGGCTATGCCTCTTAGTCGATCCCACGCCCGGCGCAGACCTGCGCTAGCGCTTAGTGTTCCACGCGAACTAATATAGTGCTCACGACCATCATGTCGATAGCCCATAAGCCAAAGAGGTACGCGAGTAACAATATCATTATTATTGACCCAACGATGATGGGTAACGCATAAAGCATTGCAAAAGCGATTATTACCTACACGAGGAGATCCATAAGTGTATAATTCTGCAACCTCTGGTAATATTATATCATGCTGACAACGAGATGCCAAGATTGTTGCCATTGCCGCTCCTAGCGAGTGTCCACAAAACCACACTTTACGAGTACCAGCAGTACGTAAATGAGGAACAATTAAAGTCCATAGATCATCACACTCTTGTTTAAAGCCACGGTGCACACGACCTACTGTTTCTGCTGCTACTAGTGCGGCACGTAAATCTGCACGAACATCATTCCATTCACCTGGTTCAGTACCCCGACACGCAATAACTAAATCGTCTTTGCTTGAAAAGCAATAGGCTTGCGCTCCGTCACGGTTTAAAAAAGTAATTTCAGTAAAACCTAACTGTTGACCTCTTTTACGTGCAGAAGCTTCATCTCTGTAAGAAGTGTTTGCTAGTCTTGCTAGTAACAAACTTCTTTCTAAGAAAGATAATTCTTCAATCATAATAGATCTCCTTTACAAAATTAGATGCATAAATTAAAGTTATCATAGTATTTGTACTATGTCCAACTCTTTTAACGAAAATTCAAAAAATCCCGTAGGGAACGCGTGTGAGTGTGCGCTGCGCACGCACAGGTTGTAAAGTCCCAAAACCGCCCTACCCTATAGGTTGTAAGGCTACAAAAACTAGAGATTTTTTTAAAAACGGCAGTTTTTGCCGGCCCTAGTCCAAGGGCCGGTAAGGTTTGGCGATACCAGCAGCAGCGGCGCGGCAATACTTTGCCCAATAGGCGCGGCGGCTTTCAATCTCAGCGCGGCTTTCTGTATAGGTAGCATATGCGCGGAAAGCAGCAGTCGCCGTGCCTTGCAATTGGTTGCAGCGGTTGCAGAGACGCACAAAATTTTCGGCAACCATTGCGCCACCGTTGGCTTCTGCGATCAGATGCCCGCAAGCGTCAGCGTCCCATGTACCACATGCGACGCAGCAATCAAAGCGCGCAAATACTGCTTTGCGGATTTTTGCGGGGATATGAGATTTTTTAGCCATTTGAATTCCTCCTATACCTATAAATATAGGGATTTTTGCACATAATGCAAGGGCAATGACGCATTTTTTTACACTTTTTTTAAAAAAAATTGTTTTCCTTTAAAAACAAGGACTTAGCAGATTTTTACAAAAAAATGCACTATAGGTCTTGAAATACCTAAAAATATGCCTATATTAATGCTATGACATATCTTATTGGAGGTTTTAAAATGTTTGGATTTATGGTTCGCGAAACTGAAAAGGCAGTTGCCATTGTGCGCTGTGGCGATCATGCGGGCGCGGCGGTTCGCGCTCTGTGGGTTCCACGGTCTAAAATCAATTCAATGATTGAGCGCGATAGCTATTCGCCCAGCATTCAACTTGAAGGCGAACGGGTTCGCCGTTTGGGTATCCCATTCGATTTTGACATTGACCAATCATTTTTGGCAAAGGTAGGTGCAGCATGACACAGTATAAGGCAAAATCCTTGCCGCGCCCACAAGCGGTAAAAATGTCAAACGGTTCATGGTTTGTTCCTTCTCGACGTTCTATATCGTCAATCAATAATCGCGTAGCTTTTACAGGGTTGCGCAAAACAGGTGCGCTTTCAAAGGAGGTTAAAAAATGAGACTTCTAGATATTGTAAAAACTCAATTCGCTATAAAAGAGTTTTGGGTGACTTTAGTTGTAACTCTACTATGCGTTTGCGCAGGATGGGTAGCAGTGCAACTTGTAGCAGAGGCGGTGTAAAAAAGCGTGTAATTTCAATGGCTTAGGGGGCGCCGGGCCCCCGCCGCTAAGTGGTTGATTTTAAACGATTTTTTAGGGGTTGCAAAGAGTTTAAAAGTATGCCATAACTAAAATATAAGATGATAAAAGGAGAAAATCTTATGACTACATTCTATACAGCCGGAAAAGTTTGGCACAATAAAAAATTCCAACATCTACGTGATGATCTGGGATTTGATGTTAAGGCTCGTTGGATTGACTTAGACAACGACAGTGATTTTGTGCAAAATCAAAAAGATGAGCTGTGGAATCTTTGCTATGAAGATGTGCGCGATAGTGATTTTGTGTTGCTTTACTGCGAAGATTTTGAAGAAGAACAGCGCGGAGCGTTAGTTGAAATTGGAATGGCATATGGTTGCGGTAAGCCAGTGTATGCTGTTGGTAAGTGTAAAAGCATTGCACCTAATGCAATTTCAGATGTTGCTTTCACACACTTCAAAGGTTGGCATTGGCTAGAAAGCACTGACCTTATAGAAGGTGCGAAGGAAGCTGTAGAGTTGCATGAAGCAGGTCTTAAAGAGTTTTCGAAACTTCTTGAGTTGGCTTTTGATCTTCCTATCAATTTTCCTTCTATCAGAAAGGAGGTTGCGTAATGCCTTATATTCCTGTTGATGACCGGTCTCGCGTTGATGAAGCTGTGATGGAGCAAGGCTGCCAGTGGGTTCCTAATAATGCGGGGGAATTGAATTGGCTTGTGTCTAGCTTTATCAATAACTTTTTAGAAACTCATGGTGTACGCTATGCGTATCTAAATGAAATGATGGGCGCTCTTGAGTGTTGCAAGCTAGAGTTGTATCGCAAGATTGGTGCGCCTTATGAAGAAATAAAAGAGGCTGAAAACGGCAAAGCGTATTCAGTCGAATTGCAAGGGGCTGATTACTGATGTTTAGATTTGTAATAGGCCTCGCTCTGTTAGGGTTTACCGCGTGTGCGGTAGCTCTAACAGCACTAGAGATTCACAGTTATATGTATCTCGTATTAGAAATGTGGGAATAGCCCAGCGCCCAAATAACCCTTTAAAAACAAAGGGTTACGGGCAGCGGCACCGCCGCCACGTAAGTTATTGATAATAAAGGATTTTTTCTTCTTGACAAGATAATAGAATAGATGTAAAGTCTAGTTAGTTCATATCATGGAGGTCTATCATGGCTAATATCTACACTCTCTCCACACAAACAAACGGTATCACAGATGTTCGCGTTAAGCTTCAAGAGGTGCGTAATCGTAAAGGTGTTGTTACATCTTGGTTAGTTAATGTTAGCCATAAAGGATTTGAGATTATAGATCGTCGCATTAAACATAAAAAAGTTGCACAAGATCTTTACAATAAATATCGTGCAGCTGTTTGGGAGGGATGGAAACCTTAATAAAATCAAGGGGTTACACCCCGCGAGCCCCCCGCCGCTAAGTCCTTGATTTTAAACAGTTTTTTTCTGCTTGACAGGGGTTTGACATTCCTGTAGGGTGGCAGATGTAACAACGGAGAAATTATTATGCCTTTCAAGCCCACTCTTTTTGTCGTCACCGATATTGAAACTACCATGCGTAAGCGTATTGCATTCGATGTTGCTTGGCGCATTATTGACCGTAAAGGTCGGGAATATGGTTCTGGTTCCTATGTTATCCGCGAAGCGTTCAAGCACGATATGCCTTTTTTCGCTAAAAAGATGGGTCATTATTTTGATGACGCATATGAGCACAAAATCGTGCCTGCGTCTATTGTTGACGTTCGCGCAGAATACAACTCGCAAATTGCTGCTCTAGCTGCAAAAGGTCACAAAGTCATTTTGTGCGCCTATAATGCACGTTTTGATTTTACGCACCTGCCTCGCACTTTGCAAATTTTGCAAGAGGATACTTCTGCACGTTGGCTAGATGCTGCTTTTCCTCTCATGGACATTTGGGATTTCTGGGGTCAAAGTGTTCCGCTTGGTTATAAAGCTGTGCCTTCTGCCTCTGGCAAATATCTTTCCACCTCTGCACAAAGCGCCTACCGTTGGGAATTTATGCAAGAGGATTTTGAAGAACGCCACATTGCATGGCATGATTGCTTGATCGAAAGCGACATATTGCTAAAGGCACTTAACCGCAAAAAAGTTTTGCCTATTGTTTCAAAGCCTTCTGAGTTTTCGGGTTCAGTTTGGCGTAATATCAACCTGAGACTTGGGATTGATGGCACTCAATCCCTCGCCGCATAATTTGGAGGTTCTAGCATGAAAAAAATATTACCTTATATCCTAAAGGCTTACATCTGCTATTCTATAGTGTCAGAAACTGTTGTTCTCGGAGGTGTTCTATACTTAGTTTTCTTTTAAAATCAAGGGGTTGCGGGGCGGGGCCCCCCGCCCGCTAAGTGCTTGTTTTTAAAGGGTTTTTTATTTGAAAGAAATTGCTAAGTCGTTGTTTTTAAAAGATTCTTTTTTCTTGCATTTTGGTTTTTTTAACGCTATAAATATTATATTAACCCTCAATAAAAAAGGAGGCCTGACATGGCTACATCTAAAACTGCAAACTACACTGACGCTCAAGTTGAGCAAATCGTTGAAATGTATGCAACCCTCGGCAACGATGGTTTGCAAGATATATCCGACGCGGTGGGCAAATCTGTCCGCTCTGTTCGCTCAAAACTCGTCCGTGAGGGTGTTTATGTCGCAACCCCGAAAGCTGCATCTCCTAAGCGAGATCAAGGCCCAACCAAAAAAGAGTTGCTCAATCAGCTCGAAGAAATGGTTGGCTTTGATGTCACACCGCTTTCTGGGTCAACAAAAGAGGGTTTGCAATCTCTGATTGCATTCGCGTCTAAGTTGGCGTCATAAACTATGAGGGGCAAGGTTGCAGCCTTGCCCCTTTAATCTGCCCGCAAAAAAGTGTTTAATATCAAGCACTTAGGGGGCCGGGCCCCCCGCGAGCTAAGTCCTTGATTTTAAACGATTCTTTTCTCTTGACTTTATGGTTTTTTTAGGTTATTAATAGGCATAAGGAGGATTTATCCATGATTAAAAACATTTCTATTTTCGACCTAGACGGAACCTGCATTGATAGTTCTCACCGTCAAGCTACTCTTGCTGATGGTACTCTTAATTTAGCGCATTGGTTTGATAATGCTACTCCAGAAAAAATTGCTAAAGACAAAATTTTGCCTTTGGCTAAAGAAATCAGCAATCGTAAAGAAAAAGGCGATTACGTCATAATCTGCACAGCTAGAAATATGTCAGAAGCGGATTATGAGTTTTTGAAGTTTCACAATATGATTGCTGATAAAATCATTTCTCGTCCAGTCGGGAATATGGAAGCTGACGGATCACTGAAAGCAAAACAGCTTTCATCCTTTTTAAGTCTCCGCCAATTTAAAAAGGCTTCAAAAGTGATGTTTGATGATGCTATGAGTGTTCGGTCAGCTCTCCGCAAAATTGGAATTGCGGTACTAGATCCCGCAAAAATCAACTAGAGGTTGTGATGGAATATACTTATGATACAATGCTTGAAAGCCACAATAAGCGCATGGGAGGTGAAATGGCTTATCTACTAATAGATAGACCCGATGGGGGTAAATGTGACTGTTACGGCACAATAGAAGAAAATAGCAACTTTGAAATTGTTTGCTATGATGAAGCGGACGATTGCATTTGGCTGACTGGAAACCATGATACGGACGAGCCATTTAAAAGTTGGCAAGAGGCTGTCACTTGGCTTTGTGAGAATGTGAACCCTAAAATTGAACAATTAACAGCGATTTAGTTGTTCAATATCAAACACTTACGGAAGGGGGCGCCCCCGCGGCTAAGTGCTTGTTTTTAAAGGGTTTTTTCTGCTTGACTGCAGATCATTTCTGAGGTAGGGTGAGTTACAGTCAATTAATGGAGGTGCTTATATGGCTACTAAAACTGTCAATTATACCGTTGAACAAACTAACCAAATTGTCCGGATGTATGATACATTAGGCAATGATGGTCTTTCAGAAATTGCTAGCGCAGTTGGAAAATCAGTTCGTTCTGTGCGGTCTAAATTGGTAAGGGAAGGGGTGTACAAAGCGACACCCAAAAAGAAGGGGGTTCTTCTTGATCGAGGACCTACCAAAAAAGAGCTTCTTTATGAGCTAGAAGCTGTATGTGGCTTTGACGTCACGCCTTTGTCAGGATCGACTAAAGAAGGCTTGCTTTCTATGATCGATTTTGCTAAACAATTGAGAGAAGCTTAGGCTTCTCTCACCTAACCTTATGGGAGTTTTGTTATGAACTTAAGAAATGCTATCTGTCTTGATGAATGCGGCACTGAAACCCTTATTCAGGTGGAGAACACCGATAAGATACCGTCTGAATGGAGGTTTCTTTACTGGCAAGATTACTCTGACAGGGAGCTAGCAGAATGGCGTCTTGATCAAGAGCAAGACTGGCCATAAGGCAAAGGGGGTAAACAAAAATAACCCTTTAATATCAAAGGGTTAGCCCCCGGGGCCCCCTACTCTTTAACTTATTGATATTAACTAACTTTTTTACTATTGAAACATAATTAACTTTATGGCATAACGTGCAAAAGGAGAAACATCATGGCAAGACGAGTTGAATGGAAAGCCATTGGAAAATGTGTTGTTTGCGGCATAAATCTATATGCTGAGACAGATAACAAACCGCACAAAATTGCTATGCCTTGCAATTTAGAAGGCTGTCCTTATGAAACGCCAGAACAGCAACAACGGGCTGCTGAGTTCTGGAGATCACTTCCACCAGCAGGAAAAGGGGTTACTTATTATGAATAAACTGTCAAACACTTACAAAGAATGGTCTGCAGAGGTCGATCGGATCTTGGTTAAGAAGGTCGGGCTAGATCAAGGTTGCATGGCAGATTGGTTGAGCCGAGATGCTTATGATGATGGTCTTAGTGCAGAAGAAGGCGCACTGATATGCTTAGAGGCACAAGACTTTTTTAGCGATCAAGACCTTACAGAATTGTTCAACTAAATCAAGGGTTTAGGCCCTTGGGCGCCCGCCTGCTAACCCTTTGATTTTATTGGACTTTTCGGGCTCGCCACAACTTAAAATTGAAATAGGCGCTTTCAGCGCCGCCTATAGTAGTAGTTCAACTACCCGAATGCAAGTAGAAAAACAATCTATCTCCCGGCAAAAGTCAAGTCTACTTTAATTCAGCGCCGGGGCAAGTAGTAGTTCAACTATCGGTTTTCGTGGGGACTAGTGCTTATTCGAAGTAGAAAAATAGCGCCACTATTATAGTAGAAAGCCTATAGCGTTGTCAAGCGCAAAATAGCTTTGACTCGTGTTTAAACTCAAGTCACATAATAAATTATCTGCAACGACTTGCGGCAACGACCGCAAGTTTTGACTTGCTTATTTGCTTATTTTATCGTATATTGATTATGTTGATGAGGGAAATGAGCGCCTCTAACAAGCTCTATAGCCAAATATTTAGAGAGGTTCACATGGCTACTAACACTACTGTAAACTACACTGACGCACAAGTCGCAACTATCACTGAAATGTATTCTGAGCTCGGTAATGAAGGCTTGGAAGATATTGCTGCTGCGGTCAGCAAATCTGTACGTTCAGTACGGTCTAAGCTTGTACGTGAAGGCGTTTATGTGGCTACACCTAAAGCCAAGGCTGCGCCTAAAGATCAAGGTCCTTCAAAGAAGGAACTGTTGAATGATCTTGAGGCGATCGTTGGCTTTGATGTTACCGGTTTCACCGGTGCGACTAAGCCTGCGCTGACTTCGCTTATTGCGAAGTTGCAAGCCGCCGCTTAAGGCGCGCACATAAACGTGCAGGGGGCCTTCGGGCCCCCTTAGTTTTTAACCCCCTAAAGAAGGATGTAGCCATGCAAGGCTTATTTGACAACGACAAATTGATTAAGTGCTGTAACTGTAAGCTGGCACACACCTATGGAGAACGCAAAGATTGTTATGAAAGCTCTCTTTGTCCTAGATGCGAAACAGAAGCTGACTGGGATGAGCTAGACAGCAAGCGAGACTACGAGTGGTGGAGCGTGGCTGTTTACAGCCAAGAGCAAGTGTACGGGGGCCCCGAAGAGGGCGGCTGGTGGTACACGGCTGGAGATATTGAGTACTTTGACAAGGTACGTGCGTTTACTAACTTTGATGACGCTAGAAACTATGTACAAAAGCTACTTAATTGGCTAAAAGAAGAAGAGCTAGATTGCTCTTACACGGTAAAAGGGTTTACCGAACAGTTTCCAGATGCTGGATTTCCTAATGTAAGACCATATTATTGCTAAAAACACAAAAAAGGGGCCGTTTTAAGGCCCCTTTTTTTATTTATCTATAAAAACTAGTAAAAATCGTTAAAAATAATTGCGCTACACGAAAAATACCAGAAAATTTGAAATAATACTTGCTTGGCTAAAAAATTGAATAATTCTAGTTAAAAATCAACGTCTTTCTCTCGTAGTATTAAAATTACAATAACTATAAAAAAGACAGAGTTCTCCCATTTGCTAAGTTATACGGAGAAATAATGAAAACCTAACCCCCTAACGAAATCTTCGTTTCGTCGTTACAACCCGACACCCCCTCATGAGATCTTCGTCTCACCCTTAGGACGCCTATAGTTTGCTTTTGATACTAGAATTAGGTTAGAATTAGATGAATCTTTAGAATTACAGTTGAATACTTTGAATTTAAATGAATACTTCGAATTACACAGATAGTGAAAATGTAAGTAATAGGATAAGAATTATATAAAGTAATGTTTCTATATTCATACAACCTCATGTAACTATATTAGCATATTTTGCAGGAAAGTCAAGTAATCGTCGAGCGATAAGTAAAAATCCTTTATTTTTTAGCGAATCAAACATGCAACTTGAGCATTTTAGGTCTTTCAACTATGCGAGTACTACATATAATGAATCGCTCAACGATGGGTTAGACTTAGTTAATTTACGCATTGATACGCTAGCGTTAGCCATAGCTGTGCAGTTTGTGCTAATAGATAAAGAGTAGCAACTCCTGCAGCAAGTGCGGCCACGCTAGTATAACTATTAGGCAGGCGCATGGAAAACTCCTTCTAGAGAGCTTTCTTTAATTAGTGCAATGGCGTCTAGCCTGCCTTGTTCCACAGCTATTACATCTAGCTGAGATTGAATAGCTTGGGCAATCTCAGGATGCTCTCCAATGCCAGTTGTGCTATTTAAATATAGATTAACATTTAGTTTAGCTACATCTAAGTTAGCTTGTGCTTGCGCACGTAGTGTGTTAAGTATTTGTGCTTTCATTGTCATCTCCTTGAATTGGTACAAATAAATCTACAATAGACTTTCTTAAAATTGTCTCGCCTATAGTATATCCACGAATATGTGTT
>Ga0181576_10000859_pt1 | contig 22803 bp, 20 predicted proteins | sample 101ome_22_FD_132464 | JGI IMG/M metagenome (GOLD analysis project Ga0181576, IMG submission 132464) | Coastal salt marsh microbial communities from the Groves Creek Marsh, Skidaway Island, Georgia - 101412BT metaG (megahit assembly) | ecosystem: Environmental > Aquatic > Marine > Intertidal... | reverse complement strand
GTCGATGGGGTCCTCAACACGCTCCTTGATGATGTGCTTCAGGTCGACTAAATTCATGCAATACCCTGTCTCAGGAGCGGGCTCGCCTTTGATGGTCACGTGCAGTTCGTAGTTGTGGCCGTGCCAGTTGGGGTTGGCGCATTTGCCAAACACAGCCTGGTTCTTGGCGGCATCCCATTCGTCGTTCCAGAGCTTGTGGGCGGCATTGAATCTGGCGCGGCGCGTGACGTAGACGTTCTTCATGATTCGAGTAACCTCGCAAAGGTAGCAGATGTTCCCGTCGAGTACCTTCGCGTCATGATTGTCGTTACAGGTGCAGCAGGCTTCATTGGAAGTGTCCTCGCAGTTCGGTTGTTGGAGGCGGACTACCGCCAAGTGGTGTTGGTGGACGATTTCAGTGTGGAACCCAAACGGCCCAACCACGAGCGGCTTCCCGTCACCGCCCGCGTCGACCGCGCGGACTTTCCTTCCTGGCTCCGCGAAAACGAGGGACAGGTTCAATTCATCTTCCACCTCGGAGCCCGAACCGACACCACGGAAAGGAACCAAGACCTCCTGAACGAGCTCAACCTGGAGTACAGCAAGGAGGTGTGGAACCTGTGCGTGGAATTTGGCCTCCCCTTGGTTTACGCCAGTTCAGCCGCCACGTACGGCGACGGCTCGCTCGGGTACCTCGACAGCCACGAGGTGGTGACCCAACTCCAACCCCTGAACCCCTACGGCCGGTCCAAAAACGACTTCGACGCCTGGGCCCTGGCCCAAGAACGCAAGCCCTACTTCTGGGCGGGCTTCAAGTTCTTCAACGTCTACGGCCCCAATGAATTCCACAAAGGCCGCATGGCTTCCGTCGTGCTCCACACGTTCCGCCAAGTGCAGGCCACCGGGGCCATGAAGCTGTTTCGCAGCCACCGTCCCGACTACGCCGACGGACACCAAACCCGAGACTTCGTCCACGTCGAAGACCTGTGCAGCGTGCTCCTTCACTTCATGCACCACCGCATCCCGGCGAACTCCGGACTGTACAACCTGGGCAGCGGCAAGGGCCGCACGTTCTTGGACCTCGCCAAGGCGACGTTTCACGCGATGGGCAAAGAGCCCAACATTTCTTTCATCGACACGCCGGAAGACATTCGGGACACCTACCAATACTTCACGGAAGCCGACCTCACCAAACTCCGGGCAAGTGGGTACACCGCGCCGTTCCGGTCCTTGGAAGACGGAATCGACGACTACGTGAAGAACCACTTGGTCACTGGAGAGACGCGCGCGCCTCGAGAAGCTTCTGCCGAATCTGCTTGAGTTTGCTCACTGCAGCAGATCGGTCCTCGGCACTGAAATCGAGCGTCGACTGCGCCGGAGCTGAAGCTGAAGCCGCTGCTTCCGCCGCCATTTTCCCTCGCTCGCTCGCCTCCCCTTTCCTCGCCACGAGCGCTTTTCGGGCACCTTCCAAGGTCAACCCTTGGACCTTCACGAGGTCGTAAATGCGGCGAATGACTTCGATGTCCTCCTGTTTGTAGGAGCGCTTTCCGCGGGCGTTGGTCTTGGGCTGAATTTGCTTGAATTCCTTCTCCCAAAAGCGCAGCAACGACGGCTTCACGTCGAGCATCTTGGCCACTTCAGAAATGCTGAAGTAACGCTTTTGGATGGGCTGGTTCAAGGGCATGACAAGGAGCAAGATAGGTTGCTCTGACCAATTTTAGTCCAAACTTTGGGTCTCCACCTCCGACGCCTCAAGCATCGCCTCGTATTCGGCAGGAGTCAAGTCGTTGAAGTAGTAGTGCGCGGGGTTCACCTTCACCCCGTCTTTGTGCACCTCGTAGTGCAAGTGGGCGCTGGTGGACGTCCCTGTGCTTCCCACCAACCCGATGACTTGGCCGCGCTTCACGCGGTCCCCTTTCCTGACAAGCGACTTGCTCATGTGGGCATACAGGGTCTCGTACCCAAATCCGTGCCGGATGACCACGTGCCGTCCGTACCCGTTGTAGAGGCGCTTGACTTTCACCACCACGCCGTCTCCCGTCGCAAAAATCTCCGTTCCCTCCGGCGCGCTGAAATCCATGCCGTAGTGGAATTTGCGCACCTTGTAAATGGGGTGGATTCGGTACCCCCATCCGCCCGCCATGCGGTTCAGGTCGTCGTTGCGGATGGGTTGGATGGCGGGAATGGACTCGAGGCGATCCTCGTATTCAAGCGCCATGGCCGTGACCTCATCCAACGACTTGGACTGGGTCACCATCGAACGTTGAAGGGCGGCAATGCGCCCCTTCAAGTCTGCGACTTCTTCCGAGTGAACGTGCCCCCGGACGTCCGCGTATCGGTCGGTTCCTCCCACCCCTGGATTGCGCAAATGATCCGGAACCGGCTGCACTCCCAGCAAGGTTCGGTACACCGCGTCGTCCCGCATGGCCATGGAGGACAGCGCAGCTTCCATCGTCTCAACTTCCGACCTCATGTCCTTCAATTGGCGTTCCAAGAAGGCAATCTCCCGATCCCGGGCTCGGTCCGCAGGAGATTGGAACACCTGGTCAAACAACCACACGCTTGAAGCTCCAATCGCCCCTACCCAGAACACGCGCAACGCGATGCTCCGAAGGATCTCCTGTCGGGTCAGCGGCACCTGCTCCACGCGCAAGGTGTTGGGGTTGAATCTTCTCCGGGTCCACTTCATGGAAGTGCAAAGGTCGTGATTCTTTCGTGGAATGTGTGCCGTACTTTCACGCTGCAATTCGGAATCCCATGGAATCACGCCGCATTCGACAGACTTTTTTGGACTTTTTTGAGGAAAAGGGACACCAAATCGTGCCCTCGGCGCCGATGGTGGTGAAGGACGACCCCACCTTGATGTTCATCAACGCCGGGATGAATCCGTTCAAAGATTTGTTCCTTGGAAACCAACCTGTGGAACATGCGCGGATTGCAGACACCCAAAAATGCCTGCGCGTCAGCGGCAAGCACAACGACCTCGAGGAGGTGGGCGTGGACACCTACCACCACACCTTGTTTGAAATGCTCGGCAACTGGTCGTTTGGGGACTACTTCAAGGTGGAAGCCATCGACTGGGCTTGGGAACTTCTGACCGACCGCTACGGGCTCGAAAAGGATCGCCTGTACGTGACCGTCTTCGGCGGGGACGAAGGCGACGGGCTCCCGGCCGACGACGAAGCCCGCGCCCAATGGCGCAACCACGTGTCCGAAGACCGAATCCTCGACGCGAGCAAGAAGGACAACTTCTGGGAAATGGGCGAGACCGGTCCGTGCGGACCGTGTTCCGAAATCCACATCGACTTGCGCAGCGACGAGGATCGGGCCAAGGTCGACGGCCGCGACATGGTCAACCAGGACCACCCGCAGGTCATCGAGATTTGGAACCTTGTTTTCATGGAGTTCAACCGCATGTCGGACGGCTCCTTGGTGCCCCTTCCCAACAAGCACATCGACACCGGGATGGGGTTTGAGCGCCTCGCCATGGCCATGCAGGGCGTCACGTCCAACTACGACACCGACATCTTCACGCCGCTTCTCGACGCCATTTCGAAGGCGTGCGGAAAGCCCTACTCCAAGGACGACAGCCAGGAGGCCATTGCCTTCCGCGTCATCGCCGACCACGTGCGCGCCGTGGCCTTCTCCATTGCCGACGGCCAGTTGCCGTCCAACACGGGAGCCGGTTACGTCATCCGCCGCATCCTGAGGCGCGCGGTGCGTTACGGCTCTTCCTTCCTCGGAATGAACGAGCCGTTCATTCACCAACTTGTGGCGGTGCTCGACGCCCAGATGTCGGAAACCTTTCCCGAGATCAAAGCCCAGCGCGGCCTGATTGAACAAGTCATCGAGCAGGAAGAGCAAAGCTTCTTACGGACGCTCGCGTCCGGCATGGACCGCCTCGCAGCGGCAACTTCCGACATGAAGGCCGGTGACGAATTGGCCGGCGACGTGGTCTTTGAGTTGTACGACACGTTTGGGTTCCCCGTCGACTTGACGGCCTTGATCGCGAGCGAGCAAAAGCTCAAGGTGGATGAGGCGGGATTCCAGGCCCTTCTCGACGCCCAAAAGAACCGCTCCCGCGAGGCGGGCAAAATCACGGCCGACGATTGGCAAGTTGTCGCCGAGAGCGACGGCCCCACCGAATTCATTGGCTACGATGCCACCGAAGCCACAGTGACCCTGCTGCGTTACCGCGAGGTCACCGCCAAGAAAAAGAGCTTCGTCCAAGCCGTCTTCGACCGCTCGCCCTTCTACCCTGAAGGAGGCGGACAAGTGGGCGACAGCGGAGCGTTGGTGTCCGACTCCGGCACCGCCTACAAGGTTCTCGACACGAAAAAGGAAAACAACCTCATCGTGCACGTCTTGGACCGCGTTCCGGAAGGCAAGTCCTTTGAGGCTCGCGTGGACACGACGCGACGTGCGGCAAGTGCGCGAAACCACAGCGCAACGCACCTTCTTCACGAAGCGTTGCGCGAGGTGTTGGGGACACACGTCGAACAGAAGGGTTCGCTCGTCAAGCCCGACGGGCTACGCTTCGACTTCTCCCACTTCCAGAAAGTCACCGACGAAGAAATCGCCCAAATCGAAGCCCTCGTCCAAGGTCGCATCCTCGCAAACCACGCGTGCGAAGAACACCGGGCCATGGCGATCGAGGACGCCCAAGCAGCCGGGGCCATGATGCTCTTCGGCGAGAAGTACGGGGACACGGTGCGGATGATCGAGTTTGGCTCCTCCAAGGAACTTTGCGGAGGCATTCACGTTCCAGCCACCGGCGCCATCGGCCCCTTCCGCATTGAAAGTGAAGGCGCCGTCGCCGCCGGCATCCGCCGCATCGAAGCCCTCACAGGTGACGCGGCCATGCAAGCGCAACGCGCCGAGCGCGACCAACTCGCGCACATTCGAAGCCTTCTCAAAGGCGCGGCCGACCCCGCCCAGGCCATCGACGACTTGCTGAAGGCCAACACCAAGATGTCCAAAGACATCGAAGCCTTCCAACGCGAAGCCGCAGGCAACGTCAAAGGGGATTTGATCTCCGGAATGCAAACCCTGAACGGCATCCACGTCGTGGGGGCGGTCCTTGACCTCGATGCGAAAAACATCAAGGACCTGGCGTTCCAGCTCAAGGCAGAGCAGGCGCCGTTCTTTGGGGTGTTTGGGAGCAGCGCTGGAGGCAAAATCACTTTGTCCATTGCCATCAGCGACGACGTGGTCGAATCGCACGGCCTTCATGCCGGCAACCTCGTGCGTGAATTGGCCCCCCACATCGGGGGCGGGGGAGGCGGACAAGCGTTCTTCGCCACGGCTGGTGGCAAAAACGCCGACGGCTTGCAGGCTGCCATTGACGGCGCCCTGGCCAAGCTGCAGGCGTGATTTCTCTCGAAAAATCGGCTTGAATCAACAAACAAAAAGGGGCGCCGAATGGCGCCCCTTTTTGAGTCCTTCGAATGAAGGAGTGGGTTTGACCGCAATTAAGCTACAGCCATGGTTGAAGCGCGGCTGTCTTCGTTTGAAGCAAGTACGCCGTAAACCGGTCCTCGGTACCCTTCTTCTTCACTCAATCCCAAGTTGAGGATGTAGAACACGTTGAACACGCACGCGAGCACGTAATCCAAGGTGGATTCCTTCCCGAACGTGTTGGCCAACTCAAGAATGGTCCGAAAGAAGAAGTACAAGTTGAAACCGGGAATCAGGAAGTAGAGCGCATGCCATGCGGGACGCCCAATGATGCGCATCGCCACAACGACATTGTAACCAGGTACGACGACAGCCCAACCGGGTTGGTTGCATTTCACAAACAGTCGCCAGTTGCCCGCAAGGGCGATGAGCGTCATGAACAGGGCGCCGAGCGCGACTCCGCCGTCCAATTGCAGGGATTCAAACATTTCCATGACTACGGTTTTTCACGTGTAAGACGGACACCTTTTCCGAGGGTTGCCTCCATCTCGCTGAAAATCAACAAACGCCACATATAATTTACGACGCCGGTTGCACCTGAAGCCCCGAGTTACGCGCCGAGGTGCCCGTATTTGGCCAACAGGGTGGCGTCAATTTCGCCATCTGCCGGACAGAAAATCAAGAGGCGTTCCACGGCGTTGCGCAGCTCGCGCACGTTTCCAGTCCACGGCGCCTTTTGAAGGGCCTGAAGCGCCTCCTTGGTGACCCGGGGGACGGCGCGTCCCGACTGCGAACAAAGGACTTCGAGGAAGTGGTCCACAAGCAGCGGAATGTCGGAGGCGCGCTCCGCCAAGGACGGCACGTGCATCGGAACAACGGCAAGGCGGTGGTACAAGTCCTCGCGAAATTCACCGTTGGCAATGGCTGCTTTGAGGTCCTTGTTGGTCGCCGCGAGGACGCGAACGTCGACGGAAATGTCTTTGTCGCTGCCCACCCGAGAAATCTTGTTCTCCTGAAGCGCCCGCAACACTTTCGCTTGGGCCGACGCGCTCATGTCCCCGACTTCGTCGAGAAACAAGGTGCCGCCCTGGGCCTGCTCAAACTTGCCTTTGCGTTGCGAGACCGCGCTGGTGAAGGCCCCCTTCTCGTGCCCAAACAGCTCGCTTTCGATCAACTCGGACGGAATGGCCGCGCAGTTGACTTCCACGAAGGGTCCGGCCGCGCGTGTCGAACCGTTGTGGATTTGGCGGGCGACGAGTTCCTTGCCCGATCCGTTTGCGCCGGTGATCAGCACGCGGGCGTCGGTGGGCGCCACGGTTTGGACCATGCCCAAGATTTGCTGGATGCCGTCAGACTCGCCCACAATGTGGTGGGACTGCGAGGTGTGAACTTTCTTTTTCAGCACCTTGGTGGTCTCGACGAGGGCTTCTCGTTCGAGGACGTTGCGCAGGGTGACGAGCACACGGTTGAGGTCGAGGGGCTTTTGGATGAAGTCGTACGCCCCCTTCTTCAGCGCCTCCACAGCCGTTTCGACCGTGCCGTGGCCTGAAATCATAATGACCGGCGTGGCGACGTTTTTCTTCGCAAGCATGTCCAGGACGTCCAGCCCGTCCATTTGAGGCATCTTCACGTCGCAGAAAATGGCGTCGTGCTCCGTCTTGGTGGCCGCGAGAATTCCGTCCATTCCCGTGCCCGCTTCCGACACCTTGTGCCCTTCGTATTCGAGAATTTCGCGCAGGCTGGCCCGAATGGGCGCTTCGTCGTCGATGAGAAGGAGGTGTGCCATGGTTGGGAGGTTGGTGCGTCAGTCCAAAGATGGTGCCAAACGCACTTACAATTCTGGAAGCAAGGGCAAGGCGCGTTCAAGGCGGGACAGCACGCCTTCGCGCAACGCGTAAGGTGCCCGGCACATTCGCGTCACAGTCCCCTGCTCCAAGACCCACTGAATGAGTCCAGCGCTGAACGGCATCAGGTCGACGCGTGCCGGATCCATCCCGGGCATGGCGGTACGGTGGTGCACGTCGCACTCGATCAACTGGCGCGCCACCTCTTCCCAGTCCCTCATCGGCACCGGGTCGGTGACAGGGTGGGGTTCGGGGGATTGGGCGTGGTCCGGACGCTCGGTGCGGGTGCGGGTTCCCACAAGGTCCGCGATCGTGTCGAACGATCCGCTGGCACCCACCAACAACGTCGGCTTCAGCGCCTCCATCGCCGCCGCGAGCGGGGCCATGACGTCGTCGAAGTACGGACGCATCTTCGCCACGCCCTCGTGACCCAACGGGTCGGGCAACCCCATCAACATGTGCAGCCGGGCCACGCCGGTGTCGAAGCTTTGGGTCCACTTCATGCCCTCGGCATCCCAAACAATGAACTCCACGCTTCCTCCTCCAATGTCCATGGTCAAACAGGTCTCCGTGGGCGGTTCGGGGAAATTGAGAAGGATGCCTTCCTGGATGAGGCGGGCCTCGTGCTGGCCCGAAATGATTTGAATGTCAAACCCCGTCAGTTCCTTGGCTTGGGCGACGAATTCGTGGCCGTTCTTGGCGTCGCGCATGGCACTTGTGGCCAAGACATGAATCTCTTCCACGCGGTAGTTCCTGAGCGCCTCCCGCATGGACACCAAGGCGTCAAGGCCACGGGCCATCCGGTCTGGCCGAATCACGCCCTTGGCCACTCCGCCCTGGCCAAGCCGGACGGGAATGCGCTGTCCAAAGACCGGAATCCAGCCCGCCGAAGCACCCACGTCCACAACGCGGAGGTTGAACGTGTTGGTTCCACAATCGATGACGGCGACACGGCGGAGGTTGTTCATGCGGTTCAGGTCAGGTTGCAGCAGTTTGTTGCCTTCGTTTTCCTCACAGGGCTCCAGAGTCCGGTCTCACGGTCCAGCGCACAAGTTCGCGGAAGGTGGGGCGTTTGCCGTACATCAAGATCGCCACGCGGTACACGCGGGCGGCCAAACCGACAAGCAGCACGGCGGTTGCGGCGAGAAGCGCCATGCTCAACGCCACGTGCCACCACGGCACGCCCATGGGAAGCCGGACCATCATGGAGATGGGGGAAGAAAACGGCACGAAGGAACTCACCACCGCCAAGGTGCTCTCCGGCGCCTCGATGCTCATCGAGGCCAAGATGTAGCTGAACAAAAGCGGGGTCATGACGGGCAGAAGCAGGTACTGCGCGTCCGACTCCTGTTCGACCATGGCACCGATCGTGGCGAAAAACGCGCCGTACATGGCGTAGCCCAGCACGAAGTAGATGGCGGCGCACCCCAGCATGACCGCCCAATCGATGTCGAGCAAAAAGGCCAGCTCATCCTGGGCGGCCAGGACCGTTTGGAAGTCGGCCGTGCCCGCGGTCATGCCCTGAGCAGCGGTCCAGGAATCCAACCACGCGCTCTGTTCGACAGCTGTTCCGAGGAAGAAAAACAGGACCCAACTCAGCGCGGTCCAACCGAGGATTTGGGTGAGGCCCACAAGCCCGATTCCGGCAATCTTGCCGGCCAACAGCTGCGAAGGCCGGACCGTGCTCAAGACCACCTCCACGATGCGGTTGGATTTCTCCTCGATCACCCCGCGCATCACGTGCATGCCGTACACCATCACAAACGTGAGCATGAACAAGCTGAAGACGAAGCCGAGTGCCCCTTGGCCCTCCCCCTTGCGCTCTCCTGTGGCGATGTCGAGGCCCACCAAGGAGATGTCCGTTTGCAACGCCAAATACGCGTCGTAGTCGAGGTCCGACTGCTCCCGCACTTTGAGGCGTTCGATGGCGTGACTGAGGTCGCGCTCGACCCAGCGTTTGGCCCGGCTGCTCGGGGGCGTCAAATGCAAAAGCTGGGCCTTCTCACTCTGCACCACGCCTTCGTCGAGTTCCACCATGCACGTGAACCCGCCGGCGCTCAATTCCTCCTTCGTCTTCACCTCACGGCCAAACCGGTAAGTGAGAAGCTTGCGCTCGGGGTAACAGGTCGGGCAGGTTGGGACGAATTGGCCGTCCGAGGTGGGCACGGTCAGCAAGCCGTCGTGGTCCGCCACCCACACCACGGTGGGCTCCTCTGTGCTTTGGGTGAGAAGGACGAGGCCGGCGACGAGGCCGACCATCAACACGGGCCCGAGCAACGTCGCCACGAGAAACGCCCGGCGCCGAACACGCGTGACGTATTCGCGACGCACCACCGTTCGCCAGATTTCGAAAGCGCGGCTGGGGGAACTCATGGCGTGGCAGATTCGACGGTTTGGACAAAGACCTCCTCCATAGAAAGGCGGAGCGGCCGGGCTTCGAGAACACGGACGTGCTGGACAGCCCACGCCAAAAACTCAGGCATCGCCCAGCCTTCTGGCAACGCCAACTCCAAGTCATGTACGTCGCTGGATTCCGCTCGCGTGTGTTTGGAGAGCAGTTCAGCGCGGGCTCCAAGCTCGGCCACGAACGCCATCAAGTTGCCCTGAACGGCCACGCGAATGCGGCCTTTCCGAGCGTCTTCACGCACCGCGTCGGTCGCTCCGGAAAGCACCTTTTTCCCGCGGTGCAACAAGATCACTTCGTCGCACAAGGCCTCCACCGAGCCCATGTCGTGGGTCGAAAGCAAGAGCGTCGTGCCGTGGTCCTTGACCAAGCGAAGCATTTCGTTGCGGACCAAGCCCGCGTTGATGGGGTCGAGGCCGCTGAAGGGCTCGTCGAGGATCAGGAGCTCAGGACGGTGCAAAACGGTGGCGATGAACTGGATTTTTTGGGCCATGCCCTTGCTCAGGTCGGCCACCTCACGGTTCCACCACCCTTCCACTTCGAGCCGTTCGAACCAGGCTTTGAGCTCGCGTTCCGCGTCGGAACGGGCCATGCCGCGCAACGTGGCGAAGTAGAGCACCTGCTCGGCCACGCGCATGCTTTTGTAGAGTCCCCGTTCTTCCGGCAGGTACCCCATGCGGGACAGCAAGTCGCGGTGGTGGGGCTGTCCCCACATGCGCAGCTCTCCTTGATCGGGCTTCGTGATGCCCGTCACCATCCGCAGCAGGGTCGTTTTGCCGGCGCCGTTGGGACCGAGCAAGCCCACGATGCGCCCTTCCTGCACTTCCGCGTCCAGCGGGGCCAAGGCCACGTGGTCGCCAAACGACTTGCATACGCCTTGGGTGTGGAGGACGGGGGTCATGGTTACGAGAACATGTCCCGGACCTTGTCGAAGAAGCCGCGCTCCTCGTGGTCCGGTTCAGGCTGAAAGTTCGCGGATTCGCGAAGATCTTCCAACGCTTTCGTCTCGTCTTTTGTCAACTTCTTGGGCGTCCACACGTTGAGGTTCACGAGCAAATCGCCGTTGCCGTAGCTGTCCACCGAGGGCAACCCTTTGCCGCGCAGGCGGACGATTTTGCCGCTCTGCGTGCCGGCGTCCACCTTGATTTTCGCCTTGCCGCCAAGAAGCGGCACCTCTGCCGTCGAACCCAGAGCCGCGTCCACAAAGCTGATGTAATGGTCGTGATGCAGGTTCTTCCCGTTGCGCTGGAACGTCTCGTGAGGCAAGACCTCCACCAGCACGATGAGGTCGCCTGGGACGCCTCCCAAAGGAGCGCCGTTGCCTTCGCCGCGCACGCTGAGTTGCATGCCGTCTTCGACGCCTGCGGGAATTTCAAGGGTTACCACCGCTTCTTCGCGCTTCATGCCCATTTCGTCCGTGCCGCTCGGCTTGCGCGTGATGCTCTGACCGGTGCCGTGGCACACGTTGCAGGTCGACGCCGTTTGCATTTGGCCCAAGATGGTGTTGGTCACACGGCGCACTTGGCCCGTCCCATGGCAGGTGGTGCAATCGGCATGTTCCACCCCGGGAGCTTGCACTTGCTTGAACACCTTGACCTTCTTGTTGACGCCCTCTGCCACTTCTTCCAAAGTCAGCTTGACTTTGATGCGAAGGTTGGCTCCCTTCATCCGTCGCCGGCGGCCGCCACCTCCACCTCCCCCGCCAAAGGCGCCACCGAAGATGTCACCAAACTGCGAGAAGATGTCGTCCATGTTCATGCCCCCCCCGCCAAATCCTCCGGGACCGCCGCGCATGCCGTCGTGGCCAAAGCGGTCGTACTGCTGGCGCTTGGTGTCGTCGCTGAGCACCTCGTAAGCCTCCGCAGCCTCCTTGAACTTTTCTTCCGCCGAGGCGTCGTCCGGGTTTTTGTCCGGGTGGTACTTCAGCGCCAGCTTGCGGTAGGCCTTCTTGATGTCGGCCGCCGAAGCGCCTTTGGAGACGCCGAGGGTTTCGTAGTAATCGCGTTTGGCCATGATGCCTTATTGCCCCACCACCACCTTGGCGTAGCGCATGATTTTGTCGTTCAACGTGTAGCCCGGCTCCACCACATCGACCACCTTGCCCGCGAGGTCCGGTGTGGGTGCGGGGATGTTGGTAATGGCTTCGTGCAGGTCGACGTCAAACGAGTCGCCTTGCTTCACCTCCATCTTGGCAAGGCCTTGGGCCTCGAGCAACTGGCGCAGCTTCGTGTGAATCAACGCCTGGCCTTCGCGCGTCACGTTCGCGTCGTCGCTGGGGTTGGCCGCAGCACGATCGAAATCGTCGAGCACGGGCAGGAGTTTTTCCAGCACGTCCATGGACGCGTTGCGAATCAAGTCGCCGCGCTCACGCATGGTGCGCTTTCGGAAGTTGTCAAACTCGGCGTACAACCGCAAGTACTTGTCTTGCCAATCGGTGGTCTCCTCAGCCGGCGCCTCGGCTTCTCCCGCCTCAGGTGCGGCTTCGGCGTCCTTGGATGCGTCCATTTCGGGAGATTGGTCTTGAGGCTCCTCCACCTCGGGGTTGTTCACTTCTTCCGTGTTCATGGCGTTCAGCGTTGTTCGTGTTGCGATCGGCGTAGGTCAAACCGCATGCCAAGCGCCTTTCGCCCCGCGAAGATGCGACATCGTGTCAGAAGAATGCGACAAGGGCCTGACATCGCTGTCAAGCCCTCGCAAATTCTGTCAGTTGACGCGTATGTCAGAAGCGCGTCACGTACTTGTCGAGTTGGCGGTGCAACTCGATGCCGCGCAAGTTCTTCGCCACAATGATGCCGTTGGGGTCCACCAGAAAGCTCATCGGAACGGAGTTGACCCCGTACATGACCGCGGCCTCGTTGTCCCACTTCTTCAAGTCGCTGACGTGGTGCTTCCACTCCAAGCCGTCCTTTTTGATGGCGGCTTCCCAGCGTGGGATGTCGGAGTCGAGCGAAACGCTGAAGATCTCGAAGCCTTCGCCGTCTTTGAACTTCGCCTTCTTGTATTTGTCGTAGGCCCGAACCACGTTGGGGTTTTCGCGACGGCAGGGGCCGCACCACGAAGCCCAAAAGTCAATCAGCACGTAGCTCCCGCGCAGGTCGCTGAGCTTCATCTCCTTGCCTTTGGGGTTGTTCATGGCGATTTCCGGAGCCTCGTCGCCGATGTTGTGGCCAATTTTCCCGGTCACTTCGACGGCGGCGGGGGCGATGACAATCGGCTCTTCGCCGGTCGACCATCCAGACCAAACCAGGGTCGTCAAGGCCAGCACTGTTCCTACTTTCCACATGATGCGCGGGGATTTCTCGGGTCGTTGATTGAACATGAAAGATAGGATGTTTGAGGTCAAACCCGGACGATGCTCGCTCCCAACGAACGCAAACGGTCGTCGATGTGTTGGTAGCCGCGGTCGATTTGGTCGATGTTGTGAATGGTGCTCTTGCCTTCGGCGCTCAAGGCGGCGATGAGCAGGCTAACCCCGGCGCGGATGTCCGGCGAAGTCATGGTCACGCCGCGCAGGCTCGACTTGCGGTCGAGGCCGATGACGGTGGCGCGGTGGGGATCGCAGAGGATGATTTGGGCACCCATGTCGATGAGCTTGTCCACGAAGAACAGGCGGCTCTCGAACATTTTTTGGTGAATCAAAACGCTTCCCCTCGCCTGCGTCGCCGTCACCAGGACGATGCTCAACAGGTCTGGGGTGAAGCCCGGCCACGGCGCATCCGCCACAGTCAGCAAACTGCCGTCGATGAACGTTTCGATCTCGTACGAGTCTTGCGCAGGGATGTAGAGGTCTTCGCCGCGTCGTTCCATCTGGATGCCCAAACGACCGAACACCCCCGGGATCACGCCCAACTCGTCGTACGCGCAGTCCTTGATGGTGATTTCGCTCTGCGTCATGGCGGCCATGCCAATGAAGCTTCCGATTTCGATCATGTCGGGCAGGCAACGGTGTTCGGTGCCGCCAAGGGAAGGAACCCCTTCGATGGTCAGGAGGTTGGAGCCGACGCCGCTGATCTTGCCGCCCATGCGGTTGATCATCTTGCACAGCTGCTGGAGGTAGGGTTCGCAGGCCGCGTTGTAGATCGTGGTCGTGCCCTCGGCGAGCGCCGCGGCCATGACGACGTTCGCCGTGCCCGTCACCGACGCCTCGTCGAGCAACATGTAGGTGCCTTTGAGGCCGTCCGGCGCGCTCGCATTGAAGAAGCCGGACACCGCGTCGTAGCTGAAGTGGGCACCGAGCTTTTGGAACCCGATGAAGTGGGTGTCCATGCGGCGGCGGCCGATCTTGTCGCCCCCGGGACGAGGGATGGCCCCGACGCCGAAGCGGCCGAGCATGGGACCGAGAATCATCACGGAACCGCGCAGCGCGCCGCCTTTGGTGCGGAACGAGTCGGACTTGAGGTGGTCGAGGTTGACGTCGTCGGCTTCGAACCGCCACGAGCCCGGACCGAGATGTTGGGTCTTGACGCCGAGGTCGCCGAGCAGGTTGATCAGCTTGTTGACGTCGACGATGTCCGGCAAATTGTGGATGGTCACCGGCTCGGCGGTGAGCATGACGGCGCAGAGGATTTGGAGCGCCTCGTTCTTCGCCCCTTGCGGAACCACTTCGCCCTGCAGCCTGCGGCCGCCCTCAATGATGAAACTTCCCATGACCCCGAATTTCGGGGGACGCCTCACGCGGCTGTGTGAATTCTTCAGGGGTTATCAACCCCGCATTGGGGATGCCGAAAACCCTCTCCGGCCTCAGCGGCGCTTCTTTTTCTTCTTCTGCGGGCGAGCCAAGGCGTCGCTCGTTTTGCGCACGTTGCGCAAAATTTCCGCCTGGTTTTCCAGCTCGATGCCTTCCGGCAGAATCAGGGCGCCGTCGCTTTTGGCCTTGAGTTCAGCTGCAATCACCGAATCTTCGACGGTGTTGCGGTTCCACGTCAAGAAGTGACGCTTCATCAGATTCGCGAGCTTAATCACCAACACGTCCCTCTTCTCGCCCTCAGGCATCGCCTTGGTGGCCTCGATCAAGTCGAGCGTTGTCTTGCCGTAATGACCCACGCGCGACTGGGCGTTGGGGTAATCCATGTCGGCAGGACGGCTGTCCTTCTCGGCAGGCTCGGGCTTGGGGTACGGGCTGTCTACGTCAAGCTCATATCGGGCCATCACGTGCAACTGGTTCCAAAGCTTGTGCTCCGCCCCTTCCTTCTCCACTTCCTGCGGCACCACGCTTCCCATCACGCTGACGATGGCGGCGGCGCATTTGCTGCGCTCCGCCTTGTCGGCGATGGTGAGGCAGTGCTGCACCATTTGGTGAATGGAACGTCCGTATTCTGGGATGACCAAATCGTCCCGCATGCTGTTGTAGCTCAGCGCGTCAAAGTTGATGGAAGCGTCCGTCATGGATCTCGTCTTCTAGGTGCAATCGATGCTGTTTGTGTCTTGCGTCTCTCGGCCAAACGGCCGTTGCGCAGCGCATCGCTCACCGATGCTGCTCGGCCAAAGATACAAGGTTCTGTGCCTTTCCCCACGTCTCCATGCCCCGCACCAACGTGCGGCCCATTTCCCGCAACGACTCCTCGTCTTTCAGGAACGCCTCCCAGCCACGCGCCACCGGCCCTGCAACCTCACGCCGCCTCGACATGGCGACCAGCACTGCCTCCACCGTCGCGGGCTCCCGGTAGCCGGCGAGCCACCCGTAGGCCACCATTGCGTCGAAGAACCGACGGCTCCGCTCCGGCATCGCCTCGCGTTGCCGTGCCAGCACCGCCTCCTGGCTCATCGCAAAGCTCTTCAGGTCACCACACCCCTTCGCCAGCCCTTCAAACTCCGCGGCCAATACATGATCCACCAGCACGTCCCACACCACCCCGCTCCACTTCCCGCACGTCGCACGCAACACGGCCCGCGCCTCGCGGCTCGCCTCGTGCCGATCACTCACGTCGTCGATGGCCCGGTGCAGCCGAATCCCGCGCCCCATGTCCAGGCCCCACATGCCCTCCACATCGCGGCCCTTCACCGCGTCGCCCATGAAGTTGCCGAGCACGCCTTGGTCGTCCAAGCCTGCCCACGCTCCCACCACCATGTGCGCCAAGTAGTTCATCGCGTTCCTTCTGCGTTGCAATGCTCCGAAGAATCTCTCGGGCACGCAACGGGCTCTGAAAAATTTAGGTGAGTTGTTTGGAGAACGGAGAGGATGTGCTAATTTTGTCCTCCCGCAAACGAGCGGAATGCCCGACACCTGTTAGGCACATCATGCGAGAATAGCTCAGCTGGTAGAGCACAACCTTGCCAAGGTTGGGGTCGCGAGTTCGAATCTCGTTTCTCGCTCAACAAAAGCCTCCCATTTCGGGGGGCTTTTTTCGTTGTGGGGCAAGGGTTTCCGAGGGTCGGAAACGTGGGAAGTCTGGCTGGTGAAACAGCGGTTATTCAGCGTCTTGAATGCAGCGGATTGAGAAGCCATGGCGGCGAGAGTTTTTTTGTCGTCCAATCCCTTCTTGATCAAAATTCAGATCTCGGTCCCAAGACAACCCTCCCGTTGTCGAAGAAGTCCACCAATCTCCTCCCCTGCCTGCACTTTGAAAATCCCCCGTAACACTTCTGTTGCCTCCAGGCATTCCAGAAAAACCAATGGAATTTGTTCCGTTTCCCCCTTCGTACCAACCCCAAGTTGATTTCAATTGGGAGCCTTGATTGGTTCCCCTCCAATCTTCACTGTTTGCTGCAGAAACACTCATGCCTAAAGTGATTTCCATCTCTATCCACTGAACGTCTGTAGGGACATGCCAACCACCTGGACACAAGCCACGATTGTCATCAACGGCATACCAGTTGTAAAGTCGACCGTATACACTCAAAGACTCCTCGGGATTACAATCTGAAATACTTGGCGACCAACTGGCACATCCCTCATCTTCCCCGTAAACGGCAACAGCTCCAGAGTTGGTTGTTGACCACTGACTGTCGTCAAGGTTTGAAGGAATCAAATCACCGTTTGTGTAGTTCTCAGCCCTCAGGTTCTCAGCAAACCAGCACTGCTCCCCAATCTGTACAGTCTCGTAGTCGTAGCCTTGGTACTCAAGCGGATCGCCGCACTGCCATGGCGCCTCTTCAGCACCGCAATCACCGAAAGCGCTCAAGAGGTCTAGGAGGTCGTTGAGTTGAACACAGCCATCGAGGTTGATGTCGCCGCTACCATCTCCAATGCACATCTCCATCTCGGCAGCCCAAATTGTTCCCGGACCGCAGAAAGAAGAGACAATGTCACAGCTCACACAAGAACCGTCGTCAAGAATCGCCTCAACATTGAAATTACAAGCATCTTCATCCGTGCATCCCGCGATTGGGGCAATGGAGTTGTACAAGGCCAAGACTTCTTCCTCTGTGATCGCTCTGTTCCAAATTCCAATGTCGTCGAGAGCCCCTGTAATGTATTCGGGCTGGCTAAAAATGTCCACCCCGAAGTACAGGTTGCTGGCAGAACACCCTGAGCCTGCGTTGATGTTTTGGCTAAGGCCGATCATGGAGCCATTCAAATAGACCTCAGTTGCCAAACCGGGCCCTGCGCACGAAAAGACCACGTGATTCCACTGGTTGAGCTCTATCCCTGGATTCTGCAACTCTACACCACTCCCTTGGCATCCGCGGCCTCTATTGAGGTGAGCAAATTCAGAGCCAACAATTGCACCCCACTTTGTACTTCCGCTTGTCCCGAGGCATAGAAACTCGATTCCTGCGCCCTGACTCCAACTGGTTTGAGGTAAAATCCAACTTGCAACCGACAAAGCACCCGTTGGCATGTTGCTTCCCGATGTCACTCCGAAGGCATTGCCCAAAAATTCAATGGCCATGCCCTCATTCCCGTAACGATCTGATGTGTTCGAAGTGTTGGTGAGAGTTCCAAGCTCTCCACTCAGTTCGTTCAATAGTTCTCCCTCCATGTCAAACCAACCTACCAATCCATCCGTCGGTACATAGTCTGGCACTTGCCCAACAGCAGTCCAGCAAGAAGCAGCTAAGAGAAGTGTGAAGAAGTGGTTCGTCATAATCAGGGAGTTTCGTTGGGTTAAGGCATTGCAAAATACGACATTATGTGCTTTCGCAGGCCTGGTGTGGGGAACTCCAGGAGAGACGAATTCACATCTGTGGGCGAAGAAGGGGTTTGGTTTGGAGAGGTAATGCATCTTTGCGGCATGAACGCCAAGATTCACACCGACCACGGCACGATGACCGTGGAGTTTTTTGAGAAAGACGCGCCCAACACGGTCGCGAACTTCGTGAAGCTCGCCAAGGAGGGCTTTTACGAGGGATTGAAGTTTCACCGCGTGATCCCCGGGTTTGTGGCCCAGGGTGGATGTCCGCAGGGCATTGGAAGCGGTGGACCGGGATACACCATCGACTGCGAACTGGACGGCGACAACCAGCACCACGACAAAGGTGTGCTGAGCATGGCCCACGCAGGCCGAAACACAGGCGGATCGCAATTCTTCATCGTCCACAACCGCGAAAACACCGCGCATTTGGACCGCAACCACACCTGCTTTGGCAAGGTGACGGAGGGCCTGGACCTCGTCGAGAAGATCAGCCAGGGCGACACCTTCCGCGTGGAAGTCATCGAGGACTGAGTTGGTTTCTTCCGCTGCGAGTACGCTCGCATTGCTGCAAGAAAAAGGGCTGCCGTGGGCAGCCCTTTTTCTTGGTCGAAATTCGGAAACGGCAAGCGGACTTGCCGCGATTCGTCAATTCTTCTCGCGCAGGCCGTCGTTGTAACGGGCCTCGCTGATGACGATGTCGTACACGCGAGTGCGGAGGGTGTCCCCGTTGGCGTCCACAGACTCGTCGTCGTACTTCTTGATGACGTAGTCTTGGGGAAGCGCAGGAGCCGTACCCACGAGCTTTTTCATCACTGCGCCGGTGAGGTTGCAGGTGCTGAGGTCGGTGCCGGTGAAGTCCGCTCCGTCCACCATCGCGCCTTGGAAGGAGACCCCGCGCATGGTGGCGCCCTTGAAGGAGCTGTTGCGGATCATGGCATTCACGAATTGGGCGCCGGTGAGGTTGCAGTTCTCAAACTTCGACTTGTCCACACGGACGTCGCGCAAGTTGGCGCCGCTCAGGCTGGCTTCGACCACGTCGGTTTGGTCAAACATCACGTTGGTGAAGTTGGAGCCGTTGAAGATGCACTCCTCCGTGAACTTGGTCAACAAGAACGTGGCGTCCGTGAAGTCGCCACCGGAGATGTTGCATTCCTCCAAGAGGCAATTTTCGAAGCTGGCGCCTCGTGCACTGAGGGCGCGGCTGCTTTCGGGAGCCGAAGGGTACAACCCCTCGTAGGACAGGGGGTCCGTCGTCCACGCCTGAAGCAAGGTGGAGCTAAACTCCGCTTCGTCGTAGCTCGCACCTTGGACGTACCACGAGGCCATTTGGGCTCCGTGGAACTTGGCCTTGGTGGCGATGAATCCTGTCGCATCCACCATTTCCACGGGCTCTCCGTCCATGTGAATGGCCGAGAAGTTGGCTTGACTGGCGTTGGCGTAGCGCAACGAGGGGGGGGTCAAAAAATCCACAGCCACCCACGACGAATGACGCAGGTCCATGCCGTCAAGCGGCACGATGGGCCCCATGTCCCCCGAGGGTTCGCTGTTTTCGAAGCGCGATCCGTTGAGCACGCAGCGTCCGCCGTTGACGGCTGAGAACGACTTACCAACGTCCATGAAGACCGTGCCGGCCATGTTGCAATTGGCCACGTAGCCTGTTGGGTTGGCGCGCCCGGCACGCTTGCCGCGGTACGATTGTGCGTCCGCTGTGAATGCCAACGTCATCAAGGCGCTGGCGACCAAAAGCCCGAGAGGGCGAGGGTTCGTTTGAAACATCATTCTGAATCGATTCGTTGCGAAGGTAAGGAGGTGGAGGAATAGCCGATGCACGTTTGAGGTCAGGCGTGAAAAAAGCCGCGTTGGCGGCTTCTTTCTTTTGGTACCCGGAGCGGGACTTGAACCCGCACGACCCATTCGGGTCAACAGAGTTTAAGTCTGTCGTGTCTACCAATTCCACCATCCGGGCAAGTTGGCGCAAAGTGCCGAGCAAAAGTACATCGCACAAATTCGAGTCATGTCCAGCGCTGAACAATGCGATGGGAGGCGCCCTGCTGGGATTGGAGCCAGGCGAGGCCGGCGGCGCCAAATTGGCGGCAGCTGGCGGCGTCGGCGAGCCAGGCGTTGGTCAGGTCGGCGACGTCCCCGGAGGTGAGGGCGCCGAGGTCCTGAAGGGCGTGGGCTTCGCGGAACGCGCCGAGGTCGGGACCGGTGACAACGGGGAGGCCTGCGGAGGCGGGTTCGAGGACGTTGTGAAGGCCCGTGCCGTGCCCGCCGCCCACCACGGCGACCGTGCCGATGCGGTAAAGGTCGAAGAGCATGCCCGTGCTGTCGACGATGACGACGCTCCAGCGACTGCGAGCCTCGGGGGCGAGGTCTTGCCATTCAGAGGCGCGGATGGCCCCTCCCTCCCATTGCCGATCGAGGGCGGAGAGGTGAGCGCCGGAGAGGTCGTGCGGCACGAGGACGAGGCGCCGGGCGGGGTGCCAGTCGAGGCTGCGGAGGGCGCGCTCTTCCTCGGGCCACGTGCTTCCCGCGACCACAACTTGGGAGGCCGAGGCGGCCCATTCGGTCCAAACTTGGGAAGGTGAGCCAGGGCGGGACAGAACGCGCTCGACGCGGGGGTCGCCGTCCACTGTCACGTTGGCGGCGAGCCCGATCCGCGCGAAGGCTTCGGCGGCATCGGCGTCTTGGACGCTGATCGAAGTGAGCAGGCGCCACAGGGCGGGCGTGGAAGGCGTCGGGTTGGGGCGGGTGCTCGAGGGCGCTGCAGCGAAGGCGTGCACGGGGAGATCCCGCGAGCGGCACGCGGCCAACAGGTTGGGCCACAGGTCGTACTTGGCGAGGGCGAGGGCCCGGAACGGGACGGTGTCGAGCCACGTGCGCCACGTGCCGGGGCGGTCGTCGGGGAGGACGGCCGCGAGGTCGCCGTCGCGCCAGCCGGGGATTGCGGCCGGGAGACCCTTGGAGTGGAGGGGGTGCCACGCCGAGGGCGAGTAGACGGTCAGGAGCCACGGCGTGGCCGGGTGAGCGGCACGAAAGGCCTGCATGACCGGAATGGCCTGCTCGAGTTCGCCGAGGCTGGCGACGTGGAACCACATGAGGGGAGTGCCTCGGTGGGCGAGGACGGCGGTTTGGCCTTCGTGGCGAATGGCGACGCGTGCGCCTGCCCTTCGGTGGCCTAAAGCGGCCAAAGCGCGCAGCAGGAAAGCCCACAACACACTCCCAACGCGAAGGGTCCACAGCGGCATCAGTACCAGAATTCTTTTGCGGCGCGTTTGTAAATGTGGAAGATCCAGCCCGCTTCAAAGCCCATCCATCCGTCCCAAACCTCCGGCGCGTTGGGCTCCAGCGTGTCGAAGTTGATGCTCCGCAGAGCAAAGGTCTTGGCCACGGCTGCACTGACGCCCGCAAACGCGTTGATTCGCTGGTCGTTGCTCATGAGCCAATACCCCGCCCAAACCTCGCCGTAGACCCCCCACCGCATCCGGTCGTAGCCCTTGACTCGCTCGCCTTCGAGCGGACTGATGCGGTTTTCCGTGTACAGAAAATGCACGTTGTGGTGGAGGGACCCCGCGCCGACCTTCACCATCCAGCCGCTGTTGGGGTTGCTGTTGGCCGTGGGGAAAATCTTCCCTATACCGAGGCCAAACTGCGCGCCGCGGCCCGTCACCGTGATTTGGGCAACGTCGCCTTCGTTGTCGATGATGTGGCCCTGCTCGGTGGTCAGGTCGGAGAGCAACCCGGGCTCGTTCACGTCGGCGCCGCTGAGCGAAGTCGCCTTCACGTAGAGGTAGCCGTTGGATTCCGTTTTCAACCCCGCCGTCATGCCGACTTCGCCAAAGAACCCGTACCGTGCAGCCCAATCGCCCTGCGGTGCCAAGCTGCCGAACACCAGGCCAACGTGCGGAGAACGCACCGAAACTTGGTCGAGGTCGCGGTCGGTTTGGGCATGCAGGAGAGGACCTTCAAACAAGCCCAAGGCGCCCCCCAACAGGACCGCCCCAAGCGGGTTGCCCATGCGCACCAAGCACCTCCAGGTCGTCGCGCGTTTCATGGGGGCAAGGTACGCGCTATCTTCGCCTTTCCGAGATGGTTCACGACGCCTCCACCCCTTCGACTTCCCCGGATTTGCCCGCCATCCACTTGGTGGACTTGGGTGGGCTGCACGCCCGGCTTCGGCCCGAGCTGGACCGCGCCATGGACGAGGTGGTGAACGCGTCGGCCTTCACTCGAGGGGCCCACGTGGACGCCTTCGAATCGGAGCTTGCCGACACCATGAACCTCGAAGGCCACGTGGTGGGGTGCGGGAACGGGACGGACGCGCTTGCCTTGGCCTTGCGGGCCCTCGGCATCGGGCCCGGCGACGAGGTCATCGTGCCAGACTTTTCGTTCATCGCCTCGGCCGAAGTGGTGTGCGAGGTCGGAGCCACCCCGGTCTTTGCCGACATCGATCCCGCCACGTTCCAGCTCGACCCGGCCTCGGCGGAGCGTGCGAGGACGGAGCGCACCAGGGCGGTGATGGCGGTGCATTTGTTTGGGCAATGCGCCAACATGGACGCCCTCGTGCCCTGGGCTGAAGAACACGGCCTGCACCTCGTGGAAGACAACGCCCAAAGCCTCGGCGCCGCGTGGTGTGGTCACCGCGTGTCCGGTTCTGCAGGGACGATGGGGGCCGTGGGAACGACGAGCTTCTTCCCGAGCAAAAACCTCGGGGCGCTCGGGGACGGGGGAGCTGTCCTGACCCGGGATCCCGGCCTCGCAGGCCGCGTGAGGCGGCTCGCCAACCACGGCGCCGAACGCAAATACCACCACCTCGAAGTGGGGGTCAATTCTCGGCTCGACGGCCTGCAGGCCGCGTTCCTTCGCGTGAAGCTCGGCCACTGGCCGGACCTCGTGGCCCGGCGACAAGCCGCGGCTTCCCGGTACGACGAACTCCTTGCGGATGTGGCCTTCGCGGACGTCATCCCCCCCGCTCGCGATCCCCACAGCACGCACCTGTTTCACCAGTACTGCGTCCTGCTCCCCCACGGTACGCACCGCGACGCCCTGCAATCCCAACTGCGGGAAGCGGGCATTCCAACCGCCGTGTACTACCCCACCCCGC
>Ga0181576_10000850_pt1 | contig 22950 bp, 10 predicted proteins | sample 101ome_22_FD_132464 | JGI IMG/M metagenome (GOLD analysis project Ga0181576, IMG submission 132464) | Coastal salt marsh microbial communities from the Groves Creek Marsh, Skidaway Island, Georgia - 101412BT metaG (megahit assembly) | ecosystem: Environmental > Aquatic > Marine > Intertidal... | reverse complement strand
GGTGTACTTGGGAATCTTCATGTTCTTCTGCAACTGGTCGGCGCCAATGAAGTTGGATTCGCCGGTGGCCTGGTTCCACTCTGTGTAAAGGGAGGGAGAGTGGAGGTCGTTCATGTCCTGAACTTCCACTTCCGCTTCCGCCCGCCAATCGTCCAGTGCGGCCTCGTGTTCTGGGTCGAGGATACACTGTTGGTCATTAAGGCATCCGCGCGGAGCTTGACCCCAGTGGAGACGCGTCATTTCATCGTTGAGATCCCGGAGCTGTTGTTTGACAGGTCCGCCCTCCCAGACCATGTCTGCGGCATGGGCGATTTCGGAGATCATGAAGATCCCCCCAGGTTCTCCGCGACGCTCCATCATCATTTCGACGACCCCAATGGCGGACTGTTCATTTGGGGCCCAGATGGTGATGTCTTCGTCGTTAAAGTTGAGAGTCACTTCGCGCATGTAGGTTGCGAGGCACACCATATCGACGAAAGCTTTGTGAGTAGTAAGATTTGTTTCCAATTCCAAGAGTTGTTTGATTAATAAGATAACATTTTCCTCGAATCAAATTTATCATAAAAAAAATTTTTTTTATGATATATTAATATAGTATGGCTAACACTGTGGGCATAGATATTGAAAGAATGGAAGCTGGTATCGATAAGAATAGAGTTCTATTATATGGACTTCTAAACTATTATGAAAATGGGAAAAGATTACGAATTTCTACGCCTCCTCGACGAGAAGAAGATATTGTTAAAATAGTAGAAGGGAATTATCTGACTTCTGATTTTACTATAAAAGATTTTCAATCTATACTTAAGTTTCTTAATGAAAAACGAGAGGATATAAGATTTCCATCTGATGAATCTGATATAGATCGTAGATCCCCTTCACCTAGGGGCGGTCTTAGGTCACCTTCACCTAGGGGCGGCCTTAGGTCACCTTCACCTAGGGGCGGTCTTAGGTCACCTTCACCTAGGGGCGGTCTTAGGTCACCTTCACCTAGGGGCGGTCGTATGTCTCTTTCTTCAAATACGGTTCACATGTCTCCTTCACAATATTCGGATAGACACAGACCATCTTCGCAAGGTCGGGGGCGCCGTCAAAAAAGATATGATTATGATGATGATAGTTCAAGTGAATCGAGTTATAAAAGAGTTCCTCCGAGAGCAAGAGGAAGAATACATAGAAACATAGGTCGCAATATTACAAGAAATCGGTCTAGCGAATCAAGTTATCGACGCTCTTCACCTCAAACTTATAGATATCATAATAGGGGGAGGAGAAAGACAAAGAGGGTATATACAGAAGATACGATAGATGCTAAATGTAAACAAAAAATTGATAGAGCAAGAGTGGGATTAGACTTTGTTTTAGATGATGATAGTGATTCGATGACACGAAAAAATACTGAAAGAGCCATCAAAAAAAGTATTGATGAACAAATAAAAACAAATTGCTATAAAAGTATCTAAGTAGTAGAAAGTCAACTATTAAAATAATCGATATTCTTTATATATTCATAAATCAAATTATTACTTATTGTTTCTTTCAATTGTATATTTTCTTCATATAATTTTTTATTTTCTTCATATAATTTGTTATTTTCAATTTTATGATCTAAATATGCCACATAATATTCTGCAGCAATCTCAATGGCTTCCCCCCATCCATATTCATAAGATTTGCCTTCAAGGAAGTTAATAAATGTTTCTTTTTCTTTGATATATTTATCCATGATGAATGGTTCGTAATGTTTCAACTATTAATTAAATCAAATTTAATCGGGTAAATATTTACTGCATGTTTTTACAGAGTATTCAATATCTTGTGGTATTCTGTAATTTTTGTTTTTATATTTCATATATTTACCATAGGGACCATATAAGATTTCAATCTCATTGTTTTTATAGGTTCCTATATTTTTAGGATATTCGAGAAACTCTTTAATATTTTTGAGATTGATTTTTGAGTATGAAATTTTATTATGTTTCAAATAATTATCAATTGAGATTCTTTTATCACCCATTGTGAGATACGGACCGTATTTACCTTTTTGTAAATATACTTCTTTATTATTTAATATTCCTAATTTTTTAGCATTCGAAGATCTATATTCTTTTATTTGTGATGGGGAAATTGATTTTTGAATATTCACAATGTCGATGAATGAATTATATACTTTTCGTATAACCTCTATCCAATCAAGAGTTCCTTTATTAATTTTATCTAAATCATTTTCAACATTCGATGTAAATTGAACATTAATAATAATTGAAAAATGATTCATCAAATAATTCAATACTTCTCTACCTAGATCGGTTAGAATAATTTTATTTTTCATATCATTGGATTTAACTTTTTCAGATTTCTCTGAAATTATATTTTCTTTAGTTAGTGTGACTGTATATTTTAATTTTTCTTTCCCTTGAATGGTTACTTTTTCTGTATACTTTCTATTAAGAATAGTCGAAATAAGTGAAGCATATGTAGAAGGTCTGCCAATTCCAGTTTTTTCTAACTTTTTGACAATCGATGCTTCATTGTAATATTGTGGCGATGATGATTCTTTATATTCACAAATACATTCTGAAAGATTGTATATTTCATTTGGTAATTTAGTGATTTCTTTTTGAATTTCGTGATTATTTGAATAACGAAGATATCCATCATACAATAACATTTTGTATTTTCCCGAAAATACACCTATCTTTTCAAGTTCTTTATTCACTAATTCATAGGATAATACTCCATAGATAGCGGGTTTCATATGAGAAATAATTGTTCTTTTTAAGATTAATTTGTATAATTTAATATCATATTCTGAATAACTATCGGATATTGTTTTATTTATATTTGTTACTCGAATGCATTCATGTGCTTCCTGTGCTCCTTTTATTTTTTTAGTAGTTGGTTCTTTAGTATGGTAATAATCGCTACCATATTTATCATAAATATGTTCTTTTAGTTTCAATTGAAATTCTTGTGATATATTTGTAGAATCTGTTCTCATATATGTAATTAATCCATTTTCATATAATTTTTGAGCGATTGACATAGTTTGTTTCACTGAATATCCGAGTTCATTTAGAGCACATTGTTGCAAAGAAGATGTTATGAAGGGAATAGGTGGATATTTATTTTCTTTTTTATAAGCTTGTTTTCGTATTTTATACTTTCTATTTTGTTTTAGAGTATTAAATACTTCTAATTTATCTTTTTGTTTATCAAGAAGAATCAAATCACAATCTGGTTTATCTTTAAATTTACCAGTATATTCATATGAATATGTTGGTTTATGATTATCAATTTCATCTTCAACTTCTTTGAGAAGTAGTAACATTGTTGATTGTACGCGACCCGCAGATAATCCTTTTTCTTTAGTAGGAATATGTTTCCAGAGTAACGGGGATAGATTATAACCAACTAATCTATCAATAATCCTTCTTGCTTGTTGAGCATTCACTGAATTCATATTCAATTTATGTATATTTTCCATTGATTTTTCGATAGCAGATTTAGTAATTTCATGAAAAATGATTCTATTTTCAAGATTAAAATTCAAATTTGCTACTTTTCCACAATGCCACGCGATCGAATCGCCTTCTCGGTCATCATCAGCAGCCAGTAGAATATTATAATTTTTGGAATAATTGCGTATTTCTTTGATAATTTTATTTTTTCCATCAATGGGTCGATAGTTTGGTTTAAAATTGTTTTCGATATCGATAGACATCGATTCTTTAGGTAAATCATAAATGTGTCCGAAGGATGAAATAACTTTAGTTCCATCTTTGAAAAAACCTTGTATTTTTCTAGCTTTCGCTGGAGATTCAACAATCAAAATATTTTTCATTTTATATGAATATAAGTTATTATAGTAATCAAATTTATATCTAAGTTATTAATAATGGCCACATTGCCTCAAAGAATGATGCCCTCTCGAAAAACAATAGTAATATTATCGGTGTTAGCGGGAATTTCTGTGGCGGTTTTTTCATATTTTGATAATACACCTTCTCCTACCCCATCAACTCAACAAGGGGGGGGCGATATCACTCCAACTATTGTAAATACCCAACAAGGAACACGACAAATTATAATTGATGATAATATAGAGAGGCCTCTCGAACAACAACAAGCTTATGTAAGTGATGAAGAAAAACAAAGAGATGAAAGATATACTAATTATTATAATATAGATGGTACACTTACAATTGATAATTGGGACACTATTCCTCTATCTTGTGTTGCAGGATGGAAAACTAAAACAGATGGGCAAAATATAAATTCAATACCACCATTGGATTCCACAATGAAAGCATCTTGTACATTATCAACATCTCAATGGGTAAATACTGATTGGGAAAATGAACTAACAACAATTTCTCAAACATGCCCCCGTTTTTTGAATGATTCAAATCAAAATAAGAATGTATTACATATTCTTAAAGGTTGTGAAACGAGATATTGTACAGCAAATCCATCATTGAATATATCAGAAGATACATTGAGAAATATAAATTCATTAGAATATGTAGGAAATACTGGTGATAATGCTAATAATTGGACTATGGGTGGACCATTAGAAACAATTCAGACAAATTTTGACGGATTAAAAGAATGTGATACTGGATTTATAGGTAAATGTAGTGGAGGAGATACAAAATGTGCATCTTATACAAATAATCAAGTATTATGTGTAGATTCAAGTGCAAATTGTTCTTACTCAAGGACGAATTTCATTTATCCAAATTCGCTACAATGTAAAGAAGGTAAATTAACAATGCAAGATTGTTCAACTAGTTGTACAATCGATGCCAGTGTTTATGATGAAACGAAAGAAAATACTTCATATTTAGCCACATTATCAACTACTAATTCGAAAGATTATTATAGTTTGGATTATGATATAAGAAATCCTACATTCTCAGATACAAATAATACTATCACATGTAATGATAATTCCTATGTGGGGGAATATACATATGATAATTCACTTTGTAAAAATCAATCACAAGAGGGTTCTTATATATTTGGTGGAGGTGGTAAAATTGTTCCAGATTATAGTAATTGTATTTCAAAAAATACCTGTGGCATGCTTCGCACCCCTTCTGGGGACACTGGGGGGCAACCATATACTTGTCCTCCAAATCAAGATAATCTACCAGAATCAGATGATATAACAGTGACTTCAAGTGTTCCTGGAGCAGGACCATCACAGTCTGATTATCGAGAACAATGTTGTTCTCAGTCAACCGTTTGTGAACCATGTGATACTCATATATCTTCAAATATAGGCGACGGTGTTTCATTATTGAAAAGTTATGTAAATCAAGACAGAAGTTCTTTTGGAATAGAAGATTGTTGTGAATACAAAAGTTGTCAAGAAATTTCTACAGAAATAGATGGATTATGTGGCGATACTCAAGCGTCAGAGAATATTTATTCCGGCATTAGAACAGATGGTATTATTGACACGAGTAGACATTCCATATCTGATTACAATACGATAGGTACTGAGCAATTAGAAGAACAATGTTGTATTCCTAAAACTTGCGTAGATTACCCTTGTCCCGAAGGACAACAGAATATATCGGGATCCGGAAATGAATATTCAGTAAGCGAATGTTGTATAGTTACAGAAAGTTCAACATCTCCCGAAATTACAGCGAATATTGGAGCAACTGATGAATCAATAATAACAGAAGGGAAAACAGATGATTATGTAATTGAAGGATTTAATCCTAGTATCGATTTACCTTCTTCAGTAGAGTTTGATAAACCTACAAGTGTTTCTCAGGGAGATTCGGCTGCTCTCTCATCTTATACAATTAATTACGGTAATGAGGGTGATCCGAATTATCAAAAACTTCAAAATTTAAGAAATTTAAAATGTAGCGAACTAACTACAAATCCAGGTGAACCCGCAACTGTTTCTCTTGTAAATAAAGAAGATGGTACTTATGGATACGAAATAAGTGGTTGTGGCACAGAGTTTCGTTGTAATATACCTGAAAGTACTTCTACTGCTGTAACCCGCGAATCTGGTGAGGGGACTTATGATGTTCAAAGATTTGAAGTAAACGGAACTCCAGGTTCGCAGATTGAATCTTCAACCATGAAGAATAATCCACCTGCAATTTGTTCTTCATATTATACAGATTCAAGTGGGAAGGACTATATGATATACGGGAATGTAGCGACAGCGAATTGTAGTCAAGCTGATCCAGATATTACATTATCTGGTTGTAAATATTATTATGATGGAGCCCAGGAAGATACTACAAAATCATTTGGATTATTAAATCCAAATTGTAATGATAATATACCGGGTTCTGCATTTGAGCAAACTGCTACTCAAAAACCTTGGTTATCTTGTTCATCTTATTGGGGTCAAGATGGAAAACTCAATCAGGGAACAAAAGATAATCCGAATCTTTATCAGTGTACAGAAAATCAAGCATGGTTTGCAAATTATTTGAATTCCAAAGATGTAGATTATTGTTCAGAGGGTAATTATTTGAATACTGAATATAAAAGAACTCCATTTTCTTCTGAAAGTTATAATGAACAATGTCAAATCTCAGACCATCAAAAACAGGCAACAGAAACAGAAGATGGTTCACAAACTGATAATCCATGCAATGCCATTTTACAGGCAGATTTTGATGGAAACACAGTTCCTTGTCAAGATATTACTTTAAATAATATTCCGCATAAGGATTCGGTGATGATTTCGGCGGGAGACGGGGATTTATTAACTCAGGCTGTTACTAAATATGGTCAAACAACAACAAATTATTTAAAATCGCCCTTAAGTCTTTTTAGGAGAGACAATTCGGAAGAATCATTAGAAGAAGTCCCCGATGAAGAAAGAGAATCTTATTATGAAAATAGCAATGCTTATGGTGTTCTGTCATACTCGACTCCATTACATTTATTTATGAATAGTAATGAACAATGTTCAGATGATTCTGATTGTAGTAATTTAAATGGTATGGATAATTATTTTTGCAACAATAACAAAATAGATGATAATTATAATATTGTAAATGAGTTAAAAGAATTTTCTATAATAGATGATGAAGAAACAATATCATCACTGAGAAGCACGGGTATTCTACCTGTAGATAATTTATATATGTATAGCGAAGGTGAGAAATTGAAGGTGTATACTGGTAATTTTGATCCAGAATTAGCTTTAATTCAGAATATACTTGGAGATAATGATGCTCCTCAAGTGATTCCAGAATATATGGAATGGATTAATGGAGATAAAATAGATTATAGCAGCAATCCAAATTGGATAGATCAATCGGGTCCAAATAGTTGTTTGGTTAATAAGATGTCGAGTCAATGTATTGAAGATATTCGAAATAAGTATGGACCACCATCATCTAACGGCGATGAGCTTACAAAAACACTTGTGGATAATCCACCGGGTTTACTTTTTTCGCCTAGAACAGGAGAAAGTTCTTCAAATACCAATCATATGTGTATCATAGATTATGAAAACAGATATAAAAATATAGTTGATAATTATTCAAATTTATTAAATGGTATAAATACGGAAACCATGGATAATATAAGAGTGAATGATGATACAATTGAATGGTGTCAGATAGAAAAAGATTTGTATGATAGCAGTGAACCCACAATTTGTTCAATGGATTCTACTTTAAGTGAAGATGGTACATCTACAACTTCTTGTACTACAGAAAGTGGTAAAGGAACTTGCACTTATATGAATGTAAATAAAACCAATATACAAGATAATTATGATAAAACAAGACAGATATCTAAATTAACAATGTTGGGAGCTTCCGGTGTATATTGGTATGGGCGTTATCAATGGGCAATTATAAATAATTTAGGAACATATGATGTAAAAAAACAAGGTTATAAAAAATCTTATAATCCATATTTGAATGAAACATTGACAGCAAAAATACAAGAAAAATATGACAATAAAGAAATTCGGAGGGGAAATGATAAGATTTTACCATTAAAATATGAAGCATTGGGTGAATTTGTGGATTTACAGATATTATATGCAATTTACATATCTCCTTATAGCAGAGCGGTAGGAGCATATGGATATGATTATAATTCTCTATCTCCGGGTTTCAATAATACGAATATTTATTTATTTAATAAACAACCAAGTTTATTACTAGCTGGCGATGATGAATTTGCACAGACAGAAACGGCGCAATATTTAGAAAATTTGTTAGGTACCGATATTTCAAGTTATCCTGACAATCTATTTACAGGAGATAATAAATTTGAAAAATTCTACAATGTAATACAATATAGATTTGGAGAAAGTGCTAAAGAAATATTTAGAACCCATGTACAAGAAGAATTGAGAAGAAGAGGAAAAACAGAGAGTTCTGATGATGTTAATTCTCGGGAAATTATGGATCTGTTCTTTGCAAAAGGTGATGAATTTGGATCAGGTGTAGAATTTTCCAGTTATGGAGAAGAAATATTAAAAAGAATACAATCTTTAGATGGTGATTTGAGAATAGGGACTCAAAGTATGGTTGATAGAATTGCATCTCAGGGTTTTGAAATGTTTAATAGACTCACGGGTAAATTTCCAATGAGAATTGTTTTATCAGATTTAACGGTTAAAGAATTTAATAATTATGATGAATTAAAAGCGTGGTATGATAATAAATATGCATTAGAAAATCTTGACCGTTGGACAACAGAGAATATAATCTACAACAGAGAAAAATCTGTATATAGACCATTCGGTTTAGATTTTTTAATATCGTGGGGATTTCAAGTGAATCGTGATATGTATTATGAGATGAAAAAAACAACATTACAAAAAATGCTAGTTCGAAATATGAATAATCCAGATGGAATACCAAATACAGATGTATTACTTAGAACAGATGATCCATTAATTCAAAGTTTACTGGATGATTCGGGAATTAATACCGAAGGTACATCTACAACAAATATGAATTTATCTTCAAATCCGTTTCCATCGAATGTAAAAAATTTCAATAAGACAATTTTTGATAGATATATGGCAAATGATGCAGTTAGAGATACATATTTAACAAATGATACTTTAGTAAATGAAATAGACCCAAATAGAACAAGTTATATACGAAGTTTAGATAAATGTAAAAGTGAGGGAGGTGAAGGTCCTGGTAGTGGAAATTCGGGAGGTAAATCATCTGAAATAAATGATTATATTACTCAATATCATGAACCGGGAGAAGAAGAATATAGTACTGCGCTTTGTGAAGTATCGGATAATAAGAAAGATCCTTTGTATGCTGGCAAATGGTTTGAATATCAATCTTTTGATTATCCATCTACCCCGGGAGACCCCCCTCCGGAAGTACCAGGTAAAGTTTCTAAAGATACATTAATGCCAGATCCAAATACAAATTCTCAATACATAGATAATGATATTTTAGATAACTATGGATTTGTAGATAGAACGGATCCACAAGAACCAAGATGGTTAACTACAAATACTATTAATGATTTAGTAAAGGATATTGATCCGGAAGATGCTTATAATTTCAAATTGAATTTATGTTCAGTCTTACTTGCTCCAGAGAATTATAATTATAATTCTCCTATTGAAATAGAAGAATCTGGATTCCCTACTTATAAAAATTCACCCAATAAATCATATCATACAGCGAATGAAATATGTAATAGTTCGATTGAAGATGTAAATGATAAATGGAAATATATGAATGTTCACGAATCTCCTACAACATTTTATGAATACTATAAAACAGATTATAATATATCAAGAAGAAAAAGAAATTCAGATGGTATGTGGGATGATAGAGATGACAATCCTTGGTGGGTAAAAAGAAAGCTAAATTTAGTTACAAAAGAAAAGAAAATAGCAGAAAATTTAACAAGAACAAGAGGCGCTGTAGAACAATTACAAGATAAATACAACTATGATCCATCAAAATCGCCAATCAATCCAAATTCTTGGGAGACTTTGAATGGTAAATTATTAAATTATGATCAGATTGATAATTTAAAGAAGTCAGATTTTCCCAATGATCCACTTGAACTAGATGAAAGTGAAATTTTATCAAATCTGAAGGTTTCTGATATTTGTAAAGAATCTTGTCAACCAGAAAATACAAATATTCACTATGATTATCATAAAAATAAATATAGAATTCAGTGGTTATTATCGGAATATCAGAGATTATTTGGAACGAAAGCCGGAGAATCTACACCTTTATCTGGTAGTGGCGATAGTGAAAGTGATAAATTAAATAGCATGATTCCTGAAAGTATGAAGACAGATGAATATAGAGATTTTATAAATAGGGTAAATCCAAATGATATTTTAAGAACAGAATTTGATTCAAGGGTTCAGGAAGATAGAGAATCCACACAAGCTAATTTAGAAGATATTGATGCAAAAGCTGCATCAGGATTGATTACATATAATTATAATTATCTTTACAACATAAAATCGATTGATATATTGACCCCTATGACAAAATCTGAAATGACACTACCTGCTGGTCTTACATTTTCATCAGGTAATATTGAAGGTTGTAGTTTAAATAATGGTTTCTCAAATGATATTGCAATATTAAGATATAAATTTTTCGGAGATGCTATGAAAATATGTAATCAAAATCCCACATGTGTTGGTTTTTCGGCTGCAAATGCATTTATTGCAGGTACGGAAATACATGCTTGTAATGAATATGTTTTTTATAAAAGAGGTACTGATGCAACTGATAGACAAATGAATAAACTTCAAAACATTCCAGAAGAGCGCTTGGCGACTGGGTGGGACTTGGGTGGGTATTTAGAATCTTCGGAAGGAGGGCCTCGGATTACCAATAGTATTTGGTATGGAACATCTCTGGACTTCCAGAATTCGGGTTTTTTCATTAAATCAAATATTTCAACTGAATCTCAAAGTCAAGACGAAGTATTAGAAGACATATTTATAAAACATGAGAATACTATAAAAATAAAAGATTTATCAGGACAAGAAATTACAGATACACACCCATGGATGGGTGGATCGGATAACCCCCCATATATTGTGAATGGTTGTAGTGGCTGGGGGGGGTTGGGGGAAAATTCTCAAAAAGGATACAATGGAGCTTATCTTGGTCCAACAGCTGAAGAGGCAAAAATTATGTGTGACGGAATAGAATCGTGTTCGGGTTTTTTCAAATATAAAAGGAATGGAAGTAGCTTGCATGGAAGTAGAACATGTTGGGCTACTATCACACCCGGGGCAATAGATTGGTCAAAATATCCAGAACCAGGTCCAGATGGAACTAGGAAGGAAGAAGAATTACCATACACTTTAGAATCTAGAGATACTGGCGATTATTATTTAAAAAGACCCAATAAACAGAAAGAATGGTTTGATTCTGAGGGATGTAGAGGTGGTCTAGGAAATTATAATCAGTTTTGCAATCGAACAGGTGATCTTACTTTAGATGGTTTTAAAGCATTGAAATCTTATAAAAGAAATCTTGAAAATACAATCAATGCAATGAATTTATCTTATACAGATTTGGGTGATTCTATCTTAAATAGTGGTTATGATAATTTCATAGATACAAATGAAAGTAAATTACCATCAAGCTTAACACAAGAGTATAATTATTTCAATGATGAAAATAAATGTATTAATAAAAATTTTATAGATTGTACGATAGATAATCATTCAGAAACACGAAATATTCTAAAAGAGACAGAATCAGGAGTAACAGCACAGAGTGGCATACCCGAAACAGATGTTAGTTTATATAAAAAACAAACTTGTAAAACTTGTGATACAGTAGATACATCAAATCCAAATGATAAATATACAATTCAGAATTGTTCAAAACAATCAAATACTGTTATTGGGAATTGTATTGATCATTACTATGGAAGGAGAATTTTAGTTCCCTCTGCGGATACAGGGTTCGAGGAACAACTAAAAGATTTAACTTGTATAAAAAATGATGGTTCATCATGTGATGATGATATTGAAAACTCAATCTTTATTGATAAAACGCCAAATTCAGCAGATAATGTAACAACAAAACAAACAGTTTATTCTACAATTGATGATTTTTTAAGAAATAAATTTGGTGTTCATTCTGATGGTGGTTCTTCCGGAACGGATGCCACTCCAGGAACTCCAGGATTTTATAATACTAGTAGATTTATGTGTAATTTGGATGATGTTGATGAAACAAAACGATATGATAATTTATTTTATATTACAAATGATGACGCATCTGACTTTAATTTTGTTGATTCGACAAATACTCCTGCTACTTTAGATGAAATATCAGTTCCTGGCGGGACAACCTGGTCAAAACCATTATTAACTACAGGAGAAGATGAAGTATATAATATATGTAAAAATGATAGAGCAGTATTAAAAAAATTAAGTACAAATGAAGCAAAGATAGTTTTAGGAATTACACAAGGAGAGGATTTGCCAGGCGAAAGCAATGGAAATTATTATCAATGTAGAACTTGTGATGGCACTTTAAATAGTGGTTCTGATATATACGAGTATAATTCATTGCAACAACAATGTGTGAATGAAACAAATGATTGTATTTGTCCAGGAGGAATAGCTTTAGATAATGAAACATGTACAAATTTTCTTGGAACAGTAGCCAATTACAGTGTGAATACTGGAGGTAGTAAAATAGAAACAGATTATTCTAAAGGTGAAATACTCAAAAAGGGCGTGTGTATTAATAGTGATGGAGAACAAGAACAACAGGCAACACAAGAAACATGCAATGGAACATGGTATAATACATCAGTAGACCCGGATAAAAATTCAGAAGATACAGATGATCATCAATGGGATAATGATAAGAGTCAAGAAAATGATTTCTTACATTCCCCATGTAGAATTAGCACAGATGATATAAATATTGCTCGTTCTCTACATGTTTTAAAAAATATCTCGGACCTACCAACAAATATGGACGCCTGTCCAGATAATCGATTGAATTTCGATAGTTTATCAGAAGAATATAATAGAAACACAAATAGTTCAAGTGATATGAGAAAAGAACTGTGCAATGTCATCAACTATTTTGGTAAAAACGCATTTCAAAGTATTGATTCAGGGGGGGCAACGGCTGATGCAACAACGGGTTTCGAATATATAAATAATATGGAGGGAGCCAACAGGGAGGACAAGATAAAATTTATTCAAAATCGTTCAGAGCAATTATTAAATAAGACAATTTGTGGAATTGTGAAATATGATGATTTAGTTGGTAGTAATATGACTGGTGTTGTTAATGATAAATATGGAAAACTTTTAAAGGGAGGTGGAATGGTTGCTTGTCAAGCCTGCGGTCCTATAAAAGAAGATGATCCCGATAATATGAATTCAAGAGTTACAGATGGTTATCCAACAGATAATGATAATGAATATTGGATTGCGCCGAATGGTGTTTGTTATTACAGAGGAAATTTAGGAGACCCTTGTATTCCCGATATTCGAGATTTATATAATACAGCAAAAGATTTGGGAGCTCCAGTAAATCATATGGTTGATAATAGTATAGTTGATGATTTCGCATGGGATAGTAAAGTATCTTCAAATGAATATGGTCACATATTAGATGCCAAAAAAGATGGTACAAAAGATTTAGGTGGTCGAATAAGTGGTGACCCAAGCCCAGAAAGTTTAGATTCCACTCATTTCATTGATATTCCAAATGATAAATATAATAAGCGAATTCCTAAAAATGAACAATTTTACGGAACATGTAGAAAATATGTCAAATTAACATCTGCTTCTCCTAAAGAAAGAACACATGTTTTAGGTGAGAAAAAAGACACTATAGAATATAATGGAACATCTACATTACCGACAGATAATCAAAACTATTATCAATCAAGCAATCCAATGTATGTTCCTGGAGTCTATGATGAACAGGCTGCATTATTCCTTAAAACCCAAAAACAAGGTCATTTAGAAGATAGTATAACTACAGCTCAGCCGGATATTTATAGATTATATGGTCATAAAACAGATGGATTTTCTGATAGAGTAGTTGATTCCAAAGGAGATGTTAAATATAGAGAAAAAGATAATCCAGATGGTGATTTAGATAGAGAAAATTCAGATAATTTAAATAGTTATACTGGAATAAAATGGACAAATGATGGTGGATTGATTTATTTAGGAGATAAATTTTCACAAGGTTTTACAGAACAACCGGGTGTTAAAAGTTTCACCGATGATAGTACTAGAAGCGATAAGCATAAACCATTGTTTACAATAGATGAAAATAATAGGCCAGATATACACGGTCTAGAAACAAAACAAAGGTTAAGATGTGTATATGATGCAGATGACATGTCAAACAGTTTTTATCTAGATAAGAAATTAGAAAATAAATTAATGGATGGCCAAGATACTCCTTATAAGAGATTGAGAAGTACAGCACCATATTCTCAATCAAGAAGTGTAAATATGGAATCACAGGGTCTTCAAGGTAGATGTTTATTAGAAAGTCAAATGGTAGATCCGGATACTAATCCCGTAGGCAATTTTGAGAAATTCAGTGATGGTATTTCATTCAAAACACCAAATTCAAGAAGAGATCATAGAATAAATGTGAATACAGATTCTGTTGAAGCATCTGTTGGTGATTGTGGTGGAAGAGTCGTTGGAGCAACGAAACATGGTAGTGTAGAACAGAAGGCTCGCATAGGATTACCCGAATGGATGGGTGGTTCAGGGACAAGTTTAGGCATAGATGATCCTGAAAATAGTGCTGATAGATTTGCTGCAATAAGAACACCGCACAATGTTTTTTATACAAGTGATCGTGTAGCAGAACATAAAATGAATATAATCAATAATAACTTAACTACGATGGGAGTCGATAATTCTTCTGAAATTACTAAAAAAGCTGCAAAGGAAATAAAAGTAGTAAATGTTCCAAAAACTAGTTTCGATGCATCAGATAAAGCTACAGGGGATGGATATTATGATTCTGGGTGGGCCGATACAGGTAGTTCTTATAATTATTCATCACATATTGGAAACTATAATACATTTAGAGCAACAGATTACGATAATCCGTGTTTATTAAATGAAGGTGGTTGTGAAAATATCCTACTTCCTCCAGTATTTGGAGGTCCGATGTCAACAAATTTATCAAATTATTTGTATCGACTAGATGTAGGAAGTAATCCATCGATAGAAGGTAATAATGCGGGTATCGAAGGTTTCAATGTTGATTCAAATTCTCAATTTACAAATACAAGTAGTGGAACAAATAAAAGAGATACAAGTGGAGAAAATTATGATATTGGAGGTAGATTTTCAAAAAATATTCCATATGTTCAAATTTATCCTCAAAATGATGTGGATAGTACAGCCGAAGGTTTATATGGGGAGAATAATGCAGCTATATCCGCTCTAGGTTCTTCTGCAGGGAGATTTGATAGATTAGTAACAGATAATGAAGCTAATAAAGCAGATTATCAAGTTGTTGCAATAGATGATGATGAATTCCAAAATTTTAACTCAAATTTGAAAAGAGGAGTAGAAGGTTATGAAAGAACCTCTCCCGATGAAGAAAGATATATATCTCCATTAATAACCGAAATAAGTTATAATCTTAAGAATTCAGTGAATAGAAATCCATTCTATAGAGATGAAACAGCAACAGGAGTCGATAATCAAACAAAATATGAATTTGAAAAATCTCATGGAGTTCCTATAATGTATGAATTAAAGGGAAGTAATACAGAAAACTATTACAAACCGGCTCAAAAAATATTGGATGCTCAAGATTTAGATTTTGATTATTATAGTAAGATTGGAGAGGGGGGAGTTAATAATATGAAAACATACAATAAAATGCATCATGGTCAAGATATGTATGGAGGAAGAGATACAAAACAATTAATAATGACGACGAGTGACAATTTTGGAGATATGGCCAGTTTAATGTGTGGAAGCGGACAATGTATATCTGTTGCAGATGCAGAAAATGAAGGTGGAGGAAGAGGTGGAATAATTGATACTGATCCGGAACCTTGGACAGGTGGAGAAGATGCACAAAGTGATACATTAGCAGATGATAGAGGTTCTGGATATTCAAGAGTACCTGGTTCTATCGAATATACATCAGTTCCAGGAGACCGTAATATCGTAGGAGGTGATGATAAAGAATCATTGAAAATGTGGTCTTATGATACATCTACGAATAATAATATTAATTCTCATTCTGAAGAAAAATATCGGAGTATTGATCGTTCCAAAGGAACAACATTTCCATATTCGGGATGGGCGTGTAGACCAAGATATCAAGCACCCTCATCTACAAATTCCATAGATAATCAAAAAAGAGCTCAAGTTGTATATGGAGCAAAATTCAATTAATAATAAACATGTAAACTAACACTGATTTCATCTGATAGATTTTTCAAACTATGTTTTCCTACATTATCGTTTATTTCACCCATATGTAGAAATAAATCATAATATTTATTATCTATTAATTTATTTTCTTGATAGATAGATTCGCTGAAATTTCCACGAACTTTCATAAATACGCAATTTTTATCATTATGACCATGAATTGAAGTTTGGTGATTCGGTTGCCATAACATTAAATACTTTTCATTTTTCTTAAATGGCAATCTTATTTTACTATAATATGTATTATTATGATAAACTTTATTCTTAGAGTTTTCCATAATTAGTTTCAAAATACTATTCATTTATATATATAATTAGTAGTATTTTTAAGTGATTAATAGATTTAAAATCAGTTAATTTAAATATATAAAAATTTAAATATGCAATTTGTTCCTATTGTAGTAATGTGTTATTATCAATTGTTATTATATTATTTTTTATATGTATTTCAATTATACAATTATCATTATTTTCCGATAGTTTATGGATGTACTCTAATTATTATGAATATATTGTATCCAAAGTTAATAGATCCAAAAAGATATTTAAATTATAAATTAGTTGCTAGTTCTTCATTATTTATTTTCCCAAGTTTTTCTTTGTGGAGAAATGGATATTACTTTAATGCATTACTTTTTGCAAATGCTCTAGGTTTAAGTCCAGCATCAGATGCATTGTTACCATATGAAGATGGTGAGAAGAATAATTTTTTTTACTATATGGATGTTGTTAATGATATTTTTATTGTTTTGGTCTCAATTATGAATTATACATTTTTACAGCAAATATCTGGTTATATAAAAGTAATTAATTATAGTATAATTATAATACCTTTGATTTATTGGAAATTTGGACTTCAATATTTTGAAAAATGGGATAATTTTCATGCATTATGGCATATTCTAGGAGCTTCGTGTGGTGTAATTTGTTCTGAAATTTCAAATAATTACAAAATATAGAAATAATTTAAATATAAAAGACGAATAAATAAAAATGAATCGAAGTGATGAAATTATTCATCTTTTTGAAATATTTTTACCCAATGATTTAGTTCACAAAATACTACATTTTGAAAAGCAAATAATTTTCAACGAATCGCAAGAATATTGGATAACCTACAGAAATAAATTTTTAGACTATAAAAAGAGTCAATTATATTATGATGATTATCGTAATCTATTCCTTTATGAAATAAAAGATATTAATGGTGATAAATATAAATTCAAAAAATATAATATTGAAACGCGGAATATTCTATCGATAAAAAAAGAATTAAATAAATATTATTTATCTTTTCGTTATTAATTATAAGTTTATTTATACTATAGTTTAAATGAACGAAGGATATTATAATCATGAATTTATTGATACAGAGTACGAAACTGAATCTTCATCTTCAGAAGAAGAAATAGATATTCATTCAAAAAATATTGGTATTTTTTATAAAGCGAATGAAATAAAAGAGAATCAATTATCGATTGATCAAACTCGTTTGACAGATTATGTAAATGTAAGAAATAAATTATTTTCACCTGAGATTATTAAGAAAAGAATTATAGTAGACACAAATAATTTAGATCATTCGAATGGACACAATACTTCAAGTTATAAAATAGAGTTTACAGAGCATGAATCGAAAAACAAAAATGGAGGATTTCAAAATTATCGAAATGTGATTGGTTTTCAGTTAATTTCAGCACAAATCAGAAATTCAATCTATAATGTAAATTCAGATAATAATACGATAAAAGTATATGTTCAAAGAGCAGTTCCATCAATTGTAGTCGCGATAAAAACTGTTACATTAGATGAAGGAAATTATAAATTTTTAGAACTGGCTACAGAATTTAAAAATAAACTGAATAATTTGGTAGATAATGAAGGGACAAATGCGAACATAAATGGGTGGAATGTTACAGGGAATACAAAAACTAGTAAATACACAATCAGAAATGATACTTATAATTTCAAGTTTGATTGGGGTATAACTAATAGTTCAGCTTGGAGATTATTTGGTGCCTTAAATATGAATGATACAGAATATAAAGCGGCGAATACAGATTACATTCTACCAAATGTTGTCCAACAAACTCAAAATTATGTTGATTTATTGATAGATGAAATTCCCTATACCAGCTGTATTCATAATTACAATGGAAAAAAATTAATCTCAAGAATTCCACTGAATGCTGGTCCAGGAGAAATGGTATATTATGAACCTGAAAGAAGTGATACAAATTATTTTTTCCCAATCAATCTATCAAGTTTAACTTTAAGGTTGGAATCTGATATTGATAATAAATTATATATTTGTCAGAATAATGATAATTATTTTGAATTTGAAATATCAATTTTGAATAAAAATTAAATTATTCCGTATTTTCGGGGAATAAATAATATCTGCAATCTTGATGATTACAATATTGGACATTATCATTGATACCTATTTCTTCATTATCTTCTATTTCATGTGTTTCAATGATAAATATTAAGTTTCTGTCATTTATATTATCTATTATACGATAATCATTTGTATCACAATGAAATACACCGTTTAAAAGATTTTGATTACAATTTGGACAACTCATTTATATTAATATATATATTAATCTGTAACTGTAAAGTTTATAACCATACTTGTTCCCTAGTGTGTTATAGACGATTTATTTCCTAAACTACCTGAAAAAATACTATATGAATCGATCGCATTTCCACCACTTAAACTAATAGATTGTGTGTATTTGTTGTAGATGTATATTGTAAGTTTAGACTATTACCCCCTTGTAACTATTCCACTTGTATTACCATTTACAGTTATAGATACTGTTGCTAAATCACCTCCTGTATAATTAAAAGTAACATTATATGTTGTTGGTAATTCTATTTCTTAATAAACACCTAAATATAATGTATCCATCGGATCCATCTGAGAACTAGAATTACCAACAACTAAATGTGCGACTCTTATCTTATCACCGGAAGTAAAATTATAAACAGGACTTCGCATTACTGTACCGGACCATAATTCTGAACCACTTGTTTCTCGATATACATATAAAGTATTAGAAGATTGAGAAATAGTCGAATCTCCCAATGGAAAAGCACTTGTCGTTGTTGCAATACCATCATTTGCCCCTGTATTCACAGAACTAGTTGATGTTGCATAACGGAATAATAATGTTGAAGAACCCGAATTAACCATATTAGAATAACTATAAGCAGATACTGTTCCCGGTGTTGCTGGGAAACCCTGTGTAGAAGAACCAGTAATATCATCATTATATGTTTGCCATTGATCTGTTGAACTCGTAGAAGGAACAGAATTAAATATCCAAGTTTTTTGAACCTGATTATCTTTATTTACAATCTGAACACCTGCTATTGCAACATCATTATAATATGTCGTTGTTGATGTGACTTTAACACCTATATAAATATTATGATTTCCGGAAACATGTACCTGTGTTTCAGAAACATCATAATTACCAGTATAATCTGCATTTGTTGTATCAATAATAAATCTATTCGATATTTCAACAAACTTACTGGTTAAATCAATCGGATAAACTCCCAAATAAAGACAATCATTTTCATCTTGTGGATAAGTTGGATGACTTACAACTAAATGAGCTACTCTTATTTTATCTCCTTGTTTTAATTCTATTTCTGGACTTCTCATAACAACACCAGTATTCGGCACAGTTGTTGCCGTTCCACTTGTTTCCCTAAAAACATAATATGTTCCAGATAATTGTGACATAGTCCCATCACCAACTGTCAGACTTGTCGTAGAACCCGATATCCCATCTGCTGCTCCAGTATTAGAACTAGTTGTCCCTGTAGCAATACTCGCTCTATCGTATGCAGCTGCCAAACTAAAAGTAACATAATTGCTATTTCCATATGAACTCGCAGTACTGGGTGTAATAGGGAAACCGGTTGTTGATTTCGTACCTACTGTACCCACTCTGGTTTTCCACACATGATCTGTTGTTGTCCCTGAATTAAATATCCATATTTGTTTATTATTATTATCTTTATCTACTATCTGAACTCCGGCAATACATATATCAGAAAAATAATATGTAGAAGATGTTGCTTTAAATCCAATATATATGTGATGATAACCACCAGAAGGGACTTCCGTTTCAGATACATCGTAATTACCGGTATAATCAGCAGCGGTTGAATCGTCAATGACACGATTTGATATCTCTAAGAAAGAACTAAATAATTCCGGTGTTCCAGATCCAAATGTTTTCCCCTTAATATTATTTATTGATATTTCACCATTCGCCGGAACATTTGCATTATCTGTGAAACCAGCATTTCTAAAAAAAGATAAACTAATCGCTGTATTATTTTGATTATCTCTTAACTTACTATTTTGATTTGCATTCGTCCCACCTCCAGAGACATAAGAAGACTTTAAACCACTGAAACTAATATTGGATGAACCTATATTTGCCATATTATAGTATCATATTTTTTAATTCATTCACTTGCCCTTGTAAATTTTCGATAATTTTTTGTTGTTCTTTTATCGATTCAATTAATAAAGGTATAATTTTATCATATTGAACTGCTTTATAATTATCTTTTCTCGTAGTAGTTGCTTCGGGTAAAATTTCTTCCACTTCTTGTGCAATTATCCCTACATCTTTACCTTTATTCTTGGTGTATTTTTCTCCTAATTTATTCCATTCAAATTCATAACCACCTAACTTTTGTAGTTTATCTAGAGAATTTTCTATAGGTTTTATATTATCTTTTAATCTCTCATCTGATGTTGAAAAGGCAGTAATATCTCCATCAACAGTTAAATTACATACTTCGGTAGAATAACCGGAAGAAATATCTATAGTATTCGAACTATGAGTAATTGTGACTTCACCAGAACTATTTCCATACTGTATTTTAGCACCAGCTGCCAAATATATATCTGACCACATTAAACTACTAGTACCCAAAGCAGCTCCATCATTTGTTACGGGAGAGAATGAATTCTGGACCATCTGATATTCATTTACTCCGTTGACTCTGTAAACTATCTTATTGTCTGTTGAGAAATCTATATTATTATCATTACCGCTTCCTACTGCAAGACTAGCATTTAATATTGAATATATATCTGTTTGTACGGGATTTATTTCGACACCTGTAGAATTTCTCAATATTCCATTACTTGCACCAACGGAAAATTCTGTGCCATTCAAATCCAAGCCATTACCTGCTGTGTAAGTTGTATCTGAAGCCGAGATTGTAATCGCAGATGATCCATCATAGGTTGTCCCTGAACTAAATGATATATTTGTACCCGCTGTCAATGAATTTGCAACACTACCCGCACTACCAGTTGTATCTTGATTTAGTGTAGGAAATGTACAATTTGCTAGATTACCACTAGATGGTGTACCTAAAACTGGAGTTGTTAATGTTGGAGATGTTAGTGTTTTATTTGTTAATGTATCTGTAGTAGCTTTTCCAACTAAAGTATCAATGGCAAGTGGTAGTGTTAATGTATATTCAGGTATTCCATGACTACTTTGAGTCCAAGAATCGGGTGCTTTTAATGTTACATATCCATCATATCCACTTCCATTTGTTTCATAAAATCTTATAGAATTTCTAAGTGAAATAGTACCTACTGTTTTATATATTGTTACACCATTGCTGATATATCCTCCCCCAAAATTCATTGCTGCGTTATCAATTACAACATTATCACTACCATTAACTCTAAATATCATTTTATTGTCTGTACTAAACTTTAGCTGATTATCTGCATCTCTTCCTACTACTAAATCATTATTTAATATTGAGGATATAACTGTTTGAGATGAACTAACTTCTAAACCAGTTGTATTTCTAGATAATCCATTACTTGCTCCAACAGAAAATTCTGTGCCACTCAAATCTAAGCCATTGCCAGCACTGTAAGTTGTATTGGTGTCAGTGGATGCGATTGTAATTGCAGCTGAGCCATCATAAGTTGTTCCAGAACTGAATGAAATATTTGAACCAGCGGTCAAAGCATTCGGAACTTTCAACACTCCAGATTGTCCAGAGCCAACATTATTTGAAAGAGTAGTCCCATCGCTATTTAAAGTGAACTCAGTGCCACTCAAATCCAAACCATTGCCAGCACTGTAAGTTGTATTAGTATCTGTAGATGTGATTGTAATTGCAGATGAGCCATCATAAGTTGTTCCAGAACTAAATGAAATATTTGATCCAGCGGTCAAAGCATTCGGAACTTTCAACACCCCAGATTGTCCAGAGCCAACATTATTTGAAAGAGTAGTCCCATCGCTATTTAAAGTGAACTCGGTGCCACTCAAATCTAAGCCATTGCCAGCACTGTAAGTTGTATTAGTATCAGTAGATGTGATTGTAATTGCAGCTGAGCCATCATAAGTTGTTCCAGAACTAAATGAAATATTTGATCCAGCGGTCAAAGCATTCGGAACTTTCAACACTCCAGATTGTCCAGAGCCAACATTATTTGAAAGAGT
>Ga0181576_10000845_pt1 | contig 23036 bp, 28 predicted proteins | sample 101ome_22_FD_132464 | JGI IMG/M metagenome (GOLD analysis project Ga0181576, IMG submission 132464) | Coastal salt marsh microbial communities from the Groves Creek Marsh, Skidaway Island, Georgia - 101412BT metaG (megahit assembly) | ecosystem: Environmental > Aquatic > Marine > Intertidal... | reverse complement strand
CAGGGAGGATGCAAAACAAACTCCAGGATATCTGACTGCAAGAGATACATTTATTGATTCTTTTGTGGAAACTAATCCAGATAATCTTACTTCTATTTTGACTGATACATTAACTCAGGTTGTTGATGAAAAAGGAAATACAACAGGAGAAAGTTTCGAATTTACCTTTGACCCAGAACAAGCTAAGACTTCTGAGAAGTTTATTCTTCTTAAAGAAAACCCTCAAACAGGAAGAATAGAGGGTGACTTTACCACAGCTAATGGTGAGAAACAGAAAGAGATGGCAAAAGAGTTCCTTAAAACCAAGTTCGATACTATGATTGATGTTCAGGAAACAGCCATGCCTATTCAAAGACCAACTGCTGGAGAAAGAACATTAAGAGCTCAAACAGAATCAATAGTAGACAATTTATCAAAGCTTTGGTATGGAAATACAAAAGAAATTGAAGCTGCTGCTAGTTTCTTAGAGGGAGCACTTTCATCTGTAGGTGGTATTGATGTTAAAGAAAACGAAGTTACTATCACTAAAATTGATGTTAATGGAGCTATAACTGGTAAAAAAGGAACAAGATATACTAAGACTTACCCAAGAGAAGATTTTAAATTATTTATTGAATCTATCTCTGGAGAACTTGGAGGAGCGGTAAGTGCAAGTGAAGCTGTTCAGATAGCCACAAGTAAATTGCCACAAGGAAGGACAGCTAAAGGAGGTACAGGAAGTTTTGTAGTTGCCAAGCCTACGGGATTAACAGAGAAGTTTGGAAATTATATAGAAAACTATTTAACTAATACAGAACCTCTATCGAAAAGCGAAGAAAAAGCACAAAGTCAACTTGAAGGCTTGTTAAAACCTTTTGGTAATTTTGAAATTGAAGAGGCTTTTGTGGGTGATGATAGAATTAAAATAACATATCCAGATAAAGATTTATCATTAAAAATAGATTTATCTGACCCTGATGCAGTACAACAAATTAAAAACTTCTTGGTAAATAATATAGCAGCTTTTCAAGAAGGTGTAAAAGTTCAAGAAACTAATATAAATGAATCCTTGTCTGGAGCAGGCACTGGTGAATTAGATTAATATGGAAGAACTACAAAAACTATATGATGTTTTAGTTAGAGATGGTTACTACACTAAAACCTTTGAGGATTTCACAACTCAATTCCAAGACCCTGATTACCAAGAAAAAGTTTTTAATGTAGTTTCTAGAGATGGTCTTTACACAAAAGACAAAGATTCTTTCCTAAAAAAATACTCTTTAAAAAAAAAAGACGAACTCGATATGGTTTCCGTATCGGAAGATGGTTCATTGGTGCAACCTACTGTTCCAGTCCAAGCACCAACAAAAGTTAGTGTCGTAGAAGACACTGTTTCTGCAATCCAAGTTCCAACTGTTGAGTTTGAAGATGTGGAGCTTGAAAATCCAGAACTTAAAATGGATGTGCTAGACTTAGCACAACAACTACCCACTTTAAATTACAATGAGTTAAACGAGGAAGGTCAGCAGTATATTACTGAATTGGCTTCTAAATATGGTTTAAAAGAAGACCAAATATTAGCTCAAGCAAGGACTAAAAAAGCAGACATAAACAGAGCTAGTGTTACTGACTTTTTGTATAACGCATATAAAACTGGAGATGCTATGCTTGGAGAAGGAATCCTTAGTATACCATCCACTATATACGAAATAGGTGCTCTTGTATCCGACCCTATTAACAGAGCGTTAGGAAGAAAAGAAACTAATCTTGAAGCGTTTGAAGAGGCTATAGGAACAAGAAAAGCTATAGATGCTCTTGTTGATGAGCAAGAGTATAGAGCAAAGCAAGCTGAAATATACAAGAAGGAAAGAAAAATTGAAGGAGGTATAGCTGAAAACTTTTTTCAGGAAGGAAATATATCTGATGGTTTTTTATTACTAGGTGAATCAATATTTCAAAGCGCACCTGTGAGCGTAGGTATTATGGCGGCATCAGCTTCGGGTGTAGGACTTATACCTTTAGCTGCTGGAGCTACCACGGTAATGACAGGTCCAGAGCTAAGAAAACAAAAAGAACAGTTTCCAGAACAAAGCGATTTTGCCAACGTAATGAAAGCAATTGGTATGGCTGGAGCAGAGATGGTATTTAGCACAATTAGCCAGGGGACATTAGGTAAGGTATATAAAGATATTATATTTAGACAAGGAGCTGAAGTAGGAAGACGAACGTTTAGAAATGGTCTTATATCAATGTATGAGACAGCTCTTAAAAAGACAGGACCATTGGCTGCTGCTGCTGGAGAGGGGATTGAAGAAGTTGCCACCCAAATAACACAAAACCTTATTGACGGTAGGCCCGCTTATGAGGGAGTGCCAGATGCGTTTTTAGCTGGCATGGGTAGCGGGGGTGTTTATGGAGCTCCTATTGGTTTAGTAGGTGGAATTAAATCCATAAATGAAGCATTTGCAAAAAGAAAGATTAATAAAAAATTAAAGCCAACTGATTTTAATAATATAGTTCAGGTTTTTGAATCTGCCGAAACAACTGAATTACAGTTTGATTTAGCCAAAACTAAAAGAGCTGACCAGATACTTGTAAAAGAATTAAAAAGAAGAGTTGATAAAGGAGAAATGTCTCAAGAAGATGCTGATAGAATACAGCAAAACTTTTTTGATACTACGGTTTATGAAGCAAAATTAAAGCCATTAAATTTAACAGAAACTCAAAAAGTTCAAGCAAGTAATTTATTAAAAGAAAAACAAGCTTTAACTGAAATAATAAATCAAGTAGACGATTCGAGTTTAAGTGTTGCTCAACAAAAAAGAGTTGATGAGATAGACCAAGAATTAGCAACGCTTGTAACAATTACAGAAACAATTAAAACTGAAGAAGATGCCATTCAAAAGCCAAGCCCAGAGGAGGTGGATGTACGCGAACAAGCCAGAGATGGCGAAGAGGTGGGAGTCGGAGACACCACAGAAACAATTGCCAGAGAGGTTACACCCGAAGAAATCCAAGTTGCCGAAATTCAAGAAGAAGAGGTTCCCGAGCTTACTGAGGAGCAGAAGGATGAGGTAGCTGATTTGGAATATATAATAGGAGCTCCAAAAGGAAAGCAGCCTAGATTCAGATTATCTGAAGAACAAGCCGCTGAATTAGATACTGAAGAAATAGAAAATACTATGAATCAGTTTGAACAACAAGAGCTTAATTATACTACTCCAGAATTAACAAAAGACCAACCACCAGTAAATCCAGTAGCTGAAAGCAAGTCTACTGTAAAAATAGATGAGACTCAAGCTAATGAATTAGTTAAGCCTATTGAAGAGTTCAATGGTATTCCGATGTTAACAGGTATAACAGATATCTTAGCAGCAGGAGTTGTAGAAGACTCACAGGGAAATCCAATGGAAGTTGAAGGAGGAGTCCTTTATAATGTTCTTGGAAAAAATAAAGATTTTGCTTGGGCTGGAGTGACTAAAGATGCAGCTCAAAAACAATACGACAATGCTGTTGCGTTGTACAATAATAATAAAGAGTTGTTTGATAGATTATGGTCTGAAGGCAAATTACCTAATGGTCATGTCCCAATGGCTATTATGCGTATGGCTGATAGTGCTCTTCATTCAAACGAAGCTGTATTTAGATTTGTTCTTCCAACATTAAATACAATACCACAAGCAAATAATCAAAAAGCTTTAGAGACATTTGTAGATACAATAGTTAAAAGTGCAAAGAATAAATCAAAAGTAGACCAGATAGTAAAAGCCATAAAGGACAACAACATTAAGGGGTTAAATGAATTTTTTGATTTCATAGTTAAAGATGCAAACGCTAGAACAAAAGGAGATTTAAAAGGAACTTTCCCTCTTGATGTACGAAGTCTTATATATGACGTTATATTTTCTAAGCCAGGCGTTAAAACTAATAACTCACAGATTGTAAAAGATTTATTTCAAGGTATAGAAAGTAGAAACGAATTATTTTTATCCGATACCATATATGAGGCATTAGGAGAACCATCAGTTAAAAAAGCAAATCAAGGTGAGGTAATGTCTATTGTTGGTATAGATGTATTAAATGGAGGTGTTGCTTCTCCTGAGCATGGAAACTATGGTTTTGGACCTAAAGGTCAAGCTATAGCACTTATATCTAATCCTGCACATGGTATTGATGTGTTTCCAGAATGGAAAGCTAAAGCCTCTAGAGTTTTTAAGAAGACGCAACCAAAAGAAAAAGAACCTACTTTTCCAAAACCAGAGAGAGTTGGAAGTGAAACAATGGGAGCTTTTGCTACAGACAAAGCTTTTATTGGCCCAAAAGTAAAAGTTGGTGAAGCATCAGATGTAGATAATCTAATAGGAATGCTTAGACTAGCTTTTCCTCAAGTTAGCGTTGCTACTACACAAGAAGAATTTGATGCTATACTAGAAACTCCAGGGGTTAGAACAAGAGAAACTAAAGGTAGAACCATCCTTGGTATTACTATGGATGGTAAAATATACTTAAATCCAAACTATCAATCACTAGCAACTCCTATACATGAATTTGGTCATGTGTGGATTGATTATTTACGCTCTGATGCTTCAGGCAAAAAAGGAACTGAGCTTTTAAACCAAGGATTGAAATTAGTTGAAGGAACTGATGCTCTTAAAAAAGCTATAGATAAGTATGGAGATAATCAATTAGCTAGAGAAGAAGCTTTGGTTGAACTAATGGGGACTAAAGGAGAAACTATAGCTAATGCAGCAAAGCGTTCTAAATTTAAAGAATGGCTTAATGGACTCTTTAAATACATAAAAGAAACATTTACTCGCTCAAAAGACATTAAACGAGAGGATATAAAAGAATTAACCTTAGAAGAGTTTATAAATATTGGTTTAGCAGATTTGTTTGCTGGAGAGCTTATAAATGGAAAGTTTGATGTTAAAACCGCAGAGAATGCAGCTAAGGCTCGTTTTGAGCTACTTGAATCCATAGGCGGTCCTGAACTATCTATGCAGGAGATAATTGAAACTGGAAGAGCTGAGGGCTTTTCTGATGCTGCAATTAAAGCTGTGTTACAAGGAAGAGGTTTTAAAGTGGCTGATATAAATCCAGCTATGGAATTAGCCCTTAAAAAAGGAGAGGTGCTTCCAGCTGCTTTTCAAAATATAGAAGGTGGTGTAAAAAAAGGTCTTAAACTTTATAGAGAAGTTCAAACCAAATTAAAAAGATATAAGAATACCCCTAACAGGAAAACAAAAAAGAAACCTACAGTCGCAGAGGTAAGAGCTAAAGCGTTAGAGCTTTTGAAAAATACTGATGTTTATAAAAATTTACCTGAAATATCACAGCAAGAGTTGTTGTTAGCTTTAGATAAGTCTGTTGGCACTACAGCAAATAGAACAGTACAGCGTGAAATATCTCGTGTTAAAAATGCTGTTAGAAGCTTTAAAAAAGGAGCAAGAGATTTAAGGTTAGCTCAAATAGAACTTAAAAACTTTATTCGTAATGCTCTTCCAATTTCTCAAGGTTATTCTCAGACAGAAGTAGCCAATGCTATAGCTATTGTAACAAGTATAAAATCTAAAAAAGATTTGCCAGCAGCGGTAGAAAAAGTATTAAAGAAGGTAGAGCAACAGCGTGAACGCATTAAAAAAAGAACAATAAGAAATATAGTTTCTTTTGTAACTAAAAAAGCAAAGGTTCGTAAAACAAGAACTAACAAATCGAGAAGCGCTGGATTAGACGCACAAGGACAACAGTTCTTTAAGAACGCAAAAGAAATATTAAAAGCTTTAGCTAGTGAGAATCCAATAGAAGCAATAGCTAAAATAGAACAAGCATTAGTTCCTGAACTAATAAATGAAGCCACTCAAAAAGAGTTAAGAGGAGAAAAGCTTACGTCAAAAGAGTCTAATTTATTAGACCTTGCGTTGGCGTATGATATGTTTGGCGACTTAAATGAAAAGTCATTAGAAGATGTTCAGTCATTATTTGAAGAACTAAAAGAGGCTAAAGCAGAATCAATAGCAAGGCTTAATGAAATAAGACAACAGAGAGCTGAACGGGCAGATAGATTAAAATCTGAAGTAGACCAGCAGATAGAAAAGGATTATGACTTTTTGTATGAGACCGACAGCAAAGGAAACAAGGTTCAGAAAACAAAAGGAGAGTTAGAGCAAGACAGAGCAGTACTATGGAATGAGTTTAATAAAAAGAAAACCTGGAAGGGCTTTAAAGAAGTATTAAAAAGCTATGACTTTACTAAAGTTCCTTTAATAACAGATTACTTTAGAAAAAGATTAGCCCACTTGGGGTCTTTAACAAAGATACTGGATAGTTATACTGACGGGTTCTTTACCAAAAACATTTATGATAGATTAAATATAATGAGTGAAAACTCATTAAGAGGATACTATACTCAACAAGATATTTTAGATAATCTGGCAAACTCTATAGAGGGAGTTGAGGGTGGATACAAGCAGATAGGCGAAATGCTGAACAAGGGCGTTCAAGAGTTAACTATAAAGGGCAAGAAAAGAGTGTTCTCTGCAAATGAGCTTTTAAGAATATATGCTTTAAGTTTAAATGAGGTTCAAAGAAATAAACTAATTAAACAAGGATTTACTGAAACTGTTTTATCAGATATTCAAAAAAAGCTAGGCACAGAGCTTACTGAATTTGCTGACAAGGTGGTTGACTATTTAAGCACTGATTATTTTGAGGGAGTTAATGATGTCTTCTCTGAAGTGAATGATGTAAACCTTGGGTATGTGGAAAATTATTTTCCAACTAAAACAAGAACTGGAGCTGACACTCAAACTAAGTTATTACAAGAAGGAGATTTCAGTGCAATATTTACAGCAGAACATTCACCTGCACTTAGAGAAAGAACTGATACAACGGGTGAAGTTATTGTTGACGAGGGAGACACTTTCACTTCTACGCTAAACAATCACATCCAACAAATGGAAAGATTCAAAGCGTATGCTCAAGGAGTTAAAGATATCAATACTATATTTAATACTAATAGTGTAAAGAATTTATTAGATATAACTGGAATTGGAAACCTGATTCGTCAATCAATAAACTTTGAAGTAAACCCTCTCTATGGATTAGAAGGACTGTCTCCAACAGGTATGAGTAGAATACTAAGAAAGTATACTTCTTTTGCATTATCATTTAGATTGGTTCAAATACCAAAACAAGCTTCATCTTTTATAAACGCATATTCTGAATATCAATTTAGACCAGGGAAGAATACTCCAGTTTTAGATTTCTTAGGATTCATGGTTGACTACGCAAAGGTATTAGTTAATCTTCCATCTGAAATTAAAAAAGCTCAGGAAATATCAGCTACTTTTAGAAGTCGTTTAGACCAGGGGTTAGAGGGTGATGTTTATGGTTTAGAGTCTGGGGGACTTATGAAGTTTCTTCCTAAGACTTCGGATAAAATAGGAAAGACAAGACAAGCCTTTAGAACTGGAGCTGCTGCACCAACAGTCCTTGGGGATGCTCTTGGAGTTATGGGTTATATGGCAAACTATAACAGAAATATTAAAAACGGAATGAGCAAACAAGAAGCTCTACAAGCTTTTAATAATTATAATGCCACTCAGCAGAGTAGAAGAAATACAGATAAAATACCTCTTCAAAGGTCAAACAATGAATTGACTAGAGCATTTACTATGTTTGGTAGCACACTGTTTTTACAAATAAACAAAACAATAACATCTCTTTCTGCTATTATGAAAGGAAAAGCAAAGACTAAAGATGTTAGAGACTTAGCTTTAAACTTAGGAGTAGCAAACGCATTATTTGTTTTAACAGCTAATCTAGGTAAACTAATAAAAGGTGATGATGAAGATAGAGAAGAGGTTTATTGGAAAATGGGCGAAGCTTTAATTGGTTTAAATCTTCTTTATCAAATACCTCTTGTTGGAGCTGGAGCAGAAGCCGCTACCGAGTATATTAAAAAAGAAGTTTTTGAATTGCCGTTTGCAAGAAGAACTTCATATGTGGACTCGGTTGTTAATCCTTATCTAAGTGTATTTTCTAAAGCAAGTAGATTTTATAAAGAAGGAGGATGGGATAAAGCAGTTATACCATTAATAGAATTAATACTTGGAGCTCAAGTAGACCCAGTGGTTGGTGTATATAATTTCTTTAAAGACTTTGATTTTGATGAGAATGAAATGTATGACATACTTGGTATTAGCAAATCATACAGACCTAGAGAAAAGAAGGCTAAAAAACTTCCTAAGAAAACTATAGACTAGAATAAAAAGATATATAGTATATAAAATATCAGTATGTTGAAAACAATAACTACTAAAAATTCTTGGTTAGGATTTAACATACTTAAATATATTTTTATTATTGAAATATAGCATTAGCTCGCCATCTTCTTCCGACCACATTGCGTGTCCATTAATACCTTCTATTGGCAAATAATATATACCATCTATACAATGCCATATCATTACTGCGTGTAGTCTCTTATCAATAAGCTTCAATATTTTTCTAGCTGGTATGGATAGTGGAAATGATTTTTTCATTTCTGTATCCAGTACTTTTACCTCAGCATAGCCAATAACAGATTTGTTTTCTCCTAGTATCCTAAAGTCCACATCGTCTCTACTAAGCTTTTTAAAGCTTCCTCCTAGTCTTTTGAGATACAACTGTACTGCCTCCTTTTCCTTGTTTAAATCTTGGTCTAAATCGAACATTATAAATCCATAAGGCAATTAATAGCTGTGTGTCCTCCAAGAACAACTCCGCATCCTATAGCTTGTTTCTTGAAATGTTTTGCGTAAGCCGCCGCATATGATGTGCAATCTATACCACAACCTACCTGCATTCCAAATATTCTAAAGTTTCTACCCACCATCCATTCAGTGTAGGCTTGTGTATGTATATGTCCTTGTACTGTAGACATCATATCATTTTTGGCTTTCACTCTAGCACTTCCTCCTTCTCCGTGAATGTATTGTACGTTGTCATAAACAACACGCTCTACCCAGTTCCAATTTGTTCCCAGTACTTCGTTGTAGGATTTAATCCACATACTTGGAATATCGGAGGTCTGAGCCTTACGCATGATAAGTCTATCGTGGTTTCCAATAATAACATCAGCTTCTGGAAAAGCCTTACGCCATTTTTTAACAACTTTAATGGCGTGTCTAAGCTCATCAGCTCCTCCCATTCCATCGCTTGATGTCTCGTGGTATGATGTATAATGATTGTCAACTATATCCCCAATAAAAATTACCTGATTACAAAGATACTTTGCGTAGGTGTCTTGGCAAAATTTCAGGTATCCTTTGAGTTCAAATGGGGCGTGGATGTCTCCTATAATTAAGATTCTTCTTTCGTCTGCTGTAAGGTGGTTGTAGGCTATTTTTTTATTACCTCTCAGACGGGGTCTGATTTCAGAGTTCATCTTGTACCGAGTCTAAAATTAATTTGAGTTTTTTTATAAGTCCTTGAATCTCAACTTTTAGAGACGAGTAGTCCCTGTCTATTAATGATTCATAGATTTCATTTGAAGAGCTGTGAATATCCTCCATTAAGAAGTTTATATTCTGTACCCTTTTATTTTCCAGAGATTTCATTTGCCATTCTTTAGTCCATTGCCTGAATTAACTTCCCTCCTAATTCAGAATCTACTTGTTTGATGGCGTAATAAATTTTTCTAGATTTTTTCTTCACATTATTTTTGTAAGTCTTAGAAGACTCAGTACCCATATCGCAATACATAAGAGCATCCATTTCTAATAGAGTGTCAATTTTTTTCTTGTCACTCCATGTCTTATATTTCACAATTCTAGGTATATCATCAATATTGTAAACCATAACTGTATGAATTTACATATAAAGTTATAAAAAATTTTTAATAAATAATTAATTTACAGTAATATAACTTTTTTTTCATTAAATAAATCTAAGTATTCATCACTTGATATTGAGAATAACTGGAAGAAATAAGGGTGATTGTTGTCTTCATAGATGTATCTAAGAGCAAAAAAAATAGGGCCTTTTTTTTCTTCTAAGACACCTCCGATTATCTGAGACCTCTTATTTATTCTTTTTAAAGAAGGTACAATCTTCTCAATCAACAAAAGCATTTTAGTCGATTGCAGTATAGTAAGCTCTTCAAGGGTTAATATAACTGCTTCATCTAATTCATAGAATAGTTTATCCTCTGTATACTTCTGTAGTAAATCCATATTCTCTTAATTCTTTTAATCGGTATTCTTGTAAAGGGGATACCTTTCCCTTCTTGGTTTTTACTTCGCTAAAAATAACATCAGCTCCAGGGCGTAGAGCAATTATGTCTGGTATACCATTCTTATTAGTCTTAATAAGCTTGATAACATAATAGCCCTCAGCCTCTAGTTCTTTTATTCTTTTAGACTGTATTTGTTGTTCAGTCATATATTGCAAAAGTACTGATTTCTTTAATAGGAATTAAAACAGCCATAGAAGTGTTGTCGTCTCCCATTTCTTTTATAGAACCCTTAATTGCATATTGTCTTGTCACTTCTTTTAGTCTATTGGTTTCAACAATAAGCATTACTTTGTCTTGGTATTCTTTAGAAAAAACAAAAACCCAATAGTCTGCTTCGGTGGTTAAAATTCCAGAGGGTTTGTTCCTGCTTTTAAATTCTATAGCTATGTTCCCTGTTCTACCAACCCAGCTATCTCTTTTTACTTCCAGCTTTTTGTTTTTAAAAAGCTCTTCGACCATTCTCTCTCCTTCCTTTCCAATCTCAAGGTCGTATCTAAAATCACTATTATAATCCATCGAATAAATTCATTTGTTTATTTGGTTTTGAGGATTTTTTTAACCACAAACCATCCCACAGTTTCTCTCTTGTTATATATTTTGGACACGCCAATGGATACACTACTGTTTCCAATCCGAACAGAGTTACCTCAGTTCTCTCCATCTCTCCTAAATATTTATTATGCATACATAGTATTTAAAATAAATCTGTATTGTTGTAGAATAGTATTCTAACAATGTACACCATGCAAACAAATGATGATAGGTAGATGATAAAATCTATGAATGCCATCATCTGTGTTTTCTTTTAAATTCTCTATGAGCCTTAACAAGAAGCTTATAATCTTTTAACACAATTCCGTATAGGTTTTGTAAAATCTTAAACCTATTTAACAGTATGTTATATTCTTCAGCACTAACAAACTGTTCTTCTTCAATAAAATCCTCTTTTGATAAATAGGTTCTTACATCTGCCATCACGCCAAGATATAATTCATTTAGTCCTGGGTCGTATTCTATCCAATTGTTTACGTTTCTTAATCCGTGTAGAACTGTTGCGTGATTTAAGTTAAAAAACTTAGCTATTTCAGTTAAAGATATTCTTGTGAAAGTATCCTTCATAACCTTAAAAGCAACGTATCTTGCTTCAACCCTCCCTCTTTCTCTGTTTCTTATCATTAAATCTTGTCCTGTGATGTTTTCCACAGACTGTTTGATTTTGTTTTTGATAGCCTCTCTGTCTAATCTTGTTGTTGTTGATTCCATAATTATAAACTTAATAAATCCTTTTTAAAATGTGATAATGTGTAGTCTTTTTTCTTTGTTACTGCTTTATAAATCTTATCTTCTATACCTCCTCTAGAGAATATCCAATATATGTTATTGTGTATTGAATCTTTAGTGGTCATTCTATCCCTGCTTTGCCAATAACTTGTAGCGCTAAAGTCTATGTTGTAGTATACCAAAAACTCAGCCTTCTTTAAACTTATTCCTTCTCTTCCACTTACAATCTGAAGAGCTATACTCTTATTGGTTTTGTCAAAGACATCTAACTCTGTAGTTAGCTCATCTGAATACACCTCCTTGAGTGCATTCAATTCTTCTTTAAACTTATAGAATATTCCTATCTTTTTTCCATTAAAACGTTTCTTTATAAACTCAGCTTTTGATTTATCTATTACCATAGAACTGCCACCTTCAAATTTAATTGTGCCAGAGTATATCTGGTGTAGCTTCATCATAAGTTTTACAGGGGTGTCTGCAAGTATTACCTCATCCTTCCCCTCAACTACCAACTCTTTTTGTAATCTCTTTGCTAGGTTATATGTGGTCTGTAGCATATCAACATACAAAACATTCTCTTCTGTCTTCACTTTAAATCCAGCTTCTTTTTGAGAATAAGAAATCATATATGGTTTCATATCATCCATAATACTTTTGTGTCCTTCAGAGTAATCTCTAATTCTTAAACTATTTATGATTCTTTCTTTTACGTTTACATATTTACCACAGAATTTATAGAATGATTTAAACTCAGCAAAGGGATTCTTTGGTATCGCATATACCTGATGATACATCTGGCTATAGGACTCTGGTGTTGGCGTTCCTGACATAAGTATTATATCAGCTCTTTTGTTTATTATAAGCGAACGCACATCTTTAGCCCTTTTACTTGGTTTTGGAAAAGCACCTATTGAGTGTGCTTCATCTACTATTATCATATCGAAATCTAAATCGGAGCTTATCTTATGTAGACTCTCATAATTTATAGTGTGTAGATAAAAGCTAGGCTTGAGCAGGTCATAGTCATTGTCTATTGAACTGATAGCCTTTTTCTTTGTGATAAATAAAACTTGTTTTTTATTCATCTTCTCGGCAATAGAAAGGGATGTCAGAGTTTTCCCTGTACGCACCTCCATTGCCAGATAAACAAAGCCAGAGCGTTTTATAACCTCTATAGCTTTATTAACTATTGTCTTTTGATAATCTCTTAATTCCATTGAAGTATGTTAGTTTTACTAATAATGTTTGTAGCTTAACGCATTTTCCCCAATCATGTTTTGATTTGTAATGATTGTAAAGTCTTCTTACATCCTCCACAGTAATCTCTGCGCTAGGGTTATGGATGAAGTATCTATCTTTCCTACCGCTTATTAAGTCGTAACCCATAATAAGGTTGTAGGAATTATCCATTGCTATTGATTCATCGATTATCATATGTCAAAAGTTGTTTGTGCAGGTTTTTCTTTTAACTCTTTAATCATAATCCATCTGCCAACAGCATCTCTACCTTCTACTGGAATAATCCCCTCTTGATATACGCAATAAGAAACAAGCCACTTATAAAATCTATTTCTAGATATAGAATACTTTGCTCTTGGGCTATAGTCTGGATATTCGTGAACGAAATCCTCATATAGTTCTTGCTTGTATATTTTACCACCCTCTACTAATCTTCTATTAGGTGTTGCTCCTTCTATAAGACCACACCATTCAATAAAATCGTGAGTTGTTTCTGCTGATAACTGTCTTATTCTTAGGTTTACAAACTTACTCTTAATTAATCCTTTTCTTAAATAAAGTTGCAAACAGTTAATCATATAGTTGTCAAATTGACTCCACTCTTCAGTATCCCAATCATCAAAGAATTGTTTTCCAAATTCATCTTGAGGAACAAAGTTTTTTCTGTAGTGTTGGTGTAATTCTAATTCCCACTTCCTTCTAGCAAAAGAATTACCAGAGCCTTTTATTGCATAGTTGGTTGTAATAATTATCTTGGGAGACTTTCTAAATGGTATCGTAATAGCATCCTTGTTTTTCTTCTCAAGGGTCAATCCCTCTGTTACAACACTAAACAATCTTTCGAAGTCAAAGTATTTTTTTACATCATCGAAACAAATTATCTGAGTATCTGCTGACACTAACTGATAAGCAAATGCTCTTTCAAATGTAAAAGCTTTTCCATCTATAGTTACTAGCTTTTTCATATGACTTAAAGCATTTTTAAATATACCTTTACCTGTTCCTCCTTCAGGATTGTCTGATATTATCTCATCATTTAATATCACTGCAGGACAGTAGGATGTGTTCTTATATGCGTGAAGCATAAACCCAATGGTTGATTCCATTGATTTTGTTCTGCTTGAGTCTTTATTACAAATATTATTTATAAAGGTTGCATAGTCGCACTTATCCACTCGCTCTTCAACAAAGTTTCTGTCTATGATATGGTCTTTCCATACATAACCACCTAGGTCTATGTAGTCTATGGTTTTTATTTCATCTTTCGTAATCCTTACAGCACAGTTGCTGTAGTATAGATAGCTTGAATCTTTAGTGTCTTCTATAAATAATATATCTATAGTTCCTAAAAGCGTTAAAAATTCTTCTCTAAAAAATCTTGTTTGGTCTGCAAAGTAATTATAAATTGCTGGGTCATCTACAGACAAGACATAGTTTAAAACAAAGTCTTTTATATCCTTCTCACTTGTGTGGTCTATTAGGTTGTTGGTTACCTTAACAAACACATAGTTTTTACTACCCTCTGGACAATACTTATAAAATCCATTCTCCTCTAAAAATTCCTTAAAAACAATATGAATTATTTTGACTATACCTTTGTCGTTCTTAGTCCAAAATTTCATCTGCTTGTTTTCCTCATCGGCTCTCTCTAAAACAGACTCAATTACCTCTTCCTCTAAATCCACCTTTGCAAGTTCTCTTTTAATCTCTGACCTGCTAACACCTCTTTTTAATTTTTGCTTTATCTCAGAGATAGCTTGTTCATCCTCATAGTACTTAGTATTAAACTTTGTAGTGTTTTGATATGCTGAATCAATAGTGGTTTGTATCTCACGAATTGGAAAGTCGCTTGAAGCATATTGATTACATACATATTGTGCTAGGTTCTTATTGATTCCATAATCATTGAATGCCATAGCAAGAACATACACATTGTGGTTTCGTTGTCCTTCCACCATTGGATAGTTCTTATTCCACCAAGAGACAAGTATCTCTACAATTTTATTCTCATCTGTGATTGGGATAGTTGGCTTATCTCTTGTGGCTGAAACTTCTCTGTATTCGGGTTCTTCTAGTTTTTCCCAAGTTGTAGAGTTCTCGTTTAAATAAATAAGTGGGTCATAGGATTCATAACAAACCCTGCTGATGTTTTTTGAAGTTGTATCAAAGTGTGGAGAGTTGTAATACTTTTCCAGAGATTGAAAATATCTGGTATGATTCTCAGCATCGTTTGGGATTTTAACTAATACCTTTAATCCATTACCAGAAGGAGAAATAAAAACTGAGAAGGTATACTTGTCCTTCATCATCTTATCCTTGTCTTGAATCATATCCTTCTGCTTCTGATATCCATCAAAATCCAAACAGATAAGTCCACTGTGTTCTAGTATAGAGTTGTCAGACCTTTTAGAAAACTTACCACTAAAACAAATAGATGGTAGTTTCTTTTTAAGCTCGTTTCTATGTTCTTTATTCTTCTCTTTACGGATATTGGTTACAAGTTCCTTAGACTTTCCCTCTCTTATTCTATCCACTACTGTCTTAACAGGGACATGGAAAGGAGTGTCCGTATCCATAATATCTTTAAAGATAGTGACGATTTGTGTCATATTTGTGTCGGTTTTATGTCGGTTAATCTCTTTATTTATAGGGGAATGACAAAAATGTCGATTTTTTCTATCATATACAAGAAAAAAAATATATTATATATAAAATATATATAGTAATAGTAAATTGTTTTTTGTCATAGCATTTGAGACAAAAAAGGGGAGCGATTTACTCCCCTAGTTCGCATCAAAATCAAAGGTCTAGATATCGGGACTGTCTTGTTTTTTAGGTTGCCATGTATCTACTATAGTATATACATTTCCACTAGAAGACTTTCTTGTTTCTAGATTTACCCATCCATTCTTGTCGTGTTTCTTTAAAAATGTAATAAAGTCGTCCACTTGTATAGATTGGTTCACTAATACATAATCAGGAGCAGTTTCTCTTCTCTTACTGATTAGTCCGTTGGCGAAGATTAATTCTTCTTTTGGTTTTTCCATAATAAAAAATTTAGTTGTTAAATTGATGTATTTATAATATAGTTGTCTATACTATCTTGTGAGTCAGGAGCAAACCATTTTTCATAAGATGCTACTGCTTGTCCTACCTTGAGTTCTGCTTCAGCCATTGACTGCTCAGATACAGGGAATATCCCTAAGTCAAAATAAGAGTTGTTATTTCTATCTATCTTTCTCTTCTTCCCTATTGTCAAGAATACAACAGGTCTGTCAAAAAGTTTTTGATAGATATACGCTTGAGTATGGTAGTTGTAAAAAGGTGCGTTCCTTTTAAATTTAAAAACATCTCCAGAGGTTTTCAAATCAATGACATACTTATCAGTTAGTATGTCTGCCTTTCCTTTCCACATATGCCCCATAATTTCTCCAATTGCAGGGATTTCATACTGAGCTGTTGGGTCGTTGATTAATTCAAAGAAGTTATACTGTCCTAAACAAAAAGACACCATCTCTTTTATTTCCTCTGCATCCTTTGTTAAAAGAGCATAGTTCAAGTTGTTATCTTTAAGATATTCCTTGTACACTTTTGTACTTCTACTTGATGCATCTACAATGTGAAAGTTCTCAGCCTTCTCAGGTTCAAGGATAAGTTGATGGAAGTACCTACCCTTTACAAAGGGTTCTCCATCCTCTCTAGGAGCTTTAAACTGCCTTGGTTCGGTTGTTAATGCTTCTATATCTGAGTTGGATAAGTATTGCCTACCAAAATCTCCATAGTAATGCTTATCATCCTTTAGCTTCTTCAGTATTTGCTTTTCGGTCATCTTCTAGTTGTTTTATGATTGATTTATATTCTTTAAGTCTTTTGACTATTTCCAATAAACTAATCACAATACTTCTTGTCTGCCCTAGTTCATTAATAAGTCCCTGCATAACACGAGTCTGAGACTCTATTTTGTTCTGCATTTCTATTAGCTTACTTTCCTTCATAAGCTTTCTTTACTTCTGCTATTTCATCCACCTCTAACTTACCATACTTATTGTCTTCAAAGATTTTAATAATCTCCTCTAGACTTTTGGTCTTTTTATGTTGAGCAATAAACTTGAGTGCCTTTGCCCAATTGTCTGTATGGAGTATGTATTCTTTAGAAGTGTCTTTTACGACACCAGCGTCTTTCTTTTGGTTCTCAATAGCGTTAGCTACTTCTTCGTAGGAAGCTATACTACCATCACTACCGATTCCAAGCTTACCCAAGGCTCTACCTAAAGCTGATGTTTCGCAGTTCTCCACATGGTTACGTTGGTTTATTCTACTACCATCTTTTTCTTCATAAGCGTGTCCTGTTGAAGCTACTCTTCCATCGGGATATGTAATAGTGGTTTTCATTATAAGCCAAGACATATCATCTGCCTTTGCAATAACCTCTGTTTCTTCTCCCCAATCCTTATACTGTGATTGTGAACGGAAATAGTTTACTCTTGTGTGTACCTCAGCGTATTCTTTACCACCTTGTACTTTGATTGTTTTAAGTTGATTTGACATTTTGATTTAATTTTTGCGTTATGTAATAATATTTATTTAATGTATTGGTTCGGCTCTCTCTCAAGAAATCTAAATAACGAGAGTTGTTTCTTCCGTTAATCTCTTCCTTGATTTTCTTCTCAATTAATTCTAGCTTATCGGTGTATTTTTTGAGTGCCATTTTATTAACACCAATCTGCCATCCCTCTTCGATGAAGATGTTATATTCTTCTTCGTTAAGTTCTTCATAATAATCTCCACCTCTTGCAGTATTGTAAATCACAACAGAGTTGTCCTCCTCGTATCTTACAATCTTAATTCCATAAGAAAGTCTTGATTCATAGTCTTTGCCATCTAGATTAGCAGTATTGTAATCTTTTAATGCTTGTTCGAATATGTCGTTAAGTTCGCTATACATTAAGAGTTACAATTTCTAATCTTTTAATTAGCATATCATAGTCAGAGTTTGATTCTATCTTAGCCTCAATTTTTTTTGCACCTCTAAGTATATTGGATTGGTGAATTGAAAAATCATTCTCCAGAAGAAAGTTCTGGACATCAAAAGCAGGGATTCCTTTTTTGTAACACAGATAAAAAAAGAGTTGTCTTGGTTCTATGCTTTTATAATCCTTAGCCTCAGTAAACAAATCCTCTTGGTTAATTCCATAATACTGAGTGATGTTATCTATCAGTGATTGAAAAATATGTTTGTTCATTTTAGGAAAATTTTATTAGCAAGTTGCACCATATCAATGATGTTTTCTTCTTTTGGTTTACGTTCCCTGTAAGGAGTCTTTTGTTGAATCTCGAATTGCTTTGCTTGATAGTCATCATCAAGAAAACGATTGAACAGTTGTTCATCAGATAAAATAGGCATAGTTTTATGTTTTAAGTTTACTCAAAGGTAACACAAACAATGCAATTATGCAAGTTTTTTGCAAAAAAAAGGGGCAACAATCTGCTACCCCTTCGCTCCAAAAAAACAAATAACCTACTAGAGTCATCTATTAGCACAAACTTAATTAAAACTCTCTAACATTCAAAATTTTTACTGAAGATTCTACAGGCTCTTCCAATGACATACTATAATACCACCCTCTAGGGTATGTATGTCCAAGCTTTTCATAGTCACTGTCTAAATAATAAACATCACCACCATACTCTGTCTCTGCTTCAGCTCCCCATTCGGGAATGTCGTATGTCTCGTGTTGGTATAGTTCTCCATTCTTATAGATTATCTGACCTCCCCACCCTTGTTCTTCTTCATACTCAAGAGTAAAGTTTGGAAAGTGTAACCCTATCATATCTACAAGTTCATCGCTGATTCTAGACCAAGCAGTTGTGAAATGCAGTTGGTCTCCATCAACATCTTGTTCGTAGCATCCCCACTTAGTTCCCCAATTGTCTAGATTCCAATGATACCAATTATCTTCTTGTTCTTGTGGTCTAGGCATTAGCAACATTGCCAATCCTCCATTAAGTTCTTTGGAAGCGTTATGGAATAGTTCCATTGTCTTTGGCTTGTCTGTACCATATAAGGTATTATAAACATGATTCGGCATGGCTTATTTCTTTTAAATGATTAATAAGTCTTGTCATTCCATCACATATTCCATTGTGTTCTGCTTTAGTATGACTGTCGTTTACCCAAGAATTATCACTTGTGATGTCTTCGGCTATTCTCTCTATTTGTTCTAAAGTAAATTTCATAATTAAAATAGTTTATTAAATTCTACAATTGCATCACTAGGGAAGCACTTGAGTATATCCTCAATAGCTTTGTCTATAACATTGTTGGCTACCTTAGTGTTGATTAGATACTCAAGCCTCTGTCCTTTGTGATATATTATTAGTTGTCCCATTTATAATGAATCAAGGGCATAATCTACTATCTCATCGTAATCATATCCCCATTCTTCAAGAATTTTGTATAGGTTTTCATAGTGAAACCTTACTCCATTATTCTTTTCGGAATCGTGTAGCCAAATTGGATTGTCACCATCCTCAGCAAATCGAATTAGAATTGATTTGTAAACATTTAGTTTTGCATCACCTTCTAATTTTATTTCTACCTCTCTGACCTCACAGTCAGCAATTTTATCAAATTTTTTCATAATTAAAACTTATTAAAGTGAACGATTTCATCTTCAGCAAACCAACCATCACATCCTGTGCAATGGTAGTTGTTGAATCCATCATATTCTAAATCGTGATAGCAGTCTACACAAATCGGAGATTCATCATCTGCTGACACATCATCGAATACAAATTGATTGCAAGAAGGAAGTACCTCTTCCTCTCTGTCAAATAGATATGAGCGTAATGGTGATTGAGTATAGGTGTTGTGTAGTACCTCGCCATCTGCTGAGTGCGTTCTATTGAAGTACAACCAACAAGTATATCGCTTACCTTTTGCTAGTATATCTGTCTTTTTTCTTTCGTAGAAGTTAGGATGTCCCTCAAGGCTATCTAGGTCTCTGAGAGTGTTGTCTGATACACTAAAGATATCTACCTCCACATTGTACCCTTTCCCTTGCTCCTCGATGAGATATGGAAGTCCCTTGATGACAAGAGGATATTTGTTAGCAGTTACACCACTAGCAATATGGTTTGAAGTTCTTAGGAGTCTGTGATAATTAGAGTATCCTTTCTTTAACGTTCCATATACTGCAACAAGATTGTCTTGTAGTACATTGGTCTTAGAATACCATACACCATCTCTGTGAGTGTAGAGATGCTTGTTATAAATCTGAAAGGAACGAGTGCGTGTGTTGATTGTAACAAATCTACAATCATACTTAGCTAGTTCTTGTTTCCAAGTGTGTCTTGATACTTTGCCGAGTGCGTTGGCTAGTACCTTGCTGTCACACATTTGAGCATCCCCTAGTCCTTTAATAGTTCCGTTCATCATCAGCAGTTCATCAGAGTTGTTACCACATACAAATGGATGCGTGTTCTCTTTGTTTACTGCACCCACAGTAGCATATCTAAAGTGAGCAATGAATGGTCTTTTGGTGTCTAGGAGTTTGTAGTCCTTAGACTTGTGGTAAGACACATTATAGGTGTCCAACCAAACGATACCAAGTCCGTGTGGATTAATCCTCGCTGAGTTCTTGAGGACGTCCATCGGTATGGCATCAGACTTTTGTTTGATAATAATAATACACATAGTTTTAGGTTTGTGAGGAGAGCCATCGCGACTCTGACCTCTGTTATTGCACAAAGATAGCACATTCTTTGCAAACTACCAAATTTATTTTGTGTTTTTTAAAAAGTGTCGCTTGAACGACACTAGTGTCGTACACGACACTCCTGATACCCACCTACTGAATCAAAACAGTAGGCAATAAAAAAGGGAGCCATCTCTGACTCCCTTGTTTTCACAAAAATAAATATGTTCTAAGTGTACAGCTGTGGCATGTATATCGCTAATACGTACATTAGTACAATGTTTAAAGCAAAAGCTATACTTCCTAGTATGAGTATTTCTTTAATTGCTTTGTTTCTGCCAATAGCTTGTTGTTCTTCGGTTAGCTCCTCCAAACACCAATACTTTTTTCCATTGTAATAAACAGGAACATATGTGTTCCCCTTTCTTGATTTGATTAGTAAATCTCTAAGCACAGGGTCAGAGATTCGTTGGCGTACATAATCAGTTTGATAATCCATAATTTTGATTTTCGTTAAGCGTATTGTTAAACCCATACGCATTCGGGTTTTTAATTGTCTCAGCTATGGAGCGTTGAAAGGCGTCTGCTCTTTCTCTGTACTTGGCATCTGTGCAATATTTTTTCATCGCACGACTTCGTTCACACTCTCCATACTTCTGTTCGAATTGTGCTATCTGCTTAAGTTTTGCGTCTAGCATTTGTTTTGTTAGTTTCATAGGTTTTGCAAGTTATATAAATTTTTTATTATTCAAGGTATTATCCTTCAAGACTTTAGGTTTTTGCCCTGTCTCAGTTTCTGTCATCCGAGACAATCTACCCTGCTTTTTTTGCAGGGCAATTGCTCGTTCCCATCTAGCTTTACTGCTCATTGTCTTGGCAGTTTGGACATTCAAATCCATCTCTATCGATGACCCAATAGTAGACACCACACTCGTGGCATTCGTACTTCTCTAGTTCTAAAATTCTCATAGCAGTTGTATTAATTGTTCTACATCAGTCAAGTTGTAGTGCTTGACCTTTACTTTGTTCCAGCCGTTGCTGGGAATTGATATGCCGTAGTTCTGTCTCACACTAGTAAGTGCCGACTGAATCGCATTGTCGTTGGTATGATACCATCTGAGTCTGCCGTTGGCAGTCATTCTAACACCCTTTCGTGTGCGTTTAAGGAATCCTATACCTAAGCTATCAGCAAAGGCTATGAATCCATCGTTGATGTACACATTGGTGTACGCATAGACTGAGTACTTCTTTCGTGTCAGTCTGCTTGTAACATCTAGTTGTTCCATAGTATTAATAGTTAAATGATTGGTTATGGTAAACAGTAATACTGCCATTGCTTACATCCATCGACATTGACTCGCTTATTAGACATCCACAGCAGTCGTGTTCGTGTCCACAAGAATACCCTTGTCCATAAGGATATCTGTTCTCATCATTGAATGCATCAATAAAGGATTGGATGCTACCTACTCTCTGAGGAGTTACTCTACCAACAAGCGTTCTACTAGTTTGGTAGTAGTCGTAGTCGGATTTTTCAGTTGGTTTGAAATTTCTCATTGTTATTGTTTTTAAGGTTTCTGTTTCGACCTTTTGGTCTCATCAGCATAGGCACTCACCTATGGACAGAGGATAGTGTCGCACAGGACACTACCCTTTGCTTGTGCATCAGCAGTCTATAAACTCTCTAATGCTCTCTGAGATAATTCCATCCTTGACAAACTTTCTGAAGTCTTTCGCAAGGCTTAGAATGTAGTCAGTCTTAGACACATCGCCCTCGTACATAGATAGTACTATTGGCTTTACCTTGTTCAGTAGGCTAGAGAATCTACCATTGGGATTCTCGATGCTGAAATCAACAATCTGATATATCAGCTCGTATCTTCTGAACATCTGCTTGTAGCTAGTGATTCGGTTAGGAAGTCTAAACTCTAAACATCCACTCTTAGCTAGTGCTAATTGGTATTTTCTGTGCCATCCATTGTAGTAAGCACCCGAGCCAACATATCGTTCCATACGCAAATTGTGTCGGCAGTATGGGTTTTTCAATCGCTTACGGAATAGTGCCATAAGGATTGATGCGTTGAGTCTTACTTTCTCAAGTAACTCCTCGCCATCATCAACAGAAGATACACCAATAGTGATATGACCACCACATCGCAAATTGCTAGGGCTAGTCTCATCATCCATAATACCTTTGGCTTTGTAAATCATATCGAAGATTTTGTTACGCCATTGTGACGGAGGAAGTAAAGGTAGGATGTTGGTAACTGCTTCAACACCACAGCTACCATCTCTTTCGTATCCTTGGATAAGAGCATACTCTTTGCGAGCGCCTCGACCAAATGTCTGTTTCTCTATCTCAAAACCAATAGTGTAGTTGCTTCTGTAGTTAGCTACTCTAAGCCCTACGTTAGTGACCTTAGACTTGATGTTCTTCACATCAATCTCACTAGCACCAAAGCTGTGGTCAAGTACATTAGGCTTGTGGTGATATGGGTTAATAACAGCTCTAGAGCGCTCACCCGTTGTGGTATAGGTAATCCCTTTCATCTTAGTTATCGTTT
>Ga0181576_10000833_pt1 | contig 23245 bp, 15 predicted proteins | sample 101ome_22_FD_132464 | JGI IMG/M metagenome (GOLD analysis project Ga0181576, IMG submission 132464) | Coastal salt marsh microbial communities from the Groves Creek Marsh, Skidaway Island, Georgia - 101412BT metaG (megahit assembly) | ecosystem: Environmental > Aquatic > Marine > Intertidal... | reverse complement strand
TTCCCCCCTCCCCCCCCCCCCCATCGACCCCCCACCGCTCAGCCGTGACTTGCGCGCGTCGTCCTTGGCGGATTTTTTTCCACCTAGCCGCTCGGACTTGCGACGCTCAAATGCCGCCCGCTCCGCCGCGTCCTCGGGCCAGAGGTCCGTGTGCCAGTCGTCAAGACGGCCCGCCCGGACCCACCGTCGCTTTGCGTCCTCCAGGCCCTCGGCGCCCGTCCACCCGCCCAAACACGTGTTGAGGGCATTGAGCTGCCCGCGACACGCCCACACTACAGAGAAAAGTCTCTCCTGAGAGCACTCGACCATGGCCTGCGGGACAAAAGGTCGAAAACAGGGAGGGGGGGCGTCATCTGCGCATTTCAGGGCGCCTGTGCTAGCGAGACAAAGGCCCATCGACGACCCTCCTCGGCCCTTGCCCCCTCCCCACCCACAACGATGTCAACTTGCCCGCACGTAGTCGTCGCACTTGAGCAGAGCGCGGCTCTTAACCTGGGACAGGAGCTGCTCTTCGGCCGTCTTGGGGACGACGACGACGTCGAGGCCGCTGCTGGGACCACGGCCAGCGGCGGGAGATGAGGGGCGCGCAGATGACGTCGACGTTGAAGGCTCCGGCGAGGAGGCGACGGCGAGCACGTCCCGACGAGGCGGGGGGGAGGGCGGCAGATCGTCGGCGCGGCTGTCCTTAGCCGCGATGGCCACGCGGCGCTCGGCCTCGCGCACGGCGCGGCTGGCAAACGGCGCCGCGGCGAGGCCAAAGCCGAGTAGGACGAGCAGTGGGACGCGCCAAGGAGGAGGGCGAGCGGGGACGACGGTGCCGAGGCCGAGGCGCATAGCCTCGCCAGTGTCGACACCTCCCTTCCATAGCTTCTCTCCGGCCATTCCAGCTTCTCTCCGGCCTCTTTCCTGTCGGCGGCAGGGTCACCGGCACCGGGGCCAGCCGGCCACGAAGCGCGAAGCTACCGCGTCCCGACTCAGCCAGAGCTGGCTTCTACGGAGCTCACGGCGCACCGAGCTACAGCGACGCTCGCGTTCTGCTCAGGGGCGCGGGGGCGGGGTTAGTTTCTCGCCTCCTCGCCACCGCCCGTCCCCTCTACCCCCCCTCACATCAAGGTGGCTCGTCGCTGTCCAACGCGAGAGCCCGCGGCAGCGCCGACGCCGCACCACGCTGCTCGGCCTCGCGCCGCTCATCGTCGGCCTCGACGGCATCGAGGAGGTCGGCGGCGCCCGTCTCGGGCCTAGCGTTCCGGCGACGGCGCCCCGCGTCGGCTCCCTGCATCATCGACTGCGCCGCGCTGCGCCCGCCCCCGTCCGAGGCGCCCAGCAGGTCCTTATACGGCTGGTGGGCGTCATTTGTCCCCACCGTGCCCCGCTGCGACTCGCGCTGGAGCTGGAGCCGCAGCGTTTGTGCCCGGGCCAGAACCATTGAGGGGTCGAGGGCGCCGCCACCACCCGGCAGAGCCGAGGCGGCCGCCGGAGACTCGAGCGCCGTGTAGTCTGGGGCCGGGGCAGGGGCCGGGGCCAGCGCTGGCGGACCCGCAGAGCGGGGGACGGTGACTGGCGATGGCGACGGCGCCTCCGCATCCGGGATCGCCTGAAAGTCCGACCCTCCGTCACGCGCAGCGCGGCGCGCCTCGCGAGTCTCGTCCGCAATGGATCGGTTGAGCGCCGAGCCCGGCCGCGGCCCGCCCGGCCCCGGCCTCCCCCCACCCAACACGGTCGCCACGCCGGGGATGCCCGCGACCTCGGACGATCCGTAGAGGGGGTCGTCATCCGAAAGTGCGCCCGCAAGGATAGCCCGGGCGTCCTTGTCCCGGTAGAGCTGAAGGAGATCGTTCTCGTCTGGGCCACGGGACCGGCGCCACGAGTAGTAGCCAAAGGCCCCAATGGCGACGCCGACGATGAGGAACAACGCAAAAAGGATTGCAGCGAGCTGAGAGATATAGGACCAACCCGCGTTCACGGCGACCTCCCGGTCGCGGTAGACGACGACCTCAATCGGCACATCAACCAAGATGGCGTCGGGGCCGCGGGAAGAGCGGACGAGGATAGTGTCCTCGGCTGCAGTCAGGGGACCGACCGACAGACCGCGGATCTCGGTGCGCGTCTCGAGGGAACCGTCCGCGACGGCATTGAGGAGGCGCACGGCGTGGTCGTTGGCCTCAACCTCAGTCGTCGCATCGAGGGCGACATCAAGGATGGCCCCGGCCGTCGACTGAGTGCCGCGCCGGAGAAACGATGGCGACGCCGCCACCTGAAGTTGACTGCGCCTGCGGTCGTACCTCACCGAGATATGGATGCTGCCTGTGTTGACGGCTGTGACGTCCATGACGGACGACTCCAACTGGGCGATGTCGGCCTTCGTCCATGTCGTCTCCGGGGTGCCGATAGAGACAATGGCCTCCCATTGGTAACGCCCTCCGAGGCTCGGCGGTGTGACGTTGCCGTTCACTGGAGTGGCCTCGGGGAGGGCTGTCTCGAGGACGAGCTCGGGGGAGGCGGCCTCGGGATCGGGGTTGTCGACCGCGATGCTCATCGTTATGAGGCCGATCGCCCCCCGCTGGACGCCCGAGAGGACTGGCGAGCACTCCCACTCATCCCACGACGCGTTAAGGGCGGGAAACGGGGTCCGCTCCCACGTGCCCATCGACATGAGGTACCACGACCGAGGCGCAAAGTCGGCATGGACAGCCGACTTGAAAGCGACGGGGCCGTAGGTCCCCGGCTCGAATCCCGCCGTCTCAGTTCCGGTGCACCCCAGCCCGGCGACCGTCGCGAGGCACGCTGGTCCCGGGACGCCGTCGTCGTGAACACAGCCCTCATCGAACGGCCAGTTGTCCGAGCAGGGCGTCGTGCGCTCGGTCGGCTCGCGGAGTGGCGCGTCAAAAGCAAAAGCCTGGAGCGTCGTGTCGGTTCCCGTGCAAGGGCCGCAGGAGGACCACCGCATCGCGCATTCGCTGTTACCGGCGGGCCCGCACCCCGCGGCCAGGTTGAAGGCAAACAGGACTTCGGGACCAGTTGGCCGCTCGATGGTGCCGTCGGCCGCGCGGGCCTCGCACGTGGAAAATGCGCCGGAGCTCGTCGTTATGTACGAGGCGGTGAAGTGCCCGGCTGCTGAAGCCTGCAGGACGTCGAGAGAGAGGTAGCCGCCCGAAATTCCACCACCTAAGGCGCCCATGACCCCCGGGTCGAGGATGAAGGGCGTCCGAGGGGTGTCGCCCGTCGCCGGGGGGCGGAGGTCGCGGACGACGAAGGCCGAGACGGCGCCCTCCATTGGGGCTGCTCCGCCCGACGCTGACGTCACGGCGGCTGTGAGGCAGTAGAGGGGCTCCCCAAGGACCGAAAAGTCCCCGTCAACCGCCACCACGATCTGCTTCTCCGTGTCCCAGTCGCCGGACGACCACGACAGGGTCGGCGTCGAGAGCGACAGGCCGGCAGCGGCGGCGGCCGGCGGCAACGACAGCGCGACCGTCACAGTGCCGGAGGTCTTGATGTCACGCGTTCCCACGGCGGGAAGAGTAGCGGAGACGATGACACTGCCGGACACGCTTACGATGGCGTGGGGGGATGTCTTGTCGCCGGAGGCTGGGGACAGCAAGGGTGCGGGCGCCCATACCTGGCGCGAGGCAAGGAGGCCACTCGTCCAATGGAGGCCAGTGTAGCCGGTCTCAGCCGTCGGGGCATGACCCGCCACGACGCCCGTGGCGTGCGCTTCGAGCACGCAAGCTGCGGCAGGCCCCGCGAGCCCCCCACCCTGGGCATCGACAGCGAGAGCTGCAACCCCGGCGGCTTGGGCAGCGGCGGGGGACGTGCCGGTAGCCTCCACGAACGTCGCGCCGCCAAACGACGCCGTGGTCCCCGCCATCGCCGTCCCGTTCGCGGCTTTGGCCCCCCATACCCGTTCGCCCGGGGCGAAGATCCCGACGCAAGGACCGCGCCGGGAGAAGCTCGAAACCCGGGGGATGGACGTGAGCTCGGCCGATCCCACCGCGAGGACATCACGGAGGGGGCCCAGGCCCGTCCGGCATGCGTCGCCGTCGGGCCCTGGCTCGGCGGCATCGTCCGCATTGCCCGCGGCCACCACAACAACGGCGCCCGTCGTCGCGACGAGCTGGTGAGCGGCGTGGGCGAGGATGCCACTCATGGCGTTGTCATCCAGCTGAGCGGACACAAGCACCACAGGCGGCAGCTGCGTCGGCGAGTCCTGTGCACTCCATGCCTCGTATACCGCCCGGAGGCCGCGTGCCACGTTGCACGGTGTAGTCGCAGCCGCGGCACCGTACACGTTGACGTTACCCACAGTGGCACCTGGGGCGATGCCGAACTCGGCTCCGGCAGCGACGGATGCGACTAAGGTGCCGTGGCCGTTGGCGTCGTCGAATCCGCCACGGCCCGTGCCTGTACTCGTGCCGTTGTCCACTGTCCATACGTCCTCCACGCGACCCGCGAGCTCAGGGTGCGCGCTGTCAATCCCCGTGTCGAGCACATAGATTGTTACCCCGGCTCCGACGACGGTGTCCTCCCGCGTAAAACTGCCATCCTGAGCAGGGTACCCGGGGGCGCGATCGAGGTAGTCGAGATGAGCCATGAAGCCCGACACAGACGACGCCCCGGTTATGTCGACCGACGCTGCTGCCGAAGGACGCACCGACCCGAGCGTCTCCTCACTTAGGGGGAAGCTGGCTGAGGCGCCAAATAGACCGTCCCGCAGGCCGGCAACCTCGGCAACGGCGTCGGCGTCGGGGCCGCGTCCGTCGTGTGCCACCGAGACGTCGAATGACGCCACCGCCAGATCGCCCAGCACAAAAGCATCCACGCAGCTCCATGAGGAAATCGCTGCGGTGTGAAGGAGGAAAGGGGGGCAGCGGTGGAGACGGGCAGGCGCCAGGGCAGCGGTGGAGGGGGCGATGACGACGGTGGATTTGAATGCAGCGTCGCCCACCGAAAGACGGCGTCGCCCCCCCCCTCTCCCCCCTCGTCGCCATCGCTCGCCCGACGACGGCCCTCTCATCGACGACGACGCCTCGAGCCAGGCGCACGCTTCCGGATTGTCAAGCCGGTCCCGCACCTCCGCGCTGATCATCGTCGACGCACCGACCAGCCGGACGACAGCGGAGCCCCGATTTGATCCTCCCGAACGCGGGGGAGGGGGCACTGCTGTGACGCGGGAGGGCGACGCCGCCAACTGGGCCGCGGTGGCAGCCGCGAGGGCGAGCAGCAGAGCAAGCCGCAGCCACGTCTGTTGCATATTCTCATCGCGTTCGGTCCGGGGAGAGCGCGTGCCGGCGGGAACGTGACAGTCCTGACGACGACGCGCAGAGGACTGCCCCTCTCTGCTCGACGTCATCAGCGCTCGCTGGCCTCACCGACGCGTTTCGATCGCCCGACACAATGATATCGGCGCTCGGAGCCAGGAAAGTTGACCATTTCGACCCGCACGACCCGACTCATGTATCCTCTCCTCGAGCTGTGGCTCCCTCTGCCGGCCCCGGAGGGGGGTCGTCTCCCGACTTGCGTCCAAAATAATCCGACTGACCGCAGAAACGTGGAAGTCTCCTGGGGAGTCACGCCGGAGGCAGACAGACCACCAGGACTGGCGCGTTCTGGCAGTCTACGCGAGAGCAAGTCCTCGATAAGATGGCTCCCATCACCTTGGAGATGCTGAGAAAGGCGAGAAAGGGAGGTTGAATCCGCTCCATGGTGGTCACGACCCAAACGCGACCGAACACGGACCATCCTTCGTCATTTGCCACCGCGCTCCCGTTCGGGGCCGCAGCGCGTCGACGACGAGGGCGCTGTCCGCTCTCGCTGCCGACTGCCCCGCGCGACCCACCCCCCCTCGATACCCCTCGACGCCCCAGCGCGCGGAGCACAACGAGGGAAACGTCACAACGCTGGAGGAGGTGGCGCTGCACCAACAAAACATCGAGCGCATTGAGGCATTAGGCCATCTCTGCCGGCACCTCAAGATCCTTTATCTCCAGAACAACCTGATCGGTCGACTCGAGAACCTCCATCGCCTAAAGGAGCTCGAGTACCTCAACGTGGCCGTGAACAACATCGTGCGGATCGAGAACTTGCAGCGGTGTGAATCACTTAAGAAGCTCGACCTCACTATGTGTTTCGTCCCTGTCGCTGGCCTCCTGTCGCTGAAGAGCCTCGCGGAGAACTACGCGCTGCGGGAGCTGTATCTAGTCGGAAATCCATGCGCCGACTGGGTTGCCGGGAAGGCCGACGGGGCGCCGCCTATGGACGACCCGCGGGCTCAGCCCGGGATGGGCTATCGAGACTACGTTGTGGGGACATTGCCGCAGCTGACGCGGCTCGACGGCAAGGACGTCAAGCCGTCGGATCGCATCACGGCACAGCAGGCCCTCCCCGCGCTGGAGGCGGCGCTGTGGGCGGAGGTGAAGGCGTCCGGAGAGGACCCGGAAGCCTGGGCGCGGCCCGAGTGCCAGGGCCCGGGGGACGGCGAGGAGGCCGAGGGCTGGACCCCTGCGGAGACGGGCCGTCTCGACGAGAAGACGGGCGAGATGCTGCGCCCATGGTGCCGTGAGACGCGGATCCTCGAGCACCGGGAGAACGAGGCCCGTGAACGCGAGGCTGAAGAGGCGCGAGCGCGCGACGCCGCTGCCCTGGTGGCCTCTGACCCACGCGCGCCCCCGCCACGCCGAGACGCCTTCCCCGATCTCGTCGAGGGCGAAGCTGTGCGCATGCGCAACGAAGGTGACTACGAATTCACCCTGGAGGAGAGTGAAGATGGCAAAGCTCTCGTGCTTGAGGTTGACACAGGGCGCTTCCTGGACACGAGCCTCATTCAAGCCGACGTCCAGCCCAACTTTGTGCGCCTCCTCATCAAGGGCCGCCTCCTCCAGCTTGCCCTCCATGAGGAAATCAGCCCGGACGCATCGACGGCCGAGCGCTCCAAAGTATCGGGACGCCTTGTGGTAACGATGCCCCGTGTTGTCGACAGGGGGGGGGGGAGTAGGGATGACGGCAGTGGGGAATCAGCGACTGTCATCCTGAGGGGGCGCAACCCAATGGTGGCGCCCCCGGGCTACGCTGCTGCCAAGCGCAACCTCGCGCGCCGCGGTGTCAAGGATGCCGCCGCCGTGCACCGGGTGCTCGAGGGGCGCATCGGGCAGGCGGTCGACGGTCCAGGCATTCGGCGCTTGACTGCGGCGGCTGTCACCGCGGCAGTGCCAGGGTCAGGCAGCGACGAGGACGAGCCTCCACCGCTCGTGGGATGAGAGAAGAGGGCCGATGGATAGACCACCGTAGTGGGGGCCGATGGATGGCACCACGAAGCCAAAAAAATCTTTCAAACAATGTCAATTGAGACCCGGGACTTCACCCACCATTCGCAAGGCCCCCCTGCTTGCAGCGTCCTCGATCAGAGCGCGCCAGACGGGGCTGCCCTCACGCAGCACCGCGGCGTTCCCAACGATCCAGAGCGATCGTCTGGCGCGCGTCAGGGCGACGTTGAGCCGGCGTACATCGGCGACGTGGCCAATGGTCGCCCCCACCTTGGATCTCACCGCCGTGTAGACGACGATGTCGGCCTCGCGTCCCTGGAATCCGTCGACTGTCTCAGACGTCGCCTGCAACCGGGACCAGGGCAGCACATCGCGCAGAAGCACACGCACAAGGTCGCGCTGAGCGCGGTAAGGCGACAGCACCACGGCTGTCGAGCTGGGAGGGACGACACCGTCGACGGCGCGCAGCAGCGCCACTGCCGCGTGGGCCTCACGCTCGTTCCGGAGCGATGACGCCAGAGAGGCGCCGCTCTCCGGCTCGTGCGCGCCATCGTCGGCGTCGAAAAACAGGTACGGGAGAAGCGGGGCCGGGAGACCGCCGTCGGTGAAAAAGGGCGAGCGCGCGAGGACAGACGCCCCGTCGATGAGGGCGTCGTCGTAAAAGTGTCGCGACGGCCAAGCGCGGAGGTCGGGGTCACATCGGTACTGGACGGTTAGCCGGGTCACGGGGCAGTGAGCGCCCGCGAGGCGCTCAAAGAGGCTACGCCCGTGGCCCGCGGCGGTCGCGGCGGGGGAAAGTATTGTCGCGCGCAGCTGTGCAGGGTCCCCGACGAGAGCGAGGGCACGCGCGCCCAGCAGCAGAGCAGGGATGACGGCGGGCTCAGACGCCTGGCACGCCTCGTCAACAAGGAGAGCGGAGAAGGGCGGGGCGGGGCATCGGCGGCCGAGGAGGGAGAGGCGCGGCGCCGACCCAAGCGTCGTGAAGACGACCCCAGCCCCAGCAAGGACAGCCGCAGCCGCCCCGTCGAGGACGCAGCGGCGGTCGGCCGCGGCAGCGTGCGAGGCAGCTGTGGCATCGCAAGGGGGGGGAGCACAGGCGTCGAGGACAGCGAGGCGAGCGAGCCCCTTTTCCCGCCGCGCGAGGAGCTCTGCGAGGGCCCCGGCCTTGGCCGTGGCCGCCTCGGGGCTGGCAGCGTTGGCAAGACGTCCGTATGCCGCGCCGATGGAATGCTCAAGACGAGCAAGAAAGTCGGTCTCGGCCTCGCGGTCCCGTTGCCAGCCTGCGGGGTCGCTGTGGCCGACGAGGGCCGCCGCCTGCATGTCGACACATTTCATGCCGCTGCGAACGGGCGTCGGCGGCGACGGAAACGACGGCGGCGATGCCCCGACCCGAGCGAGGCGGGCTTGGTAACGCACACCGCGGCCGTCAATGAAGCCCGCTGCCTCGACGCGGGCGAGGACGCTGTCGACGGCCCCGTTGCTGGGCGCGCACACGAGGAGGCGCGGCGGGGGCTCGACCCCCGCGGGGCCCGCAGCCACGTCACGGTCGACCAACCGTAGCCACGCTTCGCGGGCGGGACCAGGCGACGGGCGGGGGTCGGGCAGTCGTGCGGGGCGCCCGAACGGCGGTGCAACGACCGCGACGAGGTGGCGGACGAGAGTCTCGTACCGGGCCGCGTGAAGGACGACGTGCCAGGCGTTGAGGGCCGCAACGATAGTGTGCGTTTTGCCAGTGCCGGGAGGGCCCTGGACGAGGGCGACGGCCCGGTGTTGCCGCGGCGCCGACATCCTGCTCGATCCCGCTGTCCCCGCCGCCACAGCCGCGCCCACCACCCCGTGACCTAGTGCAGCGACGATGGCCCCGACCGCCTCCCGCTGCGGTGCGTCAAGGACGGCGGAGAGGTGGTCGCGCAACCCGCGAGGCAGTGGCGCGGGGTCCCCAGCTGGTTGCAGCCGCAAACCGTCGGGGCGAAGAAGGGCGGCCAGCAGGGGGGGTTGGGCAGCGCCAACGTTGCGCAAGGCGACAAGCTCGCGCGTCTGCGACGGTGGCGGGGGGGTTGGGGGACTGGGAGGGTTTGTGAGATCCGTCCGTCAGTGTCCCGCGACAGGAGCCCCTGTCGCCGCTCTCGCCTGGGTCGTCCACCGTCCGGCGTCAAGGGCCACCCAAGTCGCCGTCGTCATCCGCATAAGCGCCGCCTCATCTGACGCGCACCCCCCCCCGCATATGGGGAACCGCGAGCATCGAGGGTGGAGACCGATGTCGAGGGCGATCTGTCCATCCCGCGGCTCTGGCGCGCGCCACCTGACCAACCCCACCACTGCGGCAGGCAGTCGGGAACAGGCCGGCGTGGCGAGGAGGACGCGCGCCCGCTTGTGCGATGGTGGGATCCTGAAGTCGGCTGAGGCCGGCAGAGCTAGGGGGTGGTCGTCATCCTCGTCCTTGTCTCCGCCATCATCGCCCTCCAGCGCCCGAGCGGCCCAGTCGGCCGTCCCTGCACCTGCGCCAACGCCTTGTCTGTGCGGCATGCGGGCCAGGAGCACGACGGCCGCCCCCGGTCTCAGCCCGTCGGAGGCTGGGGTCGCCGGGGTCTGCGCGGACATCCGCAACCACCCGCCTCCGCTGTCGTCGTTGTCGCGGTCGCCGGCGACCGCCCCCCTCTCTATTGTCTTCCCCCACCCGGTGAAGGCTGGCCCGTCACATCGGACAGTCGCCGCGGCATCGAGGTCATTGACGGCGTCCATGGCAGCAAGCACTGCGGCTCGCGCCTCCTCGACGACGAGGGGGGCGAAGGCGGCACGGTAGTCTTCGGGGCTCGCGAAGGCCCGGGTCGCCGAGGGCGGCGCGCCGGCGAGGGCTGCCGCCCGGCACCGGGGACGCAGCAGGCCACCCAGCACGAGGCGCGCCAGATCGTCCCGGTCCGCTTGGAGCAGGTCGTCGTGGCGGCCGACGGCAAGGTCGGCCCCATCTGACTTCGCGAGAAAGCCCGGGGCTGTCGCCTGGGATGGCACCGGGGGGGCTCGAGGGGTTGGGCGGCTCCCGCCGCCATTTCTCTTTTTTCCCTTCTTCTTGCTATGCTGCTGCTTGTGCTGCTGAATTGCGGCGGACTGAGCCGCGGACGCGGCCAGCAGGGCCTCAACATCCGTGGCTGACGGGCCGCTCGGCAGCGCCCCTTCGTCGCCGTAGGACGCCAACGCGACCGATGGGCCAGGGATTCGGGTGGTGAGAGAGTTCTTCGTACGGGTGGGGGTGGTCGGCGGTGACTTAGTGCATTCAGTCCTCGCCCTTGACCTCATTGTTGTGCCTCGCGTCGTCTCCGCCATCGAGGGAGGCCGCTGCCGTGACGACGCGATCCCGCGCCGCCCTGGCCACCTCGGCCGCGGCCGCGTCGAGGGCGGCCCGCACGTCCTCCTTACGCGGCAGCTCGCCCTCGCGGCTGGCCTCCGACGGCTTCCCGGCGGCGCTGCGAGCAGAGAGGGAATGGGGGGTGGGGCCGCGGGGCGAGACGAAAGGCTCAGGAAGGGACCCGCGACACAGGGTGAAAAGGCGTGATATGATGATGCGCAACCGCTTGCACAAGGGGTTCAGCCACGCTGGCGTCCATGTTAGGGCTGTGACGCCGTTGCACAAGGGTGCGTCGGTGTCGTAAGAGCTCGGCGACCTCCCCGCGCCCTCTGGAGTTGCCGGACGGGATGAGACCAGACGAAGTGTTCTCTCCTACTTATATTAGGAGGATGGGGGGGGGGGTCGGTTTACGCGCCTCGAGACCTCGTCGATGTCTACAGCCTGGGCCCAGGCGCACGCCAGCCAGAGACCCCCAGTATTCTTTCAACCGTTCCCGTCCTCGTCCCCTACATCCCGCCATCTAAGCCCCCGGCAGTCCCGCGAGGACGTCGGCGATGGCCCGCTTCACTCCCGCGGCGTCGAGGGAGGTGGTGACGTGGATTTCCTGCACCTCCCCGCCCGCCCGGGCGACGACGTTGAATCCATCGGCGACGACCCGCGTCGTCAGCCATACCTCGAGGTCCTGAGACACAGCCGCGCGGTTGCTGCCTCTGCGCCCAAGGGCGACACCCGCGACGCCTGGGTGCTGCTGGAGCCCCGCGCAGAGGGCAGCGACGGCAGCCCCACCTGCGCCCGTGCCCGTGCCCGCCCCAGCAGCGGCACCTTTTCCCTCGCCCGTAAAGTCAGCCCCGCCCTCGGCCGCCCCGAGGGGCAGGAGGTCCTCGAGGGTCTCGCGCAGCGGATCGTCGCTGAGCTGCCGCACCGACAACGAGATGCGGCCGCGCGCCGAGTCCACCCCGACGACCTTAACGCGGAGCCGGTCGCCCCGCTTGACCACGGCGTCCGGCGTCTGCACCCGCTGCCACGACAGCTCGCTGATGTGCACGAGTCCCTCGACCCCGTGGAACTCCCCGTCGACGGGATCAGCAAGGGAGCAGAAGCACCCGAAGTCCTTGACACTCGTCACGAGGGCGTCACGGACTTCGCCCACGGCCACTGACCGGACGGCCGCCGCCATCAGGGCTGCCCGCTCCGACAGGATGAGGTCGCGCGAGGGGACATCCACGCGGACGACGCGGGCGCGAACCGTGCCCCACCCGCTCGTGGGATCGGCGGGGTCGACGCGGAGGGTTGCGGCGCACCGCTCGCGCGCGCTCTCATCCGAGGCGGCGTCTGCGGGCATCCGCGTGGCATCGAGGAGGTTGAAGGGGACAAACGCCTCGAGTCCCCCCGGGCCGTCGACCACAGCGCCCCCCCGGTTGACCCGGATCACCTGGTATTCAGCCGTGGCGCCGCCGCGCAGAGCCTCGAGTGCGGCCTCCCACGACGCCGGGTCCTCGCGGCGCGCCTGGGCGGCGTCCCGCGCGGCGCGGCCAGCGGCGCGGCGCCCCCCCGACCGCGACGTGGGGGCGGGGCGGTCGGGGCGGTCCCCGTCGCCCGCTGTGCGAGGCTGAGCGGGGACAACTTCCGACACTTTGTAGACGCGCTTGGTGGGGGGGTCGGCGCGCGTGACGACGACGCGAGCGCGAGCGGGGGGGGAGGCGACGACGACGACGGCCGAGACCGAGGGGCGCCACAAAACGGCGCTAACCATTAGCGACGCCGGGCGCGCCTGCGGGCGGGGCGGGGAGTAGGAGGGGCGCGTTCTTATGTGAGAAGTGAGGCAGAGGACGACGAAGCGCTCCTCGTTGACAAGGCCGCAGCGGTCCTCGTCGCAAGCGCGGGAGGACCCCAGGAGGGGAGCGATGGCATAGTCATGGAGAGCGGCATGGCAAGGACAAGCTCGACGAGTTCCCCGAGGGGGACATGGCCCGGCGAGAAACGGGAAACGGGCTCGACGGGGCGCGCCGGGGGCGAGGGGCATGGCTCGAGCCACTAGAGGCGTCGAGGAAGGCAGCACGGCGCCGACGGCGCAGCCATTGACAGGCGAGCTTCTGTGGCCCCACGCCCCAGGCGGCCGGTGCCAGGAGATGCGACGCGGAGGACGAGGAGCAACGGAGGCGTCCCAGCCTCCGCGCCTATGCCGCTTCGTCCGACAGAGTGGCACGCGCTCGGTAGGGACGCGCCGAGAAGGGACCACGTCGTGGAAGGGGGTGGCCACGGACCAGCCATGCGATGCAGCCTTTACTGCTCGCCAAGGTCATCGCGGGGCGGTAAGACAGGTAACGGATTCCCGTCGCTTCGGTTCTCGGCTTCTATGTTTCCTGGGTCGTCCGTCGCGAGGCCGAGACAGCGGCCGCTGGCCAGGACGACGGAGGAAGGTCGAGGTCGCCGGGTTCGAGCGCGGAACCCCCGTCCCCTTCCACGATGTCGACAACATTTATTGTGCGATGTCCTTCTCCGCCGCCTCTGCGCGCTGCACCGGCCTCGTCGGGGCGAGTCGAGAAGTTGCGGCCGTCAGAAAGGCCGACACCCCCTTCTACGGGCACCATGGTCGCTTCTTGCGCTTTTTCAGCCAGCTCCATGGATATTCGTCTGATCGTACCTTCCTTATCCCGTAACGCCGGCCCCGTTTTGTGTGAAATCGCCTCTCTCGGGGCTCGGCCGCGGCCGTCGCCCTGGAGAGCCTGCCTCTACCCAAGCCGCTCAAAGTTCCGGCAACCTTTTGATTCATCTTTTCGATGCGTCGTTTGATTTATCTGCGCTTTATTTCATCGAAGATTCATCAAGGCCTCGGAATAGCGACCTTGGGGGCACCCCAACGCGGCCCCTGGCCAAGGTCTTCATGGGCGGCGCTGCCCACCGCCTTCCCTGGTCGACGACGAGGCCGTCGTTGTCGCGGCGCCTCGCGCGGCGTCCGCCGCCTCCGTTTACCCCTCGCTCGCTCTAACCAGCGACGCCTTCTCTCGGGGCCCGACGCTAAAACGCTTCTGCCCTGCGTCACAGGGCGGCCCCCGCTCTCTTTCCGACCCCCTCTTCCCTCCTCCCGCGTCCCTCTTCCGGCAGACGGCCCCCCGCCCTGCCCCTCGCGCTGTCCTGACAGTTGCCCGGGCGGCGCACGTCTATGCCGCCCCTGCGCAGGAGGCATCCCGCTACGAGACAATGATCGTCCTCCGTCCGGAGCTTGACGCCGACGCCCGTGATGCCGAGCTCGCCAAGGTCGAGGCGTGGCTGGCGGCCGAAGGCGCTGGCACCGTTGGGGTCGACGTTCGCGGCACACAGCGCATGGCCTACCCCATGGACGGCACTTGGGAGGGCTTCATGGTCTTTCTCCAGTTCACCCTTCCCCCCGCCTCGGCTCCGCGCATCCAGAAGCTCCTTTCCACCCCGGATGCCGACTCCCAGGGCCGCGTGCTCCGGTGGAACCTTCGGCGCCTCGCGTAAATGGACGGAGAGAGATGGAGATGAGAGTGTTGAATCGTTACGTACCTCCCTGCCTGCTTACCCATCTCAACCCCCGGCCGGCCCGCCGGAGTCAGTCCCGCGACCGTGAGGTATCGGGTGTCGGAGCCGACGCCTGAATGGTGCAAAGCCGAGCCGGCCGAGCTGGCGCCGCACAGTTGCCGAGTGCGACGACGACGGCGCGGCGCGGCGCGGCGCGGTGCGGGTGGAAAGGAGCCGCGACTCGAGAGGATTATCTCGTGAACGTCGACCACCGTGATCACGCAAAAGTTCTCCGCGCCTTCGCCTTCGGGCTGTCAGCGACGCTGACCCTTACGACCCTCGCGCCGCCAGCCGTCGCCGGGCCTTTCGACCCGGTCGCGCCGGGAACGCCGCTCGTCAGGCGAGACGGAAATAGTGCGAGATCGAGCGTAAGGTCGCGGTCGGTAAACCGTCGATACGGCCCGAGCCCACCTCTTACCCCCCCTCCCCCTCCCGAGCTCTAGCTCTCGCGAGCCATTACCGGCCGTGCTGCGGACGACCCTTCCCAACGGTCTGCGCGATGAACGATCCCGTCACGTCTCCCGGCGTCGTCTCGGCCTCCGTCGTGATGCGCGGGGGCGATCGGGCCGATAGCGACCCCGCCCTGGGCCCTCCCGCGCCGGGAAGGGCCGAAATTGCCCTCGCGGCCGTCGTGCGCTCTGGGAGTGCATCTCACCCCGGCCCCGCGCTGGCGTCGGCCCTCGCGTCCCTCTCGGCCGACCTGGGCGGGGGTACCGCGGACGACAGTGCTTCGCTCGGAGTCTCGTGCCTGGCCGAGGACTTTCCGTCGTGCCTGACCCTCCTCGCCGAGGCGGCGACAGAGCCTTGCCTCGTCATCGGCGGTGACGACGGGCCGGCGACGGCCGCCGCCGACCGCGCCGTGGCCGACGTCGTCGCAGCGGCCGCAGATGGCGTCTCACGGGCGAAAGAGGACGCGTTAGGCCAAGCCGAAACCGAGCTCGCCCGCCTCGTCTTTGGCCCCACGCACCCCGAGGCGCGGCGCGCCAGCGCCGCCAGCGTGCGCGCGTTCGACCGCGCCGCGCTCGCGAGGCACGTCCGGCGCTGGCACCGACCCGACGTCGCTCTCGTTGCTGTGGGGGGCGACCTGGGCGCACTGCCCGTCACGATGACCCCAGCGGTCGCCGCCGCATCCTCTTCGACCCCCTGGCCTGGCAAGGGCGCGGGCGAGGCCCACGCCGCCGCCCTCGTCGATGCCTCAGGCCTCGGCGCTTGGAGGCCCGCCGCGGGCGAGCCGACACTGCCTCCGACCCTCCCCGCGCTCCCGTCTCTGCCGCTGCCCTCCTCTTCCTTCTCTTCTTCATCCTCAGCGTCCCGCGCCACCGCCCTCGGTCCTCACGCCGGTCGCCCCCCCCCCACGGCGCCTCCCGTCGTCCTTGTTGACCTGGGCCCCTCGGGTGGCCGCGGCGCTGCTGTGGCCGTTGCTGCCCTTGCCCCGTCAGCAGCTGACCGGGACGCCCCGGCCCTCTCGGTTGCCAACGAGGTCGTCGGGGGAGGCGACGGATACCTATTTGACCGGCTAAGGTCGCGGCGGGGCCTCGCCTACTATTGCGTCATGGGCCAGGGCGGGACCGCGCCCGCACGACACGCCCCTCTCGGACTCGTCCCTCCTTGCCGCGCGGAGCCGCCGCGAGGTCGCCGCGGCTTTTGCCCGGGCCGCGCCGGGGGCGGCCCTCGCGCGGGCCGGGGGGCTCGAGCTCACGGGTTTGGGTCCGTCCTTCCCCGATGACTTCGACGCCGCCGTGAGCCGCGTCTCTCCTTCCGCTGCACGCGCCGCCGTCGCGCGTTGGCTGCCCCTGCCGTCTGGTCTTCAGGTTGCCGTCGCCTGCGACGCCTCGCGATATGCGGACGAGCTGCGGGTGGCTGCGGGCACGCTCGATCCGCCGCGGGCTGTCTTGGTCGTCCGCCCACGGGAACCGAGGATGAACGGTGAGAAGGAGACGGGAGGGCCACGCTGTGTTCCCCCTCCCGCCCCCGGATCAGTGATGCGGGATCGTGGCACATCCCCAGAAGGTAGAGAGAAGAACGATCTGTAGGACGAGCCGGAAGGCGTGCGCCGCCGGAGGCAGGACGGCGTTGGCCTCGACAAAGGCCGCAGCCTCCTCGGGTGTGGCTCCCGTGGGCGGCGGCGGCCCCGGCTGGGGCGCGTTGTGCGACCACACATAGAGGTTGGCCGGAGTTACCGCGCAGGTGAGAGCGAAGAGGGCCGCGGCACTGATAGGCTCGAGCGACTGGAGGATATCGAGGGCGGGGACATCCGAGGGGCCCAGGGCGTTGGGCTTGCCGAGGAGGGAGGCCACAGCAGCCCCCGCCGACCCCACAAGGAGGCCGGCGCCTCCGAGGATCTCGGCATACCCTGTCCACTCAACGTGGAAGCGCGCCGTGCCCGGCAACTGCCAAAGCCCTCCCCACGCGCCCTTGTGCGGCATCTGCGAAAAGGCAGTCGAAAGGGGGTAGAGATCAGGCGGAAGCGGCAGACAGTTTGGCACCACCAAATCGCCCCTCTTGCTTGGCCCCTCTCGCGCCCCCTCCCTCGCCATCGACTCGAAGCTCTCGCGCAGCGTAAAGTGAGCGACCCCCGCGGCGCAGTAGACTGCCCCGACGATGCCCCAACTGCCCCGCTGGAGGTCCGCGAGCCACACGGGGAGACGGCCGAGCGTGGCTGGAGCGACAATGGTGCAATTCAGAATTGTTCCTACAGCAAGCGCGGCAGCCACGGTGGCGACCACCTTGCGCTGGTCGGCCGGCGGGAGCGAGCTCACGTAGGCGCCGCGGTACCCGGGGTCCGCGGGGGAGTGCACGGGCGGAGCGGTCTGGTCGGCGGCTGCAGCGCGAGGCGCCGATGGGCGGGGCGAGGGGCGAGGGCCTGTCCGATGGACGGGGTGCGGGCGACGCGTTCGCGTCGCACTTGCCCCGGGGCAGTGAATTATCACGAGAGACCGCATTCCGTCCTCTCTCGCCGCCGACGGGGAAGGTCGGTCCAAGGACTCTCTCCCTGGCGCCTCGAGCCTCCTCTCCGCCCGAGCCCGACGACTTCCCCGCGGAAACCACGCCGAGATCCCGGCTTCGCGTCACCCAGTCACCCCTCACCCCTAATAATCATGACATCGATTCTGGCGAGAGACATTCTAGGCTCTTCAATCCTGACCAATGAAACCGCAGTGAGGCTAGAAGCGATAGTCGGTCCTCGCCTGACCGTTGGTGCCCGTTCTCTGCGCTCAAGCGATGAACAGGGAAGAACACGCGGCGCTATCGATGTACATAGAGCTCCTAGTGCTCTAGATTTCAAGAGTTTTAGCCTAGAAATGGTCGTAGAGACCAAAAGAGCCGCGCCTCTTCATGTACCGTTTCGCCGGCGGGGGCCTCCTCGGCTGCCGCCCGTCGAGGTCTCCTCGCCGACCTCGCCCTGCCCTCTCCACTGCGCAGAAGGACTTTGAGAACCGCTCCGCCGTCGAGGCGAGCAAAGATGCCAAAACGCAGCGTCTGCTGTCGGAGATGCGCGAGCACCTTGCGACGCTTGAGCAGCAAAAGGCCAACGAGGACCCACGGCTCTCATTCACGACACCCGCCTTCCGCGAAGCACAGCGTACCTTTGCCCAGGGCTACAAGACCAATTTCGGCCGCCCTATCGAGTACGCCCTCGTCAAGGACCACCCGTGGTCGATGCCCGCGCTCCGCAAGCTCGACAGGCCCATAAAACCTGACGGGACGCCGTGGGAGGAGGACAAGAAGCCTGCGCCGTGAGGGTCGGGCATCGGATGAGGCGGCCAAGCCTGGGCCGAGCGAAGGTTTTCGAGGGCGCCAGTGTATCTGGTCGTTACTACCCCGGTCATTTTCTCCCTAGATTCTCTTGACGAGCTGTACGATGTCCTCGTCCATCAGTTCGTGCGTCGTGCCCACCTTTTGCCCCCTGTGCCGAGCTGACTGCCCCCAAACAAGGGCGTACTTGAGCTGCTTCAGGATTCCCCGATGGATCTTGTTGCAGAAGCCCTCGACCGTCGCGGCTTTGCGCCGCAGCACCACGGGGTCGTTCCAGTCGGGGAGAGCGCCGCGGGGTCGGGTGTAGACACGGACGAGGTCGAGACGATCCCAGATAGCCTCGACGAGGCCGTCGAGGTTCCAGCCCTCGAAAGCACAGACGGGCACGTGGTCTGGCAGGGAGGCGAGCACCTCAAGCTCTCCCAGCGTAATCTGGTCGATCTTGTTGACCACGTAGATCGCCGGGATGTAGACGACCCCCCCCTCAACAACGTCAACGAGGTCGTCGACCGTGACATCATCACCCCGAACGATAACGTCAGCGTTGTGCACGCGACTCTCCTGGAGGACCCCCTTGACCTCGTCGAGCGTGAGGGGAGACTTGGTGTGGTTGACCAAACCGACGCCGCCCCGCTCCTTCTTGCGGTACTCGAGGTTGGGGGGCTCGCGATTAAGCCGAATGCCGAATCCCTCGAGCTCGCGCTCGATGATGCGCTTGTGGGTTAACGGCTTCATGGCGTCGAGGCAGATGAGGATCATGTCGCACGTGCGCGCGGTGGCGATGACCTGGCGTCCGCGGCCCTTGCCGTCGGCGGCGCCCTCGATGATGCCGGGGAGGTCGAGGAGCTGAAGCCGAGCGCCGCGATAGTGGAGGGTGCCAGGCACGGCCACGAGCGTTGTGAACTCGTAGTCGGCCGCCTCGCTAAACGTGCCCGTCAGTTTGGTCAGCAATGTCGATTTTCCCACCGACGGGAAGCCCACGAACCCGATCCGGCTGTCCCCTACCTTGTTGACCTCGAAGCCGCGACCAGCATCGTTGCCGCCCGCGCCCTTGGCCCGGCCGGTACCCTCGTCCAGCAGCTCCCGGCGCAGGCGGGCGATCTTGGCCTTGAGAAGACCCAGGTGGCCCGATGTGGCCTTGTTCTTCTGGGTTCGCGCCATCTCATGCTCGATCTGGGTGGGAGTGGGTCGAGGGCGGGAAAACATGTGGCACCAGCAACAGTGGGCGCGGGGGTGAGAGGGCCGTCGGCCCTCGCCGCCGAGCGCCAGAACCGTCAGGGAGAGAGCCAGGTGAAATGAGAGCGCAAGACCGGCTGCACCCGCCCCCACGCTCTCACCTCTGCGATCTGAGCCTGGATTTTGGACATGTTGGGCGGACCAACCCTACCGAACGCCGACGCCGGCGGCGACTACGACTGTCGCCTGGCCCGGTCGCAGTCTCCCGGGGCTGGGCTGAATCCTCAACGGAGACAGGCGAGCCGCCTGGCCCGGTGCTCTCCTACTGCCGCGCTGACAGCCCCGTGGAACGACAAGTCCGCCTCACAGTTCCCCCGACGACGGACCCGGGGTTGTCGCCCCCCCCCTTCCTCCCCACCGGGACAGACGGTTTTCGACCCCCCTGCCTCTCCGCAACCCCAACGGAATTCGGTCCACCCCACGTGTGATGTTCTCTTCGGTCCTCGTGCGACCCAAGGCGAGCGCCCTTCGCAACATGTCCGCCTGACATACTGGACCCGCTTTTACGGGCTCGCAGTGCGCCGCTCACGCTCGTGATCGTCGCGTCGGGACAGAATTGTTCATCTCCTCTGTTCTTTGGCTCGGTGACAGCTCTTTCGGGGACGCGGCTCCCGCGGCCCGGGGGGTGGCTCGGCGGGGACCGGACGGCACGGACCTCGCACCGGACAGGTGGCACCTCTTCGCCACAAGCCCCCCATGCCGCGCCGCCGAACCCCGCACGCACAGTCACCCCCATTCCCATCCCCCAAACCCCCCACCGCCCCTCCCCCGGCCAATCCCCCATTCCACAGTGTCACCGCGCCCTCAGGGCGTCGGCGTTCCTCGCGGCGGTCGCTGCGACTGGCGCGGCTGGCCCGACGGCGGCCGTTCCCCTGGCTGGTGACTTCTCCGATGCGATCAAAGTCGCCGATGGCTCAATCGGGGTCCCTAAGTGCGTGGGAACTGAGAAGTGCGCCGATGTTGACGGCGAGGCGGCGATGTGCTTTCGTGTGTTCGACTTTGGCGAGGACGGTCAGACAATCACCACGTGCCCTCCCCCGCTGATTAACACCTACTGTGTCCCCGAGAGCGCCGTTGATCTTCAGAAGAGCATCCTCACCGAGAAGTGCAAGGGCGACGCGTCTGCCGGGAGCGGGATTTTCCCCGCCAACAGGTGTGCAGACCTCGACTCCCCGTGTCCCCTCGATGGCACCCGGTGCGTCGACATCGTTGACGGAGCCACGGGAGTCACGGTCCCCGCCTGCCAGTGCGACGACGGTGTCGGCTACGTCTGCGCGGCGTGCGAAATACACGACGAGTGCGATTCGGCCATGTGCACCACAAGGGTCAAGCCTCCTTTTCCCGCTCTTCAGGGTCGCCAGCTGCAGATTGGCGACAGGGACGGCCCCAGATGCCTCGAAAAGTGCGAACCCGAGTCCCGGCGCTCGCTCCTTCGGACCCTTCAGCTGGACGACGATCTCACGGGCTTCTGCAAGCCCGGGACCACGTGCGTCGGTGGCACGTGCGAGTGCTCCGAGGGTTTTGTGCCAGTGACCAGGGATGGCGTCGTGATTGAGGGCGACTGCGCCCCCGTCTGCGGGGAACTCGGGGTCGCCTGCTCATTCGGAGAACGGTGCCTCGACGGTGCTTGCGTCGCCGGCCGCATGATGCCGTTCGGTGGCGATACAAGACTCGTTGCGTGTTCCGCGGATCTCTGCGGCGTTGGCGCCGACGGCGTCGCCCTTGGCGAGTGCTTTGAGCGGGATCCCCGCGCCCATTACCAGCCCGAGAAGTTCGACGAACGCTATGGGTGCAGAGAGGAAGACGTCATCGCCGAGCAGGCCGACGAGTGTGCGGTCGGGCGGACATGCGACTCGTTCCGGGCTTACCGCGAGCAATCGTACAAGTGCAAATGCGTCGATGGCTACGTCTTTGGCGTGTCGGGCAAATGCCTGTCGATCGCCGACGCCAAGGCTGAGGCCGAGGCCCTCGTCGACAGCGGGTGTCGTAAGGTACATGCGGCTAAAATGGTGTTCAGGCTGACCAAGGCTGAGCTTGAGGCCGCTACGGACGAAAAGGCTGTGTCGATCCTCACAGAATTGGCGACCATGCTGGCTGACGAGGTCGCCATCGACCTCGAGGTGAAGCACTGCACCTCGGCCGAGGCTCAAGCGGATATCGCGGCCGAATGCGAGGCGGACCAGGGCTCGACCTGCCCGGCGGGGACGCTCGCTTCTCTCGAGATATCTTGCGTTGAGCGCGTCCGGGGTTGGGCCTTGAAGGTCATCGCGACGGACAGCGCGGGACGCCGAGGCGAGAGGTTGCGCAAGGCGTGGAAGGCCGCAGCCATGGACGTGGACAATGATGCCGCGACCAACGAGGCGGACGCGGCCGTCGAGCTCGAAGCCGATGCCAGGCGCCGGCACCTACAGGTCCAAACCAACGTCGAGGTCGCTGTCGAAGTTAACGTGGCCAGCGAAGCAGAGCAGTCGGTCTCGACAACTGCGCTCCTCGACGCTGCGGCGTCGCCGGATTCGAGTTCCTCCTTTGTTGGGGCCTCCGACGTCATCGTGGGCGTCCGACTGTCGGCCTCGCCTCTGTCCCGCAGCACGGCTGCCCTGGTCGTAGGCGCCGGCCTCGCTCTCCTGGCCGCGGTCGCCGTCTGAGTTGGTGGGGGCGCCTGATGTTCCTGTGTTTCCCTGGTAGTATTCTCAGTCCTATCGTCTGTCTGGTCAGCTCCGTTCGCCCTGCAACTCAACATCCCGAACAACCCAACCCACTCTCGACCCGCAACCCTTCAGAGCCGCACCCTAGTCGAGATAAAGCTCTGTTGCGCCCCAAACGGTCTCTCGTCGCCTCGAAGCACGGCGGCGTGGACGGCGCGGTCCGTATTCGTCGTGATGGCGTCACGGGCCACGTCAAACTTGCGCCGACGCTCTTCCGCAGCGGCGTCAAGCTGCGCGCGGCGCTGGGCCGGCTGGGCCACGCGACGCGCCCGCGCCTCCGCCGCCATGGCCTCGCGGTGCGCGGCGGCGTCGGCAACGGCTCGTGCTCCCCAGATGCGGTCCTCTGCCGCAGCACGAGCGTTGGCCTCGGCCCTCTCAGCGATCTGTTCGGCACGGACCCGCCGCGTCTCTTCGTCACGCGCCGCGGCGGCCCTGCGCCGAGCGGAGGCCTCCGCCTCGGCGCGGGCGTCTCCCTCGGCCTGTTCCCGTGCAGCCCGCTCGGACGCCTCGCGCTCGCGGCGCTCCAATCCGGCGCCAAGCTCGGCGGCGCCTCCCGCGGCCATCAGCGCCGCGAGCCGGTCCTCGCGGGCCCGGACCTCTGCGTCGCGCCGCTCCTCCCGGGCCCGCGCCTCCTGAGCCGCCTCATGCGTGAAGCGGCGCTCCTCGGCCCGCTTTTCCTCTAGGGCCGCCGCGGCGCGCCGCTCGCGCGCGGCTTTGGCCGCGAGGGCCCCGCGGAGCTCCTCGCGTGCGGCGGTGCGGCGGGCCTCCGCCTCGGCCTCGAGCTCCCTGGCGACCCGGGCCGCCTCCTCTCGGGCGAGGTAATTGTTGAAGGCAGCCGTCTGCGCCGCAAGGTCAGCGGCCGAGCGACGGTCCTCCCGCGCCCGTGCACGGTCTGCGGCGAGCGCTCTCCGTGCCGCGTCAGCCGCCGCTGCGTCGCCCTTGTCGGCCAGCCGCGCGACAGCCACTGTCCTCGTCATCTCGACGACAGCCGACGCTGCGTCACGGGCCTCGCGCCGGGCAGCCTCATTCTGCTCTCGCACCTGCGCGTCCAACGCGGCCCTCTGCGCCAACTGGGACGTGACGCGCATCTGCGCGACGACCTTGCGGTCGCCACGGCCAAGCACATCGTCCCGAGCAGCGATTGTCGAAAAGTCGGACTCCACGGCCCCAGCAAAGAGAGGCAGCTGGTGGGTCGGCAGCGTCCCCACATCGATGCGGTCAGCCACAGGCAGCACTCGGCTGCCGCGGGCATGTGCCTCGAGCAGATGGGTTGGCGGGACGTACGCGGAAGGGCGGCGCCGCTCGGCAGCAGCGCGGGCCCGGGCGGCGACGTCGATTTTGTCAGCGGCGGCAGTGGGCCGCGACGCGCGCCGGAAGGCGGGGGGGGGGTTGGGGGGGGGGCGGGG
>Ga0181576_10000831_pt1 | contig 23270 bp, 19 predicted proteins | sample 101ome_22_FD_132464 | JGI IMG/M metagenome (GOLD analysis project Ga0181576, IMG submission 132464) | Coastal salt marsh microbial communities from the Groves Creek Marsh, Skidaway Island, Georgia - 101412BT metaG (megahit assembly) | ecosystem: Environmental > Aquatic > Marine > Intertidal... | reverse complement strand
GCGCAGTGTTTCCTGGCGCGCTAGCAGCGCGGCATTGAGCTGGCTCACCTGGTCTTCCTTATCGCGCAGTGTTTCCTGGCGCGCTAGCAGCGCGGCATTGAGCTGGCTGACCTGGTCTTTCAGTTCGCTGTTGGCCCGACTGAGTACGGCAATGCGCGGGAACTCGCGGCTGCTGTCGACTATGGCCAGGATCTTGTCATTCGGCCAGCGCGGCAGCCATTTGCGGTACACGGCAATGCGGTATTCATTGAGCGCTTCACCGGTATCGTCCTTGGCACCAAAACCGGAAGCGGAATCTACGCGATAGGTGGCCGTGCATTTGTCCACGTAGACAAAGGTGTGGCGCTCGGCCGCCTGCAGCCAGAAATCCCAGTCCTCGAAGCGGTCAAAGGCCGGGTCAAACCGTAACCCGGCATCGATCAGGGCGCGGCGAAAGAGCACGGCATGGATGGGAATGTAGTTTTCGATCATCAGCCGTACGGCATCGAAGGGATAACAGAAATCGGGCTTGTCTGCCTTAACACCATTGGTCATGACCCTGACAGCGCTGTAGGCGGCCACGTGTTCCGGATGCGCCGCCAGGGCGTCGGCCAGGTTCTGCAGATGGGCCGGGTCGATGCTGTCGTCATCATCCAGGAACAGGCAGTACTGCCCGGTGGCCTGCGCCATGGCCAGGTTGGCGGCATGGGAGCGGCCGAGGTCACCGGTGTTGTTGTACCAGTGGATGTTGTCCGCGGCCTGCGGGATGACCTGTGCCGAGACATCCTCGCCACCATCGTTGACGATGATGATTTCCAGGTTGTCCCAGCTTTGCCGGAGGACGGACTGCAGTGCTTCGCACAACAGGGTCGGCCTGTCTTTGGTGCGAATCAGAACGGAAATGAGTGGGCGGGTGCTCATGGGCGGCGATTATAACCGGGCCGGGCAGATGCAGGTAGCGTTAGTCAACAAGTCCGGTATTAGTCAACAAGTCCGGTAATGTGGGCAGCCAGTATTTCGCCGATGAAATCCAGGAAAAGGGTGTCGAGGCTGGAATTGAAGTGATTGTGCTTGTCGCTGCCAATGACCAGGATGGGTATGCCGATATCCCCTTCCTTGATGGACTCCGGCAGGTGCACCGGAATGACCGCGGCGGAGAGGATTTCCTTGGTGGTATCTGGAAACAGCAGCTTGGCCTGCTCCCGGATCAGTTCACAGCAAAAGGTGCGCTTCTTGTCGAACAGGCGGCCCAGGGTGTCGCGGGCTTCGCTTTCCGCCAGGGTGCGAACACCTTCAGCCGGTGCCGGTTTGTCAATGATGAAAAACAGGCGGCTGGCATGGGCGGCGAATTCCGCCTTGAGAATGGTGTCGACAGCTTCCGACAGGTCGGTCAGGTTGCCGGCCTTGAGCAGCTCGAGAATGATGATGCGGGTTTTCTCAAACAGGGCATCGTTTTCCTCGGCATTGAAGATGAATTCGTTGATGTTGCTCTGCAGTTCGCGGTTGCGTTCGCGGAACAGCGCCACCTGGCGTTCGAGGAGGGAAATGGCGGCACCCGATTCGTGGGGAATACTCAGTTCCAGCAACAGATCGCTGCGGCGATCAAAAAACTCGGGATGCTCGATCAGGTACTTGCTGACCGTTTCATCATTGAGCGTTTCGGTGGCGCCAAGGTCTTCGCTGGGATCTGGCTTCATGCTGTTGTTATTCCTCTGTTGCCCGGAAGGGCGTGGCAAGTGTTACAGTGTGAGCGTCCCTTCGAAAACGGTCGCTGCCGGACCGGTCTTCAGGACATGACTGTCGTCACCGTCCGTTTTGCCATCCCAGCGGATGCTTAACATGCCATGCGGGAGCAGAACATTGACCTGCGAATCGAGCAGCCCCTGCCGGATGCCGGCAACCACCGCAGCGCAGGCACCTGTGCCACAAGCCAGGGTTTCACCGGCACCGCGTTCAAATACCCTGAGCCGAATTATACCCGGATTAACCACCTGCATGAACCCGGCATTGACGCGGTTGGGGAATAATTCATGGTGCTCGATTAGGGGTCCCCAGGTCTGCACGGGAGCCAGGTCAACATCTGCTACCACCAGCACGGCATGGGGGTTACCCATGGACAGGGCCGCCACCTGCAGGGACGTGCCATCGGCCAGGGTCAGGTCATAGGTCGGTTGTTCCGACTCTGCAAGCAGGGGAATGTCGGCCGGTGTGAATAGCGGCGCGCCCATGTCCGTGGTCACCGTACCGTCGGCATTGGCCCGGCAGTGCAGGCGGCTGCCATTGATCAGGTCCAGGTGGTAGTCGTCACGGTCACTGAGGCCGCGGCTCTTGATGAAGCTGATCATGCAGCGGGAACCGTTGCCGCAGTTTTCCGCGCGGGAACCATCGGTATTGTAGACATGGTAGGCGAAGTCGCAGTCGTCGCGGGTTGCCGGCGCCACCACCAGCAGCTGATCAAAACCGACACCGGTGTGGCGATCGCCGATGGCGCGAATCTGCTCCGGCGTCAGGCTGAATGCCTGGGTGACGCCATCGAGTACGACAAAGTCGTTGCCCAGGCCATGCATTTTCGTGAAGTTGATGACGGCCATGGTCTCAGTCCAGCGGGGTTTCCAGGGACAGCTGGTCGGCGAAGGTTTCACGGCGGCGTGCCAGGTGCACGGTGTCGCCATCGACCAGCACTTCGGCCGCGCGGTTACGGGTGTTGTAGTTCGAGCTCATGGCAAAACAGTAGGCACCGGCAGAGCATACGGCAAGCAGGTCGCCGTTGCTGATGGCCAGTTCCCGGTCACGGCCGAGAAAATCCCCGGTTTCACAGATGGGGCCGACGATGTCATAGCTTGCGGCGGTGGCATCGGGATTAGGAACCACCGGAATGATGTTCATCCAGGCCTGGTACAGGGCCGGGCGGATGATGTCGTTCATGGCAGCATCGACAATGGCAAAACGGTATTCGCCATTGGTCTTGATGTTGTCGACCCGCGTGATGAGCACGCCGGCATTGCCGCAGATGGATCGGCCCGGTTCCAGTACCAGCTTCAGGTCGCGGTCGCCGAGTTTTTCCCGCACGGCAGACAGCAATTCACTGGGCGTGGGCGGGGTTTCATCGCGGTAGCGCACACCCAGGCCACCACCGATGTCCAGGTGGCGAATGGCGATGCCCACATCGGCGAGCTCATCAATCAGCATGAGCAGGCGATCCAGGGCATCCAGGAAAGGGGAAATTTGCGTCAGCTGCGAACCGATATGGCAGTCCACACCGATGATCTCAACGCCGGCCAGCGTGGCGGCATGCCGGTACATGGCGCGCGCATCATCCATCGAGACACCGAACTTGTTCTGGCTCAGCCCGGTAGAAATATAGGGATGGGTCTTGGCATCCACATCCGGATTCACACGCAGCGACACCGGTGCCCGCACACCACGATCAATGGCAAGCATGTTCAGGCGTTCCAGTTCAAACCGGGATTCCACGTTAAAACAGTGGATCCCGGCGTCCAGGGCAGCATAAATTTCTTCCGGGGTTTTACCGACGCCGGAAAAAATTACGCGCGACGGATCACCGCCTGCCGCCAGCACCCGCGCGAGTTCGCCGCCGGAGACGATATCGAAACCACTGCCCAGTTTGGCCAGCACACTCAGCACGGCCAGGTTGGAGTTGGCCTTGACGGCATAGCACACCAGGTGGTCGCAGCCAGCCAGGGCCTCGGCATATGCCTGGTAGCGGGTTTCCAGCGCGGCCCGTGAATAGACGAAGCACGGCGTGCCGAATTCCTCGGCAATACGGGTCAGCGCAATACCCTCAGCATAAAGCTGATGGTTGTCGTAGTGAAAAAAGTCCATAGCGGGCGCAGCGATCAGGTTAAAGCGGGCTATAGGCAGCAGCGGGCGGAGGCACCAGGGGGCCTTTTTGTCCGCAGCCCGTGAGACTGACAAGCGCCAGTGCACACAGTCCGGCCAGCAGCAGCTTTTTCATCGCCAGAGATGTCCCCTGTATATCGTGAGTGGTGGGTGTGAATTGCGTAAAGCAGCGGCGATTATACTGGTTTCTGTTGCGGGCTGTTAACACCGTGAAAGCGACAGTGGATAGCGGTCCTGCTGGTGCGCGGCTGAAGTTGCTCCAGCATACTTGCAGGTATGCCTTTCATGCATAGGTCGGCAAAGGCGCATTTCGCCGTTTGCCGACATCAAACATCTCAAGCCAATAGTCGGCAAATGGACCTGCGGTCCTATGCCGATCTACGCACGCATCCCTGGCCTGGGAGCGCCTGCAGCCGCGAACAACACCAAACCAGCCTGTCACTTTCCCACGAAAGCGATTGCCCCGTGACCACAGACCGCTATACTTTGCCCCTCATTGAACTTCATATGCCCGGACCCCAGTCATGAGCGATGCCGATTTCAGCACCCGCTACGAAAACACCCTGATTGCCATCGAGGACACCCTTGAAGACAGTGGCAGTGACCTCGACTACGAATCCGTCAACGACATCCTGACCATTACCTGTACCAATGGCTCAGCGATAATCATCACCCGGCAGTCGGCTACCCACCAATTATGGCTGGCCGCCAAATCCGGCGGTTTTCACTTCGACATGGGTGATGATGACTGGATTTGCGACAGCGACGGCGAAACCCTCTCGGCAAAACTGTCTGCCATCTGCCAGTCGCAGGGTGGTGTCGACATCGCCTTTGATTTTTCATGACGGCAACCACGCGCCAGGTTCTGGTGCATGCCCATATTTTCAAGAATGCGGGCACGACCTTTGACGCCAGCCTGCGTCGGTGTTTCGGCGAGTGTTTTGTCGATCACCGCGACGACCAGGCCTTTTTGAAAGACCGCAATGCCTACTTGCTGGATTACCTGGGCGAGCACCCGCAGGTGCAGGCGTTGTCTTCCCATTCCCTGCATTTCCGCATCACCGGGCAGCCGGGCTTGACTCTGCATCCGGTCTATTTCCTGCGTCATCCGCTGGCGCGGGTGTGGTCGGTATACCGTTTTGAAAAAGCCCAGACCGGCGTTGATACCGAAGGCCCGCGCCGGGCCAAGGAACTGGACCTGAACCGTTACGTGGACTGGTACCTGCAGGCAGGCTCACCGGCGACCATCCGCAACATCCACACCATTTTTCTGTCCGGCACCGGCCCGTCACCCGACCACATGGATGACAAATACCGAGCGGCGGCACAGTACCTGGCCAGCGGGCAGGCGCACATTTGCCTGGTCGAGCGCTACATGGATTCCATGCTAGTGTTGGAAGAAATGCTGGGCAACGTCTTTTCCGGTCTTGACCTGGCCTGGGTGCGACGCAATGTCAGCACCAGCAAGCCGTCACAACCAGTGGGAGAAAGTGTGCATGAATTGCTGGACCAGCTGGACCCGGCGGTTGCTCTGAAACTGCATGAAGGCAATGAGCATGACCTGGCGCTGTACCATCAGGCCAATGCCCTTCTGGATGCCAAACTGGCGGATATTAGCGATCTTGAAAGGAAGCGCCAGGCGCTCGGGGAAAGATGTCAGGCGTTGTAGGCCAGCCAGGGCTGACCTGCAAACATTCGGACAAGAAATACGTGAAGCGCTGTTATACCGCGCTGTCGTTGACAGTGGAGTCGTTGTAGATGTGCACGTCGCGCTGCGGGAACGGAATGGAGATACCAGCTGCTTCCAGTTTCACCTTCATGGTTTCAATCAGGTCAAAACGCACCGCCCAGTAATCCTCGGATTTCACCCACGGACGCACTACCAGGTTGACGCTGCTGTCGGCCAGTTCTGCCACGGCAATGACCGGGGCCGGATCTTCCAGGATGCGCTCGTCACTCTTGATGATGTTTTCGATGACCTGCTTGGCCGTGCCGATGTTGTCGTCGTAGCTGATGCTTATGACGAGGTCGACGCGGCGGGTCGGGAGGGCACTGGCGTTGGTGATGGTGTTCCCGAACACGGCTGAGTTGGGAATGATGATGCGCTGGTTGTCCGACGTGTGCATCAGGACACAGAACAGCCCGATTTCGTCCACGACACCGGAAGTGCCGCCAGTAGTGACAAAATCGCCGATCTTGAACGGCCGGAAGATCATGATCATGACGCCGGCGGCAAAATTGGACAGGGAGTCTTTCAAGGCAAGGCCTACGGCCAGGCCGGCCGCACCGACAATGGCGAGCAGGGAGGTGACATTGACACCGAGGGTATCAATGGCTGCCAGGATCACGGCGACCATTAGCACCGCATAAATCAGGCCACCGAGGAACTTGACCAGGGCCTCGTCTATGCTGGATTTGCGCATGACCTTCTTGGTGATGTTTGTGACTGATTTCGCCACCATCCGGCCGATGATGAAGATGACCAGGGCAAGTATGATCTTGATCGCCCAGGGGATGATGAGGGTGTTGATCATTTCAGCATTGAATTCCATGGTGCTTTCCTGTCAGGAATCAATTAGCGCTTGAGCGGTGGTAATGGCTTGCCGGACCTGTTCGGGCGCCGTTCCGCCAATATGGTTACGGGCATTGAGTGAGCCTTCAAGGCTCAAGACGTGAAACACATCTTCCTGGATGCCAGCCGAAAACTGTTGCAGTTCTGCGAGTGTGAGTTCACTGAGGTCGCGCCCCTCTGCAATGCCGAAGGCCACTGCCTTGCCCACAACTTCATGGGCGTCACGGAACGGCATGCCCTGGCGTACCAGGTAATCGGCCAGATCGGTGGCCGTGGCAAAGCCCTTGAGGGCGGCACTGCGCATGATGTCCTTTTTCGTGCGGATGGCCGGGATCATGTCGGCGAAGGCTTTCAGGCAGTCACCCAGTGTATCCAGCGTGTCAAACAGCGGTTCCTTGTCTTCCTGGTTGTCCTTGTTGTAGGCCAGCGGCTGGCCTTTCATCAGGGTCAGCAGTGACACTAGGTGACCGTTGACGCGCCCGGTCTTGCCGCGCACCAGTTCCGGCACGTCGGGGTTTTTCTTCTGCGGCATGATGCTTGATCCCGTGCAGAAGCGGTCGGGCAGGTCGATGAAATCAAACTGCGCGGAGGTCCAGATCACCATTTCCTCGGACATGCGTGACAGGTGCGTCATGATCAGGCTGCCGGCAGCGGTAAACTCGATGGCAAAGTCACGGTCGCTGACGGCGTCCAGGGAATTGGCAGCCGGTTTGTCGAAACCCAGCAGTTCAGCAGTCAGATGCCGGTCAATGGGAAACGAGGTGCCGGCGAGAGCGGCGGCGCCCAGCGGCATGATGTTCACGCGCTTGCGACAGTCCTGCAGCCGTTCGAAGTCACGCTGCAGCATTTCAAACCAGGCCAGCATGTGATGACCAAAACTGACCGGCTGTGCGGTTTGCAAATGGGTGAAGCCGGGCATTATGGTGTCGACTTCCTGTTCGGCCAGGCTGAGGATGCCTTTCTGCACGGCGCGTATGGCCTCGCACAGGCCGTCAATACCGTCGCGCAGGTACAGGCGGATGTCTGTCGCGACCTGGTCGTTGCGGGAGCGTCCGGTATGCAGCTTCTTGCCGACAGCGCCGATCTTTGCCGTGAGCGCCGCTTCGATGTTCATGTGCACATCTTCCAGGCTCACCGACCACTCGAACTCACGGGCTTCGATGCTGGCCTGGATGTCTTTCAGCCCGGCTATGATCTGGCTGGCTTGGTCTTCTCTCAGGATGCCAACTTTGGCCAGCATGGTGGCGTGGGCGATGGAACCGGCAATGTCGGCGCGATAGAGGCGTTTGTCAAAACCCACAGACGCGGTGAAGCGTTCCACGAAGGCATCGGTGGGTTCAGAAAAGCGACCGCCCCAGGGCTTGTCGGTTTGTTGCTCCTGGCTCATGAAGAATCCGGTAAATTGAGGGTGCTGGAATAAGGAAGCGGCGATTATAGCAACCGCGGCAATGGTTGGGGTAGCCGCAGCAAGGTACAATGGCGCTTTTCTGCATGACCGGAAATGTCATGCCCGGCAGCCGTATCACCCGATAACCCTGTGCTGGTGCCCCTAGTATCACCAGTGAACAAGACAGTCTTATGAGCAGTAACCGCCTTCGCATCGCAACCCGTGAAAGTCCGCTGGCCATGTGGCAGGCACACTATGTCAGCCGCAAGCTGAGGGAACACCATCCCGGCCTCGCCATCGAACTGTTGCCAATGACCACCCGGGGCGACCAGATTCTCGACTCACCCCTGTCCCGCATCGGCGGCAAGGGCCTGTTCATGAAGGAACTGGAAGTGGCCATGCTGGAAGGGCGGGCCGATATCGCGGTGCATTCCATGAAAGATGTGCCGATGTTTTTTCCAGACGGCTTGCAACTGGCCGTGATCTGTCCGCGTGAGGATTACCGTGATGCCTTTGTCTCCAATGACTTTTCATCGCTGGACGACCTGCCTTCCGGTGCCATAGTCGGTAGTTCGAGCCTGCGGCGGCAGTGCCAACTGAAGGCGTTGCGGCCGGACCTGCAAATCCGCGATCTGCGCGGCAACGTCAACACGCGCCTGCGTAAACTCGATGACGGCGAATACCAGGCTATTATCCTTGCCGCTGCCGGCCTCATTCGCCTGGAGATGGAAGAGCGCATTACGTCCACACTGGCTGCCGGTGTTTCCCTGCCGGCAGGCGGTCAGGGTGCCGTCGGTATTGAATGCCGCCAGGGCGACGCCGATACACTGTCCCTGTTGGCCCCGCTCGCTGATCGTGACACTACCCTCTGTGTTGAGGCCGAACGCGCCATGAATACCCGTCTTAATGGCGGTTGCCAGGTACCCATTGCCTGCCTGGCCGAGTTGCAGTACGACGGCGGTGACCAAACCCTGCACATCCGTGGCTTGGTGGGTGAACCCGATGGCTCCCGCATACTGCGCAGTGAGGCAACGGGTCCGGCAAAGGATGGTATTGCGCTGGGTCATGCCGTGGCTGATGACCTGCTGGCCCAGGGTGCCAGTGCTATCCTGGTGGCACTTGATGGTCACTGAACATCCGTTCAAAAACAAGACCATCTGGATGACCAGGCCTGACGGCCAGGCTGATACGCTCACCGCCCAGCTGGAAAAGCACGGTATGACCGTGTGCAAGCTGCCGTTATTGGAAATAGCGCCCCTGCCTGAGACCCCGTTGATCCGTAACACGGTGATGGCGCTTGACCAGGTTGAACTGCTGTTTTTTATCAGCACGAATGCCGCCCAGCTGGGCATGGCCCTGATCGAAAATTACTGGCCGCAATTTCCCGTCGGGGTGGATGTGTTTTCGGTTGGGCCGACGACCGCCGCCGTGCTAGAGGACCATGGCCTGACCGTGCACTACCCAGTACGGCGCATGAGCAGTGAAGCCCTGTTGGCATTGCCGGCGTTGCAGGATATAGCGGAAAGGAAGGCACTGATCGTGCGTGGCGTCGGCGGGCGTGAGCTGCTGGCCACTGCGTTGAAGCAGCGGGGCGCCCAGGTCAGCTACCTGGAGATTTATGAACGCCGCTGTTCGCATTATGCCCCGGGCGAGATTGCCACCTTGCTGGATGCACAAACCCCGGATGCCGTGATTGTCACCAGTGCCGAGGCGCTGGCCAACCTGGCCACCTTGCTGGCGACCGACCGCATCGCGCCCGGGAAACTGCCATTGTATGTTTCCTCGGACCGCCTGGCCGAGGTAGCCGCCGAATTGGGCTTTGACGACTGCGTAACCATGTCAGGAGCGGATGATCCCGCTATAATGGCCGCATTGAAGTCATCCCCCTGACGGCAAGACCGTCCCATTCCATGACTGCAGACAACGACAATCCGGCACAGAATTCAGCACCCGCAGCGCCAGCTGAGGCCACATCGGCCGCCCAATCCGCTGCCGTTCCTGGCAGCAAAACCCATGACAAGCAAGACCAGGACAGCCAGAAGGCTGCCGCCGGGCCCGCGCAACCTGCGGTGGCAAAGCCAGTGAAAGCGCGCCGTGTCAGTGTGTTTGGCCTGCTGTTCAATCTCCTTCTGGTAGCCGGTATCGCCGTGGCGGGGTTCTATGTGTATGAACAGAACAAGGCCATCAATGTCCTGTTTGGTAAGCAGAACACAATGGCCGATCAGCGCAATGACACCCTGGCCCGTCTCGATGCCCTGCAAGACGGCAACCAGGTTTTGCAAACGGCCAACCAGGCACTCCAGGACACCCTCGCCGAGGTCAGACAGGAAACGGCCGAGCTGTTTGCGCAACAGAATGCCGACATCGCGCGCCTGCAGAATGAACTGGTCAGCATCCGCCTGCGCATCAGCACCACCAATCCCGGCGCCAGCCAGGAATGGCAGCTGGCAGAAGCGGCATCGCTGCTGCGCCTGGCACGCCAGCACCTGATTATCTCCCGCAACATGACCACGGCCCAGGCGCTCTACATTGCGGCCGATGATGTGCTCAAGGCCATCGATGATCCTGCCATTTTTGCCGTGCGGGAAACCCTGGCCGGTGAGCTGGCTGCTATACGCGCCGTCACCGAAGTGGATGTGAGCAGCCTGTACCTGCAACTGGGTGCGGTGGCCGACCAGGTCAACAGTCTGCAGGTGACCAATGATCTGGCCGTTCAGATCAACAACGGCCAGCCGGTGTCGCTGAACGGGCAGGCCACAGCGGCCGAAGCCGACTGGTTCAGCCGATTTGTCAGCTACATGCGCAACACACTGAACAACTATTTTGTGGTGCGCCGGCGCGACGTGCCCATCCAGCCGCTCATGACCCCGGGCCAGGAGTCGGTCTTGATCCAGGGCATCCGCCTGCAGATTGAACAGGGTCGAACGGCATTGCTGCGCGGCGAACAGGAAATCTTCAGCGCCAGCCTGGGCCAGGCCCGCGATACGGTTGCCACTTACTTGGCAGGGGATGAAGGCATTAAGGCCAGCATCCTGAACACACTCGATGCCGCCCGGGGCCGCCGCGTTGTTAGCGAAGTGCCGCCGCTGAATCGCAGCCTGGCCGCACTGGAGCAGATTCTCTCTGCACAGGAGGCGGGCACCACTCGGGCCGGTAACTGATGAGACGCATCTATTTCTACAGCCTGCTCGCACTGGCTATCGGCGCCGGCCTGTACCTGTTACTAGGGGATGATCCTGGTTACGTGCTGTTGTCCTTTGGCACCTGGTCAGTGGAAAGCACGCTGGTAGCCATGGTGCTGTTTTTTGTGCTGCTGGCAGTGCTGGCCTATGGCATCTACCGCGTGGTTGGCCTGCTCAATCCTGTCAGCCTGTTCAAGGGTGACTCGGTTTTTGGTGCACGCCGACGCCGGCGCCAGGCCGCGGAGGCCAGTGAGGAGGGGTTGCGCTTGCTGCTGCTTGGTCACTGGCAGGATGCCTACAAGCTGTTGGTGGAAAATGCCGATCGCACGTCTTCACCGGCGTTCAATTACCTGGCCGCGAGCCTGGCCGCCTGGCAGCGGAAGGACACCGCCTCCTGGAACTACTGCCTGGAGCGCGCCAACAGCAAATCCGCCAAACCCAATCCCGCCATCAAGTCCCTCAAGGCCTTGCTGGAATACCGTTCCGGCAAGATCGAGCAGAGCCTGGCCATCCTGCTGGCGCTGGACAAGGAGGCGCCCGGCAGTCCTTACGTGCTGGCCATGCTGAAGACCATTTACCAGTCGGTACAGGACTGGGTGAAACTTGATGCCCTGTTACCGCAGCTGGAAAAACACAAGGTCGTTACCACTGAAGAACTGACTGAACTGCAGGAGAAGGTCGCGATCTACCGTCTGCAGTGTGTCGCCCCCGAAACCGGCGGCCTTGCAGCCCTGGAAACCCTGTGGGATTCGGTCGACCGCAAAGTACGAAAAGGCGAGGACATCACGCTGATCTATCTGCAGAAACTGGCCGAGTTTGAGCGCCATGACCAGGCGTTGGCGGAAATGTCTTCCTGGCTGAAGCACCAGTGGAGTGATCGTATTATCCTGCAGGCCGGTTACCTGGCAACGACAGAACCGGATCGGCTCATGGTGACCCTGGAGAAATGGCTGAAGTCGCGTCCCAATAATGCGGCACTGATGCTGAGCCTGGGACGGGTGTGTCTGTGCAACAAGCTCTGGGGCAAAGCCCGCGAGTATTTTGAGGGCGCCCTGCGGCTGTCCAGCAGTACGACGTTGTCGGCACAGGCCAATGCCGAGCTGGCGCGCCTGCTGGAACACATGGGCGAGCATGCCCAGAGCGCCTCGCTCTACCGCAAGGCTATGGCACGGCTAGATCACGAGTTGCCAGAGCTACCTATGCCTGAATAACTGAGGCAAGAGGCAAGGACGACTCGTTTGGCTTTATGTGGAATCCGCAAGCTGAAAGTGGTGCGAAGCGTCGTCATTCCGACACGTAAAGAGGTAGGTTGGATAAGGCCGCAGGCCGCCATCCGACATCGTTGTGTCTGTTGAAAGCGTTTCAATAAGGCGACCTGTGATCGCCATGTCGGATGGCGGCGCAAGCGCCTTATACCGACCTGCACCTATCCATTCGAGTTTGGTAAATCCTCGTGAGACGTTGACAGGCACATTTTAGGGTGTACCCTGTTTTTGCCTTTTGCCTCTTTTAATCAAAAATCCCCAGTTCATCCCAAAGACTATCCACCTTCTGTTTCACGTCGTCTGACATGCTGATTGGCTGTCCCCACTCGCGGGTGGTTTCGCCGTCGAATTTGGTGGTGGCATCGAAGCCGATTTTGGAGCCCAGACCTGAGACCGGCGAGGCAAAGTCCAGGTAATCAATGGGGGTGTTCTCGACCATCACGGTATCCCTGGCCGGGTCCATGCGGGTTGTCATGGCCCAGATTACATCCTGCCAGTTGCGGACATCGACATCGTCATCGGTGACAATGATGAACTTGGTGTACATGAACTGGCGCAGGAACGACCAGATGCCGAACATCACGCGCTTGGCGTGACCGGGGTACTGCTTCTTGATGCTGACCACCGCCATGCGGTAGGAGCAGCCTTCCGGAGGCAGGTAAAAATCGACGATTTCCGGATACTGTTTTTGCAGGATGGGCACAAAGACCTCGTTCAGTGCCACGCCGAGCACGGCCGGTTCATCCGGTGGTCTGCCGGTATAGGTGCTGTGGTAGATGGGATCCTTGCGGTGCGTGATTTTCGTCACCGTGAAGACCGGGAAGTGTTCCACTTCGTTGTAGTAGCCGGTGTGATCGCCAAAGGGACCTTCAGGTGCCATGTCTCCCGGGGCGATGTGTCCTTCCAGGACAAACTCGGCAGACGCCGGAACCTGCAGGTCATTATCAAGGGATTTCGCCACCTCGGTTTTCGCGCCCCGCAGCAAACCGGCAAAGCCGTATTCGGACAGGGTGTCGGGAACCGGTGTCACCGTCGCTAGGATAGTGGCCGGGTCGGCCCCAATGGCGACAGACACGGGAAAAGGTTCGCCCGGATGGGCCTGCTGCCATTCCCGAAAATCTAGGGCGCCGCCGCGATGGGCGAGCCAGCGCATGATCAGGCGGCTCTTGCCGATCAGCTGCATGCGGTAGATGCCCAGATTCTGGCGTGCCTTGTGCGGACCCCGTGTGATCACCAGTGGCCAGGTCACCAGCGGGCCGGCATCTTCCGGCCAGCAGGTCTGGATAGGCAATTTCGTCAGGTCGACATCGTCTTCCTCGATGACCACGTCCTGGCAGGCCGGTTTCCTCACTTCCTTCGGCGACAGGTAAAGGGCGTTTTTGAATTTTGGCGCTTTTTCCAGTAGGTCCTTCCAGCCGGCGGGTGGTTCCGGTTCTTTCAGGAAGGCCAGCAGCTTGCCGACATCGCGCAGGGCGTTTACATCATCCTGGCCCATGGCCATGGCGACGCGTTTGGGTGTGCCGAACAGATTGCCCAGCACGGGTATGTCGGAACCCACCGGATTTTCAAACAGCAGTGCCGGACCGCCGCGCTTGAGCGTGCGGTCGCAGATTTCTGTCATTTCCAGATTGGGATCGACAGGCGTGGTGATGCGTTTCAGCTCACCTGCCTGTTCCAGGTAGCTGATGAAGTCACGTAAATCGTTGAAATCAGCCATGGCCTCGAACGCTGGTAGGCGGGGCTTCAGCCCCGCATGAATTTACACAAGAAACAGATCAGGAATTATTTCCGTTTCATTGCCTGGAAGAACTCGTCGTTGGTCTTGGTGTCCTTCAACTTGTCGAGAATGAACTCTGTCGCCGGCACGTCTTCCATGGACGTCAGCAGCTTGCGCAGAATCCATACGCGCTGCAATTCTTCCTCGGTCATCAGCTTGTCTTCGCGACGGGTGCCTGAGCGGCGCACGTTGATGGCCGGGTAAACACGCTTTTCCGCCATCTTGCGGTCCAGGTGCAGTTCCATGTTGCCGGTGCCCTTGAATTCTTCATAGATAACTTCATCCATCTTCGAGCCGGTCTCGATCAGACAGGTCGAGATGATGGTCAGGCTGCCGCCTTCTTCCACGTTACGCGCGGCACCGAAGAAACGTTTCGGACGCTCCAGGGCGTGGGCATCGACACCACCGGTCAGTACTTTGCCGGACGACGGGATGATCGTGTTGTAGGCTCTGGCCAGACGGGTCATGGAGTCGAGCAGAATGACCACGTCCTTCTTGTGTTCAACCAGGCGCTTGGCTTTTTCGATGACCATTTCGGCCACCTGCACGTGACGGGCGGGCGGCTCGTCGAAAGTACTGGCCACCACTTCACCGCGCACGGAGCGTTTCATTTCCGTCACTTCCTCGGGACGTTCATCGATCAGCAGCACGATCAGTGTACATTCCGGCGAGTTGCGCGTGATGGACTGCGCGATGTTCTGCATGATCAGGGTCTTGCCGGCTTTCGGTGGTGATACGATCAGGCCGCGCTGGCCTTTACCGATGGGGGCGACCAGGTCGATGACGCGGGCACTGAGATCTTCGGTGCTGCCGTTACCGGCTTCCAGGGGCAGGCGTTCGTCGGGAAAGAGGGGAGTGAGGTTTTCGAAAAGGATTTTCTGTTTGGCGTTTTCAGGTTTGTCGTGATTGATTTCGTTAACCTTGAGGAGGGCAAAATAACGTTCGCCTTCCTTGGGTGGGCGGATCTTGCCGGAGATCGTATCGCCCGTGCGCAGGTTGAAGCGCCTGATCTGGCTGGGAGACACATAGATGTCATCGGGACCGGCCAGGTAAGAGGCATCGGCTGACCTCAGGAAGCCAAAACCGTCCTGCAGGATTTCCAGGACACCATCTCCATAAATGTCCTCACCGTTCTTCGCATGCCGCTTGAGCATCTGGAAGATGACATCCTGCTTGCGAGTTCGGGAGACATTGTCGAGGCCCATTTCATGGGCGGTTTCAAGGAGTTCTGAGATGGGTTTGGTTTTTAATTCGGATAAATTCATGGTCAGGATGCTGTCATAAGATGAGATAGGCACAAGTGCTTATTGTTGTTTTTGTGGCTGCGGGGATCGTGTCAAATTCGTTCAGGGAGTTTGCAGGGCGTACGGACGGAGTCCGAGAAGGTTAAAGGTCTAAAAAAGGTTTAGTAAAACTGGTCTGGTAAAAGAAAGCTGGACGCTTGATTACAGTAGTTAATTAAGAATTATGTCAGTAAAACTTCGGGTTGTGCTTTGTTATTTTGGATGTTGCTTTGGTTGTTGCTTTGGTAGTGGGACTTGCAGATTCTGCTCGTGGAAATGGGGTGGAGCACTGAGCAGGCAGCTAATCTATCACCCCCTTTTGGGAGTGTCCAGAAAAAACTTGTGGTTTTCTCAGGGTAAAAATTTGGAAATTTCAGTGAGTTAATGCAACTGGCCTGCTTGCGAAAGGGCCTGGTACGAGCAGTATTAGGATAGACATTCGGGTCTTGCCGAAAGCGTCGGCGGGCGGGATGTTGCCACTCATGTCACCTGATAGCAGCAGCATGCTGCCACCAGATAACGCGAGCCTGGCTGGCAGGTCAGATCGAGCTGTCGAGGAATGCCGCCAGCTGTGACTTGGACAGGGCGCCGACTTTTTTCGCCTCGGCACTGCCGTTCTTGAACAGGATCAGCGTTGGAATACCCTTGACGTTATACTTCGGCGCGGTCTGCGGATTGGCTTCCACATCCAGCTTCACGACCTTCACCTTGCCGGCATATTCGTCGGCGACTTCATCCAGCACCGGGGCAATCATTTTGCAGGGACCGCACCACTCAGCCCAGAAATCGACCAGCACAGGACCGCTGGCATTGAGTACTTCTTCTTCAAAGTTGTCGTCTGTTACGTGGGTGAGGTTCTCGCTCATGATATTAATCCTTGGGCAGTATAAAAGTAGAATGGGTAGCGATTATTTGTAATAAGCGTTGCGGTTAACAATAGTCTTTAACAATCGAGGTTATGGGATTAAACAATAGTCGTTAATCACCGGCGTTAACAACAAATTTCAAACAACCTTGATAGGCGTTGTCGCGGCAGGAGAGCACCGTGCAAGCACGTAATGATAAGGGCAAATGGCCAGTATTCAAGATCACTGTGAAAAATAGCCCCGGATCACCGAAAGCTGAGCGCCCGGCTCTGTCAGGCCGAGAGCGATTCTGCCGCTGTGACGGCAAAATAGGTCAGGATGCCGTCGGCACCGGCGCGCTTTATGCCGGTTAGGGACTCCAGGATGATCTTGTCTGGGTCGAGCCAACCATTGGCAAAGGCGGCGTTGAGCATGGCGTATTCACCGCTCACCTGGTAGGCAAAGGTCGGAACCCCGAACTCGTCTTTCACCCGGCGAATGATGTCCTGGTAGGGCATGGCAGGTTTCACCATGATCATGTCGGCACCCTCGGCCAGGTCCAGCGCCACTTCGTGCAGGGCCTCGTCACTGTTGGCCGGGTCCATCTGGTAATTGTCCTTGCCGGAGCCGCCCAAGTTGCCTGCCGATCCCACCGCATCGCGGAAAGGGCCATAAAAGGCTGACGCGTACTTGGCGGAATAGGCCAAGATGCGGGTATTGATGTGGCCGCTGCTTTCCAGGGCCTCGCGTATCGCGCCGATGCGCCCATCCATCATGTCGGATGGGGCAACAACGTCGGCACCGGCTACAGCATGGGACAGGGCCTGCTTGACCAGGGTGTCCACGGTGACGTCATTGAGGACATAACCGGTGTCATCAATGATGCCGTCCTGGCCATGGGTGGTGAACGGGTCCAGTGCGACATCGGTAATCACACCCAGCTCGGGACAGGCGTCCTTGATGGCTTTGACCGCACGTTGGGCCAGGCCGTCGGGGTTATAAGCCTCGTCACCGGATTCGGTTTTCGTGGCAGGGTCAGGTACGGGAAACAGCGCCAGGGCCGGAATGCCCAGGCTCTCGGCATGGACCGCCGCCTTGACCAGTTCATCCACGGACAGGCGTTCCACCCCAGGCATTGATGGCACTGCTTCACGGGCGCCTCGGCCTTCTATGACAAACACCGGAAAAATCAGGTCGGCCGGCGTCAGCACGGTTTCCCGCATCAACCGGCGGCTGAAATCATCACGGCGCATGCGACGCATACGGGTGGTGGGAAATTGTCGGTTGAAACGGATAGCTGACACGCCTTTGCTCCGGAATTCGGCTACACTCTGGCAGCGGGGTAGTCGCAGAAGGCGCAGAATATACCATGAGTAAGCTTTCCCGGCATCAGCGGTCCCTTTTCAGACAACACGGTGCGCGACTCATACCCTGTGAACATTCTTCACGGTTAAAGCCGCTCCTGCATGATTTGACTGTATCTGAAAGTGCAGTGGAACAGGCAGGAGCGGTTTTAGCCGCGAACATATCCTGACCTGCAGACAATAACCTGAATTCGATCGCCATGACCCCCAAGAAAATCATCCTGCTGCTGGTCGTGCTGTCTCTGATTGCGATGTTCTTTGCCTTTGACCTGCAGCAGGTCTTCAACCTGGAAAACTTCCAGGCACAACGCGACGACATCATTGCCTACAAGGAAACACATTTCTGGCAGGCAAGCCTGGGCTATTTCCTGCTGTATGTGCTGGTTGCAGCGCTGTCGCTTCCCGCGGCAGCCATTCTCACCATAGCCGGCGGCGCCATCTATGGCCTGGCCTGGGGGCTGGTGCTGGTGTCGTTTGCCAGCACCATCGGCGCCACCCTGGCGTTCCTGATTGCCCGGACTCTGCTGCGCGACTGGGTGCAGTTACGCTTCGGCAAATCCCTACAGACAATCAATGACGGCATCGAGCGCGACGGGGTGTTTTACCTGTTCACCCTGCGCATGATTCCGGCGTTCCCGTTTTTCCTGGTCAATGTGGTCATGGCGCTAACTCCGATTTCAGCGGGTGCGTTCTACCTGGTCAGCCAGTTGGGCATGCTGTTTGGCACGGTGCTGTACGTGAATGTCGGTGCTGAGCTTGGTCTGGCCACGTCCTTGCCGGATGTGTTCAACATCGGTGTCATTCGCGCCATCGTTGTGCTGGCGATTTTTCCCTGGCTGGCCAAGGCCGCGATCGGCTTCCTGCGCACCCGGCGCAAGCTGGCCCCCTGGCAGGCATGCAAGCCGAAAGTGTTTGATACCAACATGGTCGTGATCGGTGCGGGTTCGGCCGGACTGGTTACGGCATATATCGCCGCCCTGGCCAAAGCCAAAGTGACGCTAATCGAAAAGCACCGGATGGGGGGTGACTGTCTCAACACCGGCTGTGTGCCGAGCAAGACCCTGATCCGCAGTGCCAATGTCAGGCACCTGATCAGTCGTGCCGGTGAATTTGGTTTGCAGGCAGAACCGGCTACGGTGGATTTTGCCACGGTCATGCAACGTGTGCAGGATGTGGTGGAAAAAATTGCGCCACACGATTCCGTGGCCCGCTATACCGGTCTTGGGGTGGACTGTGTTGCCGGCGAAGCGACCATCACCTCGCCCTGGACGGTGCAGGTCAATGGCGAGGAAATCCGCACGCGCCATATCGTCATCGCCACCGGAGCGCGGCCACTCGTGCCGCCCATTCCCGGCCTGGCCGAATGCGACTACCTGACATCTGACACCATTTGGGGATTACGCACCCTGCCGGAACGTCTGCTGGTCATGGGCGCCGGTCCCATCGGCTGTGAACTGGCACAGGCCTTTGCCCGCTTCGGTTCACAGGTGACCCTGGTGGACATGGCAGAAACGATCCTGCCGCGGGAGGACGCTGATGTGTCGGCAGAAGTGGCACGCAGCATGACCCATGATGGCGTCATCCTGATGACCGGCAGCAAGGTCGTGCGGTTTGAACCCGATGCCGGCGATCACGTGGCGATCATCGATACACCGAACGGCCAGCAACGTGTCGTTTTCGATAACGTGCTGGTTGCCGTGGGGCGCCTGGCCAATACAGAGAGCCTCGGGCTTGAAGCCCTGGAGCTGGTCCGCAACGACAACGGAACGCTCAGGGTGAATGAATACCTGCAAACCGCTTACCCGAATATTTTTGCCTGCGGCGATGTTGCCGGGCCGTACCAGTTCACACACATGGCCTCATTCCAGGCCTGGTTTGCGGCGGTGAACAGCCTGTTCGGGGGGGTCAAAAAATTTCGCGTGCATTACGACGCCGTTCCCTGGGCCACCTTTACTGATCCGGAAGTAGGGCGGGTCGGGCTTAGTGAACGGGAAGCCCAGAAGAAAGGCATCGATGTCGAGGTGACGTGTTATACCCTGGATGATCATGACCGCGCCATCGCTGACGGTGAGGCCCGCGGTTTCGTCAAGGTGCTGACCGTACCGGGCAAGGACCGCATCCTGGGCGCCACCATTGTCGGCGCGCATGCCAGTGAGTTGATCAACGAATTCATTCTGGCCATAACCCACGGTATCGGCCTGAAAAAAATCATGGCCGCCATTCACATTTATCCGACGCTATCAGAAAGCAACAAGTTCGCTGCCGGTGAATGGCGCCGGAAACACGCGCCGGCGTGGCTCTATCCCGCCCTGGAAAAATATCATCGCTGGAAGCGCGGATAAGCGTACCCGTACGGACATCCTCAAGGCGAAACGCCCTGCCGGGTGCAGGCGTGAAATGCAGGTGAAGTATTGACGTTGACGTGCGGGGGCGGCCCGGGACAGAGGCCCATCGGGCCGGCCATGACGAGGAGAATCATACCGGGAGCTGCTGTTGTGTCAGCGTCCCGGTAGTAATGGGAGGTTATGCCTTGCGCAGCGCTTGCCAGACGCAGACACCGGCCAGCGCGATAAAGCCGACTAGGCTCCACTGTGGAATGCTCATGCCGATGATCGGATCCTGCCAGGCAATCTCGGCACAGTTGCCGTCACCGGTAAACATCGTCGCCAGGGCTTCGGTGAGCGGAAACTCCTGGAACATGTAGGCCACGCTCGGGCCGCACGCCGGCACCTGGTCTTTGGGCAGATGCTGCAGCCAGATCTGGCGAATCGCAAAGCCGCCACCGGCCACGGCAAACAGTGCGGCCAGAAAACCGTAGATGAGCTTGCCGGTGCCCTTGGGGTGATGAATAAAGGCCATCAGAGAGGTCAGGCCGGCCAGGACAAAAAAGAAGCGCTGGGTCATGCACAGAGGACAGGGTTCCAGCATCATGACCTTTTCCATGTACATGGCGATGCCCAGCAGGGTGACGCAGAACAGGAAGATGTACAGGTAAATAAGACGGGTTTGCAGCAGCTTGTTGAGAGTCGGGTTATTCATAGTGTTTCTTTTTGTCAGTCAATCTGTGTTGAATGATTAGCCTGGTCTGGCGATGGCGTAAAACCCTGGGTCAGGACGCATTCGCCCTGGCCAGGAAGGTGTCGAAATCGATGTCATCGGCACGTTCAATGGCTTCCCTATCCAGATTGGATTGTTCCACCATTTCTTTCATGCGGGCGAGCATTTTGTCGTCGAGCGTTTTGCCGCGGAAATAATCACTGTTGGCCAGTGACTGGTTCATGGCAAAGGTAAAGTAAGGAGTCTCCAGCTCGTCCATTCTGTGCAGCACTTTTGCCGATGGCGTGAGATTGCTGTCAGCCACCTTGGCCAGCTGGGCATCCGTGGCGCTGACATGGACATCCTGGCCGGTGACGTTGTCGAGCATGACGGCGATGGCACGCGCTTCCTGCAGGATTTCACCGGCCCAGTCAGTGAGTGCGATGGGCGTGCCCTGCTGGTTCAGGCTGAGGCCGGGCTCGCGCCCGCGATTGACCACGGTTTTCAGGTTGCGATCAATCTCACCGGATACCTCCCGGTCTTCGGGCGGACTGTTGCGCAGCAGGCAAAATAGCAGAAAGGCCTTTAGAAAATTGATTTCTTCCTCATCGATGCCTACGGGCAGGAAGGGATTCAGGTCGAGACAGCGCACTTCAATATATTGCACGCCTTCCGCCATCAGTACCTTGACCGGACGCAGGCCGGAAGAGGACTCCCGTTTCGGGCGGATAGTGCTGTAAAACTCGTTTTCGATCTGCAGCACGCTGTCGTTAAGCTGCTTGTACTTGCCATCCTCCGGTGCGAACTCGCCATAGGGCGGATAGGGTGTATGGATGGCTTTGGTCAGATCGCGGGCATATTCCTCGAGGCTGTTGTAGCTCACATACAGGTCGGTCTGCGCGGCGCTTGTATAGCCGAGATCACCCATACGCAGGCAGGTGCCAAAGGGTTTGTGCAGCGTGTACTCATCGTATTCATCAAGCCCGTGATCGGGGTTGTTGCGGACAAAGCTCTTGCATACTGCCGGCGAGGCACCGAACAGATACAGCAGCAGCCACGAATAGCGGCGGAAGTTGCGGATCAGGCTGAAATACTGTTCTGTCTTGAAATCCTGCAGGCTCAGTGGGGATTGCTGCATGTCCTGGTACTGGGACCAGAAACTGTCCGGCAGGGAGAAATTAAAATGAATGCCGGCAATGGTTTGCATGGCCCGGCCGTAGCGGTAGCTGAGGCCGGAGCGGTACAGCGTCTTGAGTTTGCCGATATTGGAATAGCCGTAACGGGCCAGCGGGATGCGGCTGTCATCATCGAGCACGCAGGGCATGCTGGAGGTCCAGATCAACTCTTCCCGGTCCATCACGGAGAACAGGAAGGTGTGCAGATCAGCGAGGTAGTCCAGGCATTTTTCCGGATCATGGAATACCGGTGTGATGAACTCCAGCAATGCTTCAGAAAAGTCGGTGGTGATGCTCGGGTGTGTCAGCGGTGAGCCGAGTCCGGCCGGATGCTGCGTCATGGCGATGTGGCCATGGGGATCGATGCGCAGGCTTTCCTTTTCAATACCGTGCGCGATATCAACCAGGCAGTCTGCAGCAGAAGAGCCTTCGAGCTGGGCAAGACGTTGCTTTAAAAGTTCCGACAAAGCAAAAATTCCTGTGCTGCTACCTGGCTCACCTCCAGGCGGCCTCTCTGCAGTAGACGATTTTAGGGTAACAGAATGATTACAGTAAGATGTTGTTATTCTTAGGAAATACTTCCGGAAAACAGCCCCTTGGTTTGTGGCAGGGGATTATGCCACAGATGTCATAATCACGATAATTCATTTTCACGGTTACCCGGGAAGGGTAATTGGGCCTGTCGCGGTTATGGCTGGAGTTGTGTCTCAATAAGGCCGATCAGTTCAGCAATGGTTGTTTTGGCTGTCATCAACTCGTCGTTCTGGGCGCCGGTCACTGCTTGCATCAGCAAAGGTGTCTCCAGGAACTCAGCATCTTGGTATAGCACCACCTCGGACTTGGATCGTAACCCCGGAATGTGGAAGGCAAACAACCCGGAAGTTTCTAATTTGTGTGTAAGTCCGCTTGTCAGGAAGTGGGTAATGCGCCTTGTGATCTGGGCCACTCTTTCGTCAGTACCCTTGAGCGGTGAGACGCCACTGTAATGGTTAGACAGGGCCAGACGCAATTCACGGTTGGTGACCAGTTCTATGCTTTCAGCCGATACCATGTTGTCAAAGGCAACCCGGTTGGGCTGCAGTACCTCAAAAGTACCCAGAATGAAGCCCTGCTCATTGAGCAGACCTGCGACCGCTTCATTCTTCTAGCCGAAGGAAAATGACTGCAGTATAGCGTCGATTGTGACCATTTTTGCCGTGTTGAAATCCAGGATAGTCTCGATATTATCCTGATCCGCCAGCAAGCCATTCCGGATTGACACCAGGTACTGAAGCTCCTTAATCCTCAGTTCCCGCAAGTCATTCCTGTTGTCGATCAGAAAGGCAATAGGATACACAGAACGACGAGCGCGACTTCCGCGACAGCATGCTTGAGAAATTTTATGGGCGAACCCTTTGGTCTTGGATTGACAAGGGGAAGTATTATTTGTCCTGGTGCTCCTGTTTGAAACGATGAATCTTGCGCCGGTCCTGTTTGGTAGGGCGGCCCTCGGCAAACGGATTGCTGGCTCGCTGGGCCTTGCGCAGTGCTGCCTCCCTTTCACG
>Ga0181576_10000823_pt1 | contig 23353 bp, 23 predicted proteins | sample 101ome_22_FD_132464 | JGI IMG/M metagenome (GOLD analysis project Ga0181576, IMG submission 132464) | Coastal salt marsh microbial communities from the Groves Creek Marsh, Skidaway Island, Georgia - 101412BT metaG (megahit assembly) | ecosystem: Environmental > Aquatic > Marine > Intertidal... | reverse complement strand
TTAACACGTCGATTGGTCCGCCCAGCACCATTTCCTTGGCCGCGTCTAATCGGTCACCGTAATAGCCACTGCAGTTGGCGATTCGAATCGTTTATCCCATGGTCAATCTCTCCGATTGTGTGTCGATTGTTAAAAAGGGCCGCTAACATCAGGGGCTGCGCTTGCGCATGAAACAACCGCTGGGTGACTGCACTGGCTGCGGGGAGCGGTCACTGGCTATTCTCAGCGACCCAACTGGGTGACCGCTTTTCCCTGAAGGCCGCCATCCCTTCTGCTGCTTCCTCTGATTGAAATGTTGCGACACTCCACTCAGATGCGGCATCAAAGGCTTCGTCTGGTGACCAATCTGGGACTCGATTCACCAAGGCTTTACAAGTCTGAACGGCAATGGGTCCTCCGAGATTGATCATGCTGATTTCTTCCTCGACGGCTTGGGTTAGAGCGTCCAAGGACACGGCTCGATGCGCAAAACCCATCGCCACTGCTCGCGTGCCAGAAAATCGTTCGCCCGTGATAAACAGTTTCATTGCATGATGCCGGCCCAATTTCGGAAGGCAAACCACGCTAATGACCGCAGGGATGACCCCAATTCGAACCTCAGAGAAACTAAATTGCGCATCTTCATCGGTAATCACGATATCTGCAGCGCCAACCAGGCCCAGGCCACCGGCGAAGGCGGCGCCATTCACCGCAGCAATGACGGGCTTGGGGCTCGCAAGGATGGCTTTCAATACCTCGGCGTAGGGCACGCTTTCAACGCCTGCGATCGCAGAACCCGGTGGGCTTTTCAAGTCGGCACCTGCGCAGAAAGCCGGGCCCGACCCAGTGATAACAATAGAGCGCACGGCGGGGTCATCATTGGCGGCCTGCAAGTGAGCATAGAGCTCGTTGACCAATTGGGCTGATAGCGCGTTGCGATTTTCCGGCCTGTTGAGCGTGATCCAAGCGGCACCGCTTTTGAGCTCGTAAAGAGTTGCAGTCATGAGAAGCTCCTTTTGCATTAATGATTGTTGTCCAAGGGGCGCGCTCGGGCAAGTCGTGGGTTTTGCGTGGTGGTGGGAATCTTCTGGCTGGGCGCTTGAGTCTTCGCGACCTGGCGCAAGGTTACGCACTGTCCAGATGCCCGCCGACAGCCAAGTGACTCAGACGCCAATCGATTGGGCGCTGGCTTGGTCGTTTGCCCGCAAGCTTAAAAGTTCATCGTCGATCCAAGTTCGGTCCGATAGCTTGATTGGAGGCGCGTCTGAAAGTGATAGCCAAAGCGCCATAAGATCCACCGCAATGCGATTGGCCCGCTGCGGTTACAATGAGGCAATCATGCACTCGCGTTAAGTCTCAGGAGACATTGAAATGCCGCTTTGGAATAACTGGTCAGGACGACTCGAGCATCATCCGGGGGCGTTGCGATTTGTAAGGACAGAGGAGGATGCAGCGGCCTTGGTGGCAGGCGCGAGGGCCAGAGGTGATTCCTTGCGCGTGGTGGGATCAGGTCATAGTCACGCGCCGCTGGTAATCGGCGCCAACGAGATTATCGATATCGGCGCTATGGCAGGGGTGATCAGTGTCGATGTGCCGTCCAAAACGGCTTGGGTTGGGGCTGGCACGCCGATTTATATGTTGGGTCCGTTGCTTCATCGAGAGGGTCTTGCGCTCCACAATCAAGGCGATATCGATCGTCAAACCATTGCCGGCGCCACCGCAACAGGAACTCATGGGACGGGTCGCACCATCGCCAACCTCTCAAATGCTGTGAAAGGGATCAGACTAATTGATGGGTATGGCGAGGTGCGAGAGCTTCGCCAAAGTGATGCGGTGGAGAACTTTCACGCTTACCCTGTGCATCTGGGCGCAATGGGGTTGGTGACCGCAATCGAGTTGCAGTTAAGAGACGCTTTCGTGTTGGAAGAACAGTCCTGGACGGTACCAGGAGATGCGCTGGTTGATGCAATTCACGAAATGACTGAAAACCGCGATCGTTTCGAATTTTTTTGGTATCCGAAAGCCGATGAGGCTCAGATCAAAACCATGCATGAGGTAACCGAGCGACCGATCTATCCGGTGAGTGAGGAAGGCACCCGGCGTGCCTACAGCTTTGAGGTGTTGCCCAATCATCGACCGCATAAGCACACAGAGATGGAGTTTTCCGTGCCGATGAGCGAGGGGCCGACCTGTTTTATGGAGATTCGAGACCTGTTGCAGAGCAAATTTCAAGACGTGGCTTGGCCCGTAGAGTACCGCTTGCTTGCGCAGGACAATGCCTGGCTTTCGAATGCTTATCAGCGAGACACCGTAACGATCTCAGTCCACCAAGATGTTCGCTTGGACGAGCGAGAATACTACAGGGCATGCGAGGCAATTTTTAGATCGTATGGCGGTCGGCCGCACTGGGGCAAAGTTAATAACCTGACGGGACAGGACTTTGAAGCGGCCTATCCGCGGTGGCGGGACTGGTGGGCGGCGCGTGATGCACTGGATCCGAATGGCGTCTTTTTGAATGAATATTTGCGACGAGTCCGCGCGAAAGTTTGATCCCTGAACGAGCGCCGGCGTGCGCCTCACACTTTGGCTCAGCGTTTCCCAAGCATTTCATGAGCATGCCTCATACAATACGGGGGCTTACCCTCACAATTGTGCGCGGATCTTGCGCCATTCGTCGAGGACGTGACTTGCATCAGGTCCTGGTGAATCGCTGGCCACGTCAGCGGCCAATTCGATGACGTAACCATTGGGATCCCGAAAATAGACTGAGTGAATGAAACCGTGATCGCTCACGCCGCGATGCTCGATGCCTGCTTTCTCGGCGCGATCGAGCATGTCGGTGAGGGCGGAGTGAGGCACTTTGAGTGCGAGATGCAAATCGAAGTCGTGTTGAGGTTTGAAGTCGAAGGGTTCGTCCGGCGCTTCAAAAAAGGCGATCGCGCTGCCGTCAGGCAGGCCAAAGAATGTGTGCAGCACAGAGGCTGCCCGCCCGGTTTTTGTCTCCTGGATGATCAATGCATCAACCAGTGGTAGACCTAAAAACCCCTCATAGAAAGCGCGGGTTGCCTCGCTGTCCAAGCAACGATAAGCGGCGTGATGCAATCGCTCGATCACGATTCGCTGGCGGCCTTCGCTCTCGCTGCTTTGAAGTTGGGTTCGCGTTTCTCCAAGAAAGCGTTGATTGCTTCGTGATGTTCGGGGCTCTCGTAGCACAGGTTAAGCGATTTCATTTCGCGGGATTGCACGGTCCCAAGATCTGCTTCCGCCATGTTTTCTGTGATTAATTGCTTTACCATCGCAAGTGCGCTTTGCGGGTTATTACCCATGGCGGTGGCCATCGCGACAGCCGCATCGACCAATTCAGCGTCTGGGACGATCTCGTCGATGAGCTTCATGCTGAGGGCTTGCTCGGCGGACACCGTCTCGCCAGTGAGCATTAATCGACTGGCCTGGCCAAAGCCCATACGAGCGACCAAAAGCCTCGAGCTTGCAAGTTCGGGGACTAACCCCATTTTGATGAACCTGGCACTGAGCTTCGCGGCAGGGCTCGCCATGATGTAGTCGCAAGGCAGTATCTGAGTGAGGCCAACGCCGATGGCTGCGCCGTTGACTGCTGCAATCATTGGCTTTGATTCGCGGACCAATTCGACCCAGTTCCGTCTTGGACGATCCCCCGTTTTCGCTTCCTCGCCATCGGCTTGGGCCTTAAATAGGTCTCGGATGTCCGCGCCCGCGCAAAAGCCTCGGCCTGCGCCTGTGATGACCATGGCCGTCACATCATTTGAAGCATTGGCCTCGCTGATGGCATCCCCTAGTTCTGCGCCCATCTGGTAAGTCCAGGCATTGAGCCGGTCTGGTCGGTTGAGCGTCAGTAGCAGCACATCGCCACGCATTTCTGTGAGTATGGTTTCGTAGGTCATGGTGATCTCCTTTTGTCCCGCTTCAGGCACCGTTCGAAGCGAATGTTCCTCTATAGTCTCGCGTAATCGGTGTTGCTGCTCGATGAGTGTGTCGGATCTTAACTTCGCGTTTTGCCGCAGAGTGCGCAAGTTACCACTGCGTGTCTACCAATATAACGAAGGTGCAGATGGGCGCAAGCGTCTTAAGGCACGCGCTCCTCCGTTTTTCTCCGGCATTCCGTTCAGAAGTGGGATGGGTGTTGTCTGCCTAGATGGCTTGACCTGACGTTGTCGAACGATTGAGTGAGGCGAATCCTCAGAGAGATGTGATCGAGGGCGCTTCGCAATTGGTCAACATGCACCACCACGTCTTTACCGTTTCGGGGCTAGCGTCGCGCCTCGTGACAAAGGCGACGTGTTGATCGGGTTCGTCTGGATCAATTTTGATGACCCACAATGGATCAATGCGGTTAACCAGCATGGAATATCGAACGTCCATAATCTCCAGGGGGCGATCAGGTGACCAGCCAAGGTGGTCGGCAGAAAACCAGCGAAAACGCGCCACGTCGTGCCACTGCCGCGAATCTTGAGGGATCTGGGTCTTCAGCCAAGTCTCATCCAGCTTTCGCACGGAGGTGCCAGGAAAGAACGTGGTCTCAAGGCCAACACGGATGCCATCTACATAGAAACGATCGCCCCAGGTGTAGACGGTCTTCCACATGAGCAGCGAAGCGAATCCGGGTTTGGCACTGATTTCCGTGACGGGGTGACCCCTAGATGCCGCGAGCCAAAGGCCTGCAGATTCGGCACGATCGCGCTGAATGACGCCCATGCTCAAATACCCCACCATCCAGAGGACGCCTAGCCAATGATACTGCCGTTTGCTGAACGTGACTGCGAGCACTGAAAGGCCAATGAGTGGCAAGGTAAACAGAGGGTCGACAATCGACATCATGTTCCAAGCGACACGAAAATCGCTGAAAGGAAAGTAGAGCTGCGTACCGTAGGTCGTCGCGGCATCGAGCAGACCGTGGCTTGCGTAGCCCGCAAGGCAGATCCAATACCGAGTACGAAAATCCGGAAAGGCCGACCTGAAGAGCCAAAGGGTGGCAATCGAAACCAAGAGCGCGCCGATCGGGGCGAATGCCAAAGCGTGGGTGAACTGTCTATGAAATTCGAGAAATAGTAGAGGATCGCTCGCGGAGCGAATGAGGACGTCGAGGTCCGGCGCCATCCCTGCAAGCGCACCAAGAACCAGCGTCTCACGGGCTGGCACTCTTGGTTTGACGGAGCGCGCGCAGACCGCGCCGACAATGCCTTGTGAGATGGGATCCATCGTTATGCCTTCGTTGCAATCCTAAGATTCACCGCTTAGTGTGCGACAGCATACCCGAACGAGACCCTCGACCGTGCTGACTGTCCTCACTGATTTCAAAAGCCCTTATGCCTTTGTCGCGAACGAACTGATTTGGGCATTGGAATCGCGTTACGGGATTGAAATCAACTGGCTTCCCCTGTCGCTCAATATCGCCAGTTTTGCGGGCTCTGCAACGAAGACCGACAAGCGCGCTCCCGATGACAAACCCCAAACGCAAGGCAATCGTTCAGCCCGGCAGTGGGCGGTGATTCGATACGCATACATGGATGCACGCCGCTACGCCGAAAACCAGGGGCTCACATTGAAAGGACCCAAGACCGTTTGGAATTCGGATATGGCCTGCGTTGGGCTCTTGTGGGCCAAGGAAAAAAGTGAGTCTAGAGCACAACTTAAATCCTTTATGGATACCGCGTTTCAACGGTTTTTCGAACGTGCTTTTGAAGTGGATAATCTTCATGCGGTCAGGGCGCTTCTCGCGTCGACGGGGATTTCGACTTACGGCTTTGACGATTACGCACAGGGCGAGGGGATGGCGAAGCATCTCGAGCTTCAAGACGCGTTACTTGATCGAGGGTGCTTTGGGGTGCCGACGTTCTTGATTGACGATGAGATCTATTTTGGTAGAGAGCATCTAGCACGCGTCGCATGGCATCTCGAGGGTTGCCCTGGCGCCCCGCCGATCAAATGCTACCCCTGGATGCCGGAGAATGTTCAGTGAGCGCTTGGCTGATCGATGAGGCCGTGCATTTGGCCGTGGACCCATCGGATATGGAATCACTCTTGGCGGTTAAAGCAAGCAGCGCTTGGGCTGCTGAAAAAAACATAACCCTCAAGATTTGGCCCCTGCTCAGAGAGCTGGGGAATCCCGCCGTCGATGTTCCCATTGGGGATTCGCAGATGGAACGTCTCAAAGCGAGAAGAGCCAAAGCCCGTGCGCGATATCGAGCGCTTGAAGATCAGCGTGCACGGGATTACGTGGGTTTGTCTTCGACGTTCGCATTCAGCCCCCAAGGCGCGGAGTCGCTGGCGATATGGCTGCGAGATACCAGCCTGTACCGCGCCTCGATGGCAGGCGTTTGGCCTGAAATGTATCGAGGTTTGGAGACAGGATCTGACTCTATTGCTCCACCGCAGTCGGCCGAGGATGATCTGAACCCTGCGCCCACCTTGGACGATGTGAGCGAAGCACTCGCCGAGCGAGGGCTCTATACGACTCCCGCATTTCTAGTCGGGGGGCAGGTGCTCATTGGCATTGGTCACTTGCCTTTGATCGAGGCGATTTGGCGCGCAAGGGCATAATGGCTTGTTGGGGTGAAAAAGGCTGGATCCTGGATGCTCAGTACCTTCGATGCCTTGTTTGGACCGAGAATAACCCCTTTGCGGTTACTTCGTGCCGCCCGCGATCTACCCGGAGGAGATGAACGATGGATTGCATAGCTTGGCGCGCTCAGTACGCAGAAGGTCTCAAGATAGGCAGTCAACGCGCGTGTCCTGCTAAAACGACACGTTTGGATCTTGCCCGCGCCTATGCGCTGCTCGCCGAGCTCCCCAGTTCCGCAGAAGTCATTAAAGGTTACAAAGGCGCGCTCACAACAAAAGAGAGTCAGGCGGCATTCAAAACCCGTGAACCCGCGCTCGGCATTTTGATGGAAGGCATGGAGCTTGAGAGCGACACCGTCAAATTGGGCGACTTTAATCGAGGTGCAATCGAGACCGAGGTCGGGGTCATATTGGCACGAGACGTGACGGAAGTCCCACTGCCTTGCGAGCTACCGGGGCTTATCCGCAGCTGTCACTTAATGATCGAGCTGGTTGACTTGAATTTCGAATCCCCGCCCTCTCTTGTTGATCTCGTGCTAAATAATGCAGCGGCAAAGCAGTATTTGCGGGGTCCAGAAATTGATGTTGATGAGCTTGAGCAGGCGGCGCTTGAGTTTCGGCTCGATAATGAAGTGCGCTTCGCTGAACCGTCGATTCGACGATCGGAGACGCTGCTGGATTCATTGATGTGGATGTTGAGACAGAGTCTCGCCTTGGGTTTACCCGTGCGAGAGGGACAAGTTTGGATGGCCGGCGCAATAGGCCCTGTGCATGCACTGCGGCCTGGGATCTATGAATTTAAGCTGGGTGCCGATCTTGATCGAGCGACTGGCTTGACCTTTGTCGTGGCCTGATGTTTTCTTGGTCCGTCTTGCACCAAAGCGGGTTCGAGCGCGCGTGAGGCGGGTGGAGCATTAGACGAAAAAACCAGCGTCAAGGCACAGGAAGTGAAACAAGGAATAACGAGAAGGAAAGGCGATGAACTTTGACATACCAGAAGATTTGCAGAACTACCTCAAAGTCTTAGATGACTTCATCGAGGCTGAGATTAAGCCGCTCGAGAACGAGAACGATAATATCCGGTTCTTTGATCATCGTCGCGAGGATGCCCGAACGGATTGGGAACGCGGTGGCTTACCCAACGAGGAGTGGGAGGCGCTACTCGCCGAGGCCAGACGCCGCGCAGATAAAGCAGGCCATTATCGGTACCCCATTCCTCAAGAATACGGCGGCCAAGATGGCACTAATCTGGGTATGGCCGTGATCAGAGAGCATTTCGCCACGATGGGGCTGGGTCTCCACAACGACCTACAAAACGAGCATTCGATTGTCGCCAATAATGTGGGGCTGCTGTTGATGTTGGCCTACGGTACGGATGCTCAAAAGGAAGAGTGGATCCCGTTGCTCCTGGAGGGCAAACGAGGGTTTGCCTTTGGCATCACCGAGCCCGACCACGGGTCGGATGCTACCCATATGGAAACCAATGCGGTCCGCGATGGTGATGGTTGGCGAATTAACGGCGCCAAGACCTGGAATACGGGGATTCATAAAGCGCCTTACGACATGATCCTTGCAAGAACCAGCGGTAAGCCCGGTGACGGTGATGGGATCACGGCTTTTCTCACGCCGACCAATGCCGAAGGGTTCTAGGTCGAAGAAATGTTGTGGACGTTCAATATGCCAACGGACCACGGCAGAATCTCACTTAAAGATGTGTACGTGGATGACAGTGCAATCTTCGGGGGTGAGGGGCGTGGTTTGCAGGTCGTTCAACACTTTTTCAACGAAAATCGAATTCGTCAGGCCGCGAGTAGTTTGGGTGCGGCGCAATTCTGCGTAAATGAGTCGGTCAAATACGCGAAGGAGCGCAAGCCTTTTGGTAAGCCGCTAGCAACCAATCAAGGCATTCAGTTCCCGCTCGCAGAGTTGCAAACGCGATGTGAAATGCTGCGAGCGCTTATTCACAAAACCGCGTGGATGATGGATACCTATGGCAACTTTTCCGTTTCGGACAAGGTGTCTATGTGTAACTATCAAGCCAATCGCCTTTGCTGCGAAGCTGCCGATCAAGCGATGCAAGTCCATGGCGGGCTTGGCTACTCTCGACACAAGCCTTTTGAACACATCTACCGACATCATCGACGATATCGGATCACCGAAGGGGCTGAGGAAATCCAAATTCGCCGGGTCGCCGGATATATGTTTGGTTTTATGAAGCAACAGGCACCAAAGGGCGTGAAGGTCGATTAATCGATGAGCAACTTCGAAGCGCAGCTGGATGAGGTGCTTACGAGAGAGGTACCTGGTCTCACGCAGATCCTGGCTGTCGAGCGGCTATCAGGAGGCGCAAGCCAGGAGACATATCGCCTGAGAGTGATCCTCCATGGCGAAGAAACTTTGCTTGCGCTGCGACGTGCGCCAGGCGGAGAGTTCACTGAAGCCACGCCAGCGCATCCTGGGCTGGCTGTTGAAGCGAATCTGATGCGCGCAGCGAGAGAAGTAGGCGTCCCGGAACCCGAAGGCCACTATGTCTTCCAGCGAAAGGATAATCTGGGCGATGGGTTTGTGATGTCCTGGGTGGTTGGCGAGGCTTTAGGCGCAAAAATTGTAAGGGCGCCTGAATTTGCGACGATCCGCCCCAAGCTCGCTAGAGAATGCGGCCGAATCTTGGCCTCAATTCACGCGATTGATCTGGATCAATATGGTCTCAGATCGCAGTTGTCAGAAATGTCCCCTAGTCTATTTTTGGATCAAATGCTCGAACGGTATGACCTGCTAGATTCGCCGCAACCCATGATTGACTATGCTGCTGAATGGCTGCGCGATCATCTGCCCGAACCGAGTAAGCTGACGCTCGTACATAATGATTTCCGTAATGGCAATTTCTTGCTGGAACCCCATGGGATATCGGCTGTGCTCGATTGGGAGGTCGCCCACATTGGTGATCCGATGCGCGACCTCGGATGGATTTGTACCAATTCTTGGACCTTCGGCGGGGATCAACCGGTGGGAGGATTTGGCGCGCTGGAGGATTTGTTCCAAGGCTACGAGGAGGTCAGTGGGACACCCGTGGATCCAGAGCATGTGCGGTATTGGCAAGTTTTTGGCTCTTTTTGGTGGGCCATAGGCTGTTTGGGTATGGCCGAGCACTATCGAACCGGACCAGACAAAACTGTTGAGCGTCCAGGGATCGGTCGTCGCAGCAGCGAATGCCAGATCGATTGTGTCAATCTTCTCATTCCAGGCGCGTTTAATTTGCTTGAGCCTGAGCCCGTTGACCAAGCGGATATGCCGACAGTCACCGAGCTTGTGACCAGTGTTCGTGATTTCTTGCGAGAAGACGTGATGTCGCAAACCCAAGGTCGAACCCAATTTTTGGCAAGGGTAGGGGGCAATTCGCTCGACATTGTGCTCAGAGACTTGGCCGTCGGTGCTCGTCATCGAACGGAAGAGCTCGACCGACTGGCGTCACTCCTCGATCAATCGGGCTCGCTTGAATCCCAACGTCGAACCTTGTCTAGGCGAATTCGATCAAGGGAGATCGCCTTAGATTCGGACGCGCTCAAATTCCATCTCAGGCAGACGGTTGCCAATCAGGTCGCCATTGATCAGCCGCGATACTCAGGTTTGAGGCAAGCGCTGGCCTCTGCCGATGGCCTCTAACTGAGTGTCGTCGCTGGCGAACCCCTGGCGGTCAGCGTCTGAGATTGATCGGCGCACAGTCGGAAAGTTGACTGCGACATGGCAGAGTCGACTGACATACATTGCAAGCATGTGAAGGAATACCGAAATGAATAAATTCTCGCTCGCAGGCAAGACGGTTTTGGTGACAGGTGCTTCCTCGGGATTCGGTCATCATTTTGCAGGTGTTCTGGCCGAAGCCGGCGCGCAAGTCGTTTTGGGGGCTCGGCGGATGGATAAAATCGAGGCGCGTGTGACCTCTCTTAAGGCCGAGGGTCATTCGGTGATGGGTGTTGAGCTTGATGTGAACGATCCGGAGTCAGCGGCACATTTCCTCAGCGCAGCCGAACGCGAATTCGGTCAGATTGATGTCCTGATAAACAACGCCGGCGTCGAAGCAGGGGCGAAAACCTACACCATGATTGATGAGGATGACTGGGATTACGTGCTTAATACCAATCTGAAATCGGTTTGGCGTCTGAGTAAGTACTACACCGAATGGGTCGCAGCGCATGGGATTTCGGGGAACATTATTAATGTCGCCTCAATTACAGCCTACCGAACGATCAAAGGGCAGTTCCCTTATGCGGTGTCGAAGGCCGCGTTGGTTAAAGCCACTGAGATTATGGCGCTCGAGGGCGCTCGACATGGCGTGCGCGTCAATGCGCTCGCCCCTGGTTACATTCTGACCGATGTGTCCCGCGTGCTTCTCGAAAGTGAACGCTCTGAATCCTTTGTTAAAGGGATTCCCATGCGGCGATATGGACAGTTTGAGGACCTGGATGGCCCGCTGCTGCTGTTAGCCTCCGATGCATCGAGTTACATGACCGGGTCAACCATTGTGGTTGACGGTGGGCATATCTGCGCTGAACTGTAGGCGTTACCGTCTGCCACGGGCGGTTCTCGAGGGTTCAATGCGCTCGCGATAGGTCATGGCGCCAGGCCTCATTGGGAGCGGCTGCTTCACTACAAATAATGCTCAGTCGAGCATTGATCTTTGAAGGCTGAATGATAATAATTCGCATTCAGTTTTAGTTTAGTGGAAAACATGAGCACCCTAGCCCAGATCCATGTTGGCCGTCGTTGCCGGGTCGTCACGACTGAGGTTGCGAGCCCTGAGGCGCAAGCACATCTGGAAGCCATGGGTATTTTCCCTGGCGTCGAGATGAAGGTGCTAAGGGAAGCGCCTCTCGGTGATCCCATCCAGGTTCGTATCGGTGTGTCGCTCATGAGCATCCGAAAGCAAGAAGCTGCCTGCATCGGCGTCGAATCGGTCCTCTAAATGCCCTCCACCACTGTCGGCCTCGTGGGAAACCCCAACAGCGGCAAAAGCACGCTGTTCAATGGCTTGACGGGTGCTCATCAGCGGGTTGGCAATTGGCCCGGCGTCACCGTTGAAAAAAAATCAGGCATCTGCCGAATCGATTCGCAATGGTTCGACGTTGTCGACTTGCCAGGCCTTTACAGTATCGAGCAAGACCGAGGCGGTCTTGATGAGTCAATCACGTCAGGATTTTTGCGGTCAACCGACTGCGACATCATCTTGAACATTGTTGACGCTACGAATCTAGAACGTCACCTGCTGCTGACGCAACAGCTGCAACGTTTAGGCCGTCCGATGCTTATCGTGCTCAACATGGTCGATGTGGCTGATCGTCATGGTGTCTCCGTTGATCCTGAAGCATTGTCTGAGGCATTGGGCGTCCCTGTTATCCCGATGGTAGCAAGTCGAAATAAAGGGTTGGCAGAGCTGAAGCAGGCCTTGACCGGCATGGTGCAGGCGCACTTGAGTTCCGCCGGGTCAACGGTCAATGAAAGCGATCAACCCGTCGCGGAGGTCTCGAGCGGTACAACAGGCGCCAAGACCTACTTTGCTCGAGCTCAGGCCATCGGCTCCAGGGTGGTCACGGTAAGCACGATGAGTCATACCCCGAGCGAGCGAATCGATGCCGTGGTCCTCAATCGCTGGCTGGGTATCCCGATCTTCTTGCTGGCGATGTACATGATGTTCACACTGGCCATCAATCTGGGTGCTGTCTTCATCGATTTCTTCGACCTACTGTTTGGTGCCTTGTTTGTGGACGGCACGAGCCAACTGCTTCATGCGCTCTCGGCCCCTGTATGGCTCGTTGCGCTCCTCGCTGATGGCCTCGGTGGGGGGATTCAATTGGTGGCAACCTTTATCCCGGTGGTGGGATTCCTTTTCTTGTGTCTCTCTATCATGGAAGACTCAGGCTATATGGCTCGCGCAGCCTTTGTGATTGATCGCCTGATGATCTCCATTGGCTTGCCTGGCAACGCCTTCGTTCCTTTGATCGTTGGTTTTGGATGCAATGTCCCCGCCGTGATGGCTTCTCGAACCTTGCCGTCGGCGCAGGATCGATTGATGACGATGGCCATGGCACCCTTTATGTCGTGTGGCGCAAGGCTGACCGTCTACGCATTGTTCGCTACGGTTTTTTTCAGAGACAGTGGTCAAAATATTGTGTTCCTGCTTTACTTGCTGGGGATCGGTATGGCGATCTTTACCGGATGGATCTTTCGTAAACAGATTTTCTCTGGTCAGATCTCGCCATCCTTCGCGGAAATGCCGGTCTATCACATACCCAATCCTCGCAATATATTCATGACCACTTGGCTCCGCTTGAAAAGTTTCGTGGTGCGGGCAGGGCGAACCATTCTCGTTGTGGTCCTTGCGCTCAGTATGCTGAACTCAATGGCCCTGGATGGGACTTTTGGTCATCAGGATTCGGACCGATCGGTCCTCGCGATGATCGGTAAGCGGATCACCCCTTTGTTCGCCCCAATGGGTATCGAGGAGAACAATTGGCCTGCCACAGTGGGACTGTTCACTGGGCTTTTCGCTAAAGAAGCGGTGGTCGGCACTTTGGATGCGCTCTATAGCGGCGGTGCCGAAGAGGATCCCGCTGAGATCTTGGATGGCGTCAATGCGGCGTTCGCAAGTATTGGTGAAAACTTGTTAGCACTCGCTGACGCCGTAGGTGATCCGCTCGGTCTCGCCGTCATCAGCGAAACCGAACCCGAGCATCAAGCCACCCGCGACAACATGATTCAGCAGTTTGGCGGCGCGTTTCCTGCATTCTGCTACTTGGTCTTTATTCTGCTGTATGCACCCTGCGTTGCAGTGGTGGCGGCCATGACCAAAGAGGCGGGTTGGCGATGGTCAGCGTTGGTGTTCTTGTGGACCACGGGGCTTGGGTATCTCACGGCGACGACCATTTACCAGGTGGGTGTGTTTGCTGACCATCCTCAGTTTTCAGGCTTATGGATCGGCGGCGCACTGATCAGTTTGACTGCAATGATCATCTTGATGAAGCGATTGGGTGCGCGCGCAGTGTCTGCTCAGCTGATACCTGTCGTACAGATTACGGCGTAAGACAAGGCTGAGCCCATGTCTTGCTGGTATGTCGCCCGCAAAACGTATCGTCCGAGATGGGCTAGCCATCGGTAATTCAGTTAGACTGCGGTCTGCTCTTTTTGGGACTTCAGCCGCTCGACATAAGCAGAAATGATCTGGGTGTTATCTTTGGTCCATTCGGTCTGTACCCCGGAGCTAAGCGCGAAAGCGCCCAGACAGTCGGTCGATCTGGTCAGGATGCGCTTCCCGTTCGAACCCTTAGCTCGCTCACAGCAAGAACGTTAGAGACCCTAGCGCATCTCGATTAGCGCACTTCAAATTGTGCAGAGGAACTTATAGACATGCTATCTGAACTCACCCCTTATATTGGTGATCTCATTGATTTGGGGTTGGTCTTGGTGGGTTTCGCATTGCTTATTGGAGGAGGCGATGCGCTGGTGCGGGGGGCTCTAGCATTAGCGGTTCGCCATCATGTTTCACCGCTCTTGGTGGGGATGACCGTGGTCGCGATGGGCACGTCAGCGCCTGAGCTTGTAGTGTCGATTTTATCCGCTATCTCAGGCCATGCGGCTATCGCTCTTGGGAACGTGATAGGGAGCAACATCGCCAACGTTTTGCTGGTCATTGGCGTACCGGTTTTGATTTACCCCATGTCGACGGCGCAACCGGGACTCGCGCGTCAGACCAACATTATGATGCTGACTTCTATTGCGTTCGTAGGCCTTCTGTTCTTGGGAACGATCAGCACCCTGCAGGGCCTGATCTTACTAGCGGCTCTGGGTTTGTTTCTTTTTGGTGCCGCCCGTGGCGATGTGGAACTTTCGGCACTCGACGAAGTGAAGGAGCAGCTAGGTGAAGTGGCAACGCACCATTTGAGTTATTGGCGGATTCTGCTTTGGCTAGGTCTTGGCATGGTGTTATTGCCGCTTGGCGCCGAATTTGTGGTGGATTCAGGCACCAGCCTTGCGGAGTCTTGGGGGATCGGTGAAGCTGTGATTGGGCTTACCATCGTGGCGTTGGGCACCTCGCTACCCGAGCTTGCAACGACCGTTGCCGCAGCATTCCGCAAGAATGTTGACGTTGCGCTGGGCAATGTCATTGGCAGTAACATTTTTAACATGCTCGCGATTGTGGGCGTCACGGCGATGATTGCAGACCTAGATGTTGCGCCCACGTTTCTAAACTACGATGTTTGGGTCATGCTGGCCGTTGCCTTGTTTTTGACGGCCGCGGTTTGGCGCCGCCAGGTGATTGGCTCGAGACTCGGTATGTTGTTGCTGATCGGGTATGGCTTGTACATCTATCATTTGGTTTCGGGTTCAGTGAGCTAGGTGACCCTTGTAGAGGCGGACAAAACGCGGATTCCAAGGTATGAATAGGTTCTCTCCACTGACCGCGACGGCTATTGTTATCGCGAACATGATCGGCACGGGGGTGTTTACCAGTCTCGGCTTTCAGTTGCTGGACGTGCAGTCGAGCTCAGCCATTCTGCTCTTGTGGGTCATTGGGGGCATTGCTGCACTCTGCGGTGCGCTGACTTATGCAGAACTGGGTGCGCAGCTACCGAGATCCGGCGGCGAGTACAATTTTTTAGGTCGGCTCTATCATCCGGCCGTGGGGTTCGTGTCAGGCTGGATCTCAATCACCATCGGGTTCGCAGCGCCGATTGCGCTGGCGGCCATGACCTTCTCGGCGTATCTAGGTTCAGCGTTTCCCGACCTGCCAGGACAGGCATTGGCGGCCGGACTGATTATCGCTTTGACCGGCCTTCACGGGATTACGCGCAGACTCAGTGGTGCAACTCAAGTTGTTTTCACTGGGCTTAAAATTTTCTTGGTGCTCGCCTTCAGTGCGGCGGCGCTGACTTTGGGTGAAACACAGCCCTTACCATTCTCTTTCGGTGAAGTGGAGGTGGCTTACCTAACGAGCAGCGCCTTTGCGGTATCTTTGATTTACGTCAACTATGCCTACACCGGTTGGAATGCGGCGACCTATTTGATCGATGAAGTTGATCATCCTGAGCGGAACCTGCCGAAGGTGCTGATGGTCGGCACAGGGTTCGTGATGGTGAGCTATGTTTTACTGAATTTTGTGTTTATGAAGGTCGCGCCGATTGAAGCGATGCAGGGAAAGATTGAAATAGGCATGATCGCTGCTGACTACGCTTTCGGCGAGGCGGGTGGTCAGGCTATGGGGATCACGCTGTCTATGCTGTTGATTTCAACCGTCTCAGCCATGCTGATGGCCGGCCCCAGAGTCTTACAAGTTATTGGTCAGGATTTTCGTTTGTTTGGATTCCTTGCGAAAACAAACAAGGATGGGATTCCAATGACCGCTATTCTTGCCGTTGCGGGGCTGAGTTTGGTGTTAGTGCTCACCTCCAGTTTCGAATCTGTACTGGTCTTCTCAGGGTTTGTACTGGCCTTGAACACCTTCTTCGCAGTGGCTGGCGTTTTCATTCTCCGATTCAAACAACGTGCGGCCGGCAAGGAAGTCGTCGGGTATCAGACCTGGGGCTATCCTGTGACGCCGATTCTTTATCTGGGGCTCACTGGGTGGACGCTGGTGTTTATCCTCATTGAACGGCCAAAAGAAGCGTTCGCTGCCGCGTTAATCATTCTTGTGGGGCTGATGCTTTATTGGGTATCGGAGCGACTCGGCACTGACCGTTAATCCGGGGATTGCGCGCCTCGAATACGCGGTAGATCTGCAAACTGACCTGGGCGGGATTCGGCGCGGGCTTGCATAGCCTCTTGAATTTCGTCGCGATGGAAGTGGGAGGCATTCCATATCGCGACATAATCTAAGCCATCTTGCGTGGTGTGATCGCGTGCGTAATTGATCATTCGTTTGCAACCATAGACCGCCAGTGGCGCTTTGGAAGCAATCTCACGGGCAATGGCCATGACACCGTCAATCATGGATTCATGGGTGGGGAATACGCGATTCACCAGACCCATGCCTCGAGCTTCCTCGGCCGAGACGCGTCGGCCAGTGTAAGCCATCTCTCGCACATAGCCCTCTGGGATCAGTTTCACGAGTCTTGGAAAGGTGCCAACGTCTGCGGTCAAGCCGATGTTGGTTTCGAAGATCGTGAAGTAAGCGTCCTCACTGGCATAGCGAATGTCACACGCAGTGATGAGATCAACGCCGCCGCCGATGCAGCCACCTTGAACTGCGACAAGTACCGGGACTCGACAGTTTTCTAGAATGGAAAACGCGTCTTGCATGTGGCGCGCATGATCATAAAAGGCAGTGGGCGCCTGACGTTTTCTCATTGTCGCCAGCGTAGGATCCGCGGCTTCTTCATGGCTTGAAAAGGACGCGGTATCGAGGCCCGATGAGAAGTGAGGTCCAGTTGAACTGACCACAATCACTCTCGCTCTGGCATGTTCATCGATATTGCGGATGATCTGAGGGAGTTCCGCCCAGAAGGTGGGATTCATGCTATTGCGCTTCTCCGGGCGATTCAGTGTGACGTGGGCGATTTGGTCCTCGATGGTGACGTCAAAGCAGGCATAGGTCATGGCACAGTCTCCGTAAGCGGGCGCTCTCAAACGAGCAATAATCAGTATCGGCTGAGCTTAACGCACCCAGCGGATGCCAGCAGATACCTTCCGTCCTGGCGCTCGATAGCCAAAGACTTCCTCAAAGGCGTGATCAAGTAAGTTGTCTGCTCGCAGGAAAACTTCCCAATCGGGGTTGAGCCGAAAGCTGCCCGCCAAGGAAGCGATGGTATAGCCGGGTAACGCCACTTCAAGTTGATAAGGTGGTGAGGGCGGAAAGTACCGATCCCTTTGCTCGCCGGTTCGCTTGACTGCCATGGAGAGGTTCCATTGGTCGAAATTCAGATTCATTCGGATTTGGCCCGAATGACGTGGTCGGCGTAGCTCGATTTCACCGGAAGGCGAGACTGATTTGGCGAATTGATATCCCCAATGCCAAGTCAGGTGCTGGTTTTGAGTGAATGAGCCCTCCAATTCCAGTCCGCGGCGGCGACTGTTGCCAGATTCGTTTTTCGCAGTAAAGGCATTTAATTCAGGTGAGAAGCTGAACCCGTTGATCTCGTCTTCAAGGTTGGCGCCGTAAAGGTGAAGACTGACTCGGATTGGTGACTCATTATCTCGATAGGCGAGCCCGAGATCCCAACTTCGGCTCGTTTCAGGATTGAGGTCAGGGTTCCCGACAAAGGAATCATAGTAACCAAATCGCTCAACAAAGCTCGGATTTTTGATGCCTTGGCCCACGGCTGCCGAGAGCCTCACAGGGAGGGTGGGTAAATCAAAGCTTGATTGCCACTGATAACTCATGACGTGACCAAACGCGGAATTGTGATCGCGTCTTGCGCTGATACCCATGAGAATCGCTTGCCCACGGAACAGGTACTCGAGCGTAGCGCTTCGCTGGCGCATTTGCTGAGCCTGATTAGGGTCCCCAAAAAAGTCTATCGGTGCCGAAAGTTCAAAGCGGTCGGTTTCGTCTTCGATGGAAGCCAGCAGGCCATGCGCTTCGATTTCGTATTGACCAAGCCAATGAATCTTACGTTTTTCGCCCGAGGTCTTGGTGAGGCCGTAGGCCTGGTCCTCATTCCTGTGCTTTGTTCTAGCAGTTTCAAATGTGAACGATTGTTCAAAACGGTCATTTGGCGAATGGCGTAAAGCACCCGAGCCGAACCAAAACTGAGATTCAGTTTCATTGTCTGCATCGGTCGGTAACCCCGTGCTGAACCAATCAATGGCATCGAAGTCGACCTGATCAGTGGATCGACGAGCCTGAAGATTGATCGCCCATTGATCGCTTAATTGGGATCGAGTCGAAATTCGGGCCGCCGTATGTCGTTCTCCATCCTTCTCAGAGCCAATGCGCGCGATGTTTTCGCCATCGGATTGACTAACGCTCGCGCTCAGATCGATGCGATGTCTGTCAGTGGATTTTTGAAGTTGCCCATGCCACTCACCCGAATCATGATTTCCAAGAGAGGCGCTCATTTCCATACGGTTCAACGTCTCTTCCGGCGTGAGTGTCACAATGTGAATCACGCCGGCCAGGGCGTCACTACCCCAGATCGCACTTTGCGGGCCCTTCACGATCTCGATGCGTTCGATTTGTTGGATCGGAAAGTGGGCGAAGTTAAATTCCCCGCCTTGAGTCACGTCGTTCGCCTCAACCCCGTCAATGAGCACTAGGACATGGTTAGCCTCAGCGCCTCGCATTCGAATTTGAGTCAGGGCGCCGCTGGGTCCTTGCCGGCTGACACTGATGCCAGGCAAGCCGAGCAGGAGATCAGCAAGCGTTTGGGCGCCTTGAGCGCGAATATCGTCTCGATAAAGCACTGTTAGAGCGACACCGGACTCATGCGTTGCCATAGGCAAACGAGAGGCGGTTACGGTTAATTGTTCCACTGGCTCCCGCGACGAGGCTGGATGGCTGAGAAGTGAGCCGAGCATTAGGAGGATGGCCCCCCGAATCAAATTTGAGCGCTGGTTGCTGTGCCTTTGGGGAGTCAAAGCTCGACCACCGGTACTATCAGCGACTCGTTTGCTAGGCTGAGTTTGGAGGTGCGGTTGCAGTCGTGCCATGAACAATTCCCAGTTCGTCAAAGTGTCATGACGAAATGCATGACGATTAATCGGGATTGAACGGTGGCAACCACGTCCAATCTCCGCCCTCCGCAGAGTTAGTCGTTAAGATCAGGGCCGGTCTCCGGGCTCACAAGGCGCTTGGCGCTCGAACAATCGCCTTCCCATAGGTACCTTGGGTACATCTACAGTGGCTAATCGATTGCTTTACTTGTTTACCGTTGCGGGGGCAGCATCGGTTTTTCACCGATTTCCCGTTTCATTCCAAACACCCGCAAATGCATGCTTCTCAAAAAAGCTGGTGCAGATGACTTGGAACACCCTGACGACAGCAGAAGCTTACGTTGAAGCGGTGGATTGTCAATGCATTCAATGGCAGGTTTTGGCATTTTGTCCTCGGACGCAAGCGGCTGGCCCTTGTGCGATGTGAACCATCAACCTCGCTGAACTGGTTTTTAATCCTCAGTCCTTGTGGTCGTGACTAGAGGCCTGCGAAGGGATCTAGGAACGAGCCCGTCCCTCTGATTGTCGGTGTCTTGCGCAAGCCCGCCGAAGAGTACGGGTTGCTCATCAAACAAGGACTGACCTCGCGCGATAACCAGGCATTCAGTATTAGAATGCCTGCTCGACAAAATGCGAAAGTAAGAAAGAGAGCCCTGAACGATGGTGAGGTTGAGTTTGCTCTGGGGCCTGGGTCTCGTCTTGATCCCGCTGATCGCGCTACAGGGCTGGTGGGTGAGACGTAAGGCCTTGCGCCTCGGGCCCGCAGACGGCCCGAAGGCCGGAACAGTGACCCTGCTCGAAGCTACAAGCGATGCAAGTCCGGCATTGACTGGGGCGCCGGCGGGCCGCGCCAAAACACGCAACCCATCTGGCGCTCGATTGCTGGGATTAGGCGATAGCGTCATTGCGGGGGTTGGCATTGAGAACACGGCCATGTCCCTTGTGCCACAAGTTGCCTTGAGATGGCATCCGGATAGCGTCCCGCAGATAGATTGGTTAATGAGGGCTGAAGATGGCGCGGCGTTAAACGATGTGATTCGCCTGTGGGACGACGGCATCGAGGGCCAGTTCGATGCCGTTCTCATTTCGGTGGGCGTCAACGATGTGACGCGGCTGACATCGCTGGTCAGATGGCAATCGTCGCTGATCCTTTTGATCGCGCGGTTGAGAGATCGATTGCCTAATGCGATCCTGGTTTTCTTGATGCTGCCTCCTATGGAAAGGTTTCCGATGCTGCCCCAGCCGCTCAGGGCGATGCTGGGTATTCGGGCCGCCATGCTCAATCGAGTCCTTGGTTGGGTGATTGGTGCGCATCAGGGGGTGATTGGTGTTGACGTTTCAACTGAATTTGATGCGAGCCTTTTAGCGGCGGATGGCTATCATCCAAACGCCAGAGCTGTTGAAGAGATTGCCGAAGTCATAGTGGCGGCGCTTTAACAGATTTGGCCATGCTTAGCGCCGAGCGCATCAACGCTTGAGCCTGATTGGTCCCAGGATTATCCTCGAAAGCCTTACGAGCGCGCGCGTTAGGTACTGGCGAAGGCTCAAATTCGGGCCACCGTCGCATGCATCGGCGTCCTGCGAGCTAGATGGGCCTCGCCCATCGAGGTCCGCTGGCGAATACAAAAGGAGATCAAACAATGGAGCATCGATACGTAGAGTATGAGGATAATGGCATCACGCTGGAGGGCTATTTTGTAACGCCCGGCGGGTCCGATCTACCCTTAATCTTGGTCGCGCATGACTGGACTGGGCGCAGGCAATATGCCATCGACAAAGCCAATGAAATGGCCGACAGAGGCTATGCAGCCTTTGCCTTGGATATGTATGGCAAAGGGGTGTTCGGCCGTGATGGCGACGTCGAATACAACAGTAGCCTGATGGGGCCGTTTGCGATGGACCGCGTCAAACTCAGGCAGAGAGTGCATGCGGCTCTGACTGCCGGGCGAGCGCAACCTGAGGTCAACGGACAGCGAGTCGCTGCAATTGGTTACTGCTTTGGTGGCATGTGCGTTCTTGAATTAGCCAGAAGTGGTGCAGACGTGCTTGGGGTAGTCAGCGTTCATGGAATTTTTAGCCCTGGAGAGGTTGCCAATAAACCGATTACTTCTAAAGTGCTTTGCCTCCACGGCCATGACGATCCTATGGTGCCACCTGAGCAGGTGGTGGCGTTTGAGCAAGAGATGACAGCGGCGGGTGCCGACTGGCAGATGCATGTCTATGGCGCAACGACGCATGCCTTTACAAACCCAGGCGCCAACAATCCAGACTTCGGCACGGTTTATTCAGAGCGCGCCAATCGTCGGGCAGATCGATCGACCACTGATTTCTTTGAGGAAATCTTTAACTAGGGTTTTAGCGCGTGGCGACCCCAAGCACTGAAATTTGAGGACCGCGTCTGCACACAAGGTCACGCCATCGGAGTGCGCTTTAGATGGCTCTTCAATCGAGCGGCGGCTTAGTGTGCAACTGGTGCATGGAGGGATCTAATGCAGGGTGGCCAGCGGAGGAAGGCCTCCGCGAAGGGAATATTCGAACTCACGAATCGGTGGAAAACGCCTCCTGTGGCGTTCTGGTCGTTTTCGGGTTCATAGTGGGCGTGGGGAAGATCCAGGAAAACATCACGGGCAATACAGAATGGAGTAACCGAAGCCCCCTGGGCTCAAAAAGCGGGGTGATTAAGCATTTAGACAAGGTACGCGGACGCAGAGATTCTCGCTGAGCCCCCTCGTTGCTCAGAGATGCGGAGGTCTGCCCGCGCCCAAAGGTTGAATGGTAAACCCCAACAACCGTTCATTTCGAAATTGAAAGTAGCCGTCAATGCTCTCGCCACTTAAAACCTGAGGCAGCCAGTACTGATCGTCTTCCCACATGTCATCCAGCGGCAGATTGTCCCTTGATGACCAGAGGGGTTTGGCTTCCTCGGTCTCGATGGGGTCTCCAATCATTTGATCGGTGAGGAAAACATAGACGAGGATGTTGAGGTCCTCCACGTCGCTGAAAAACAGTCTTGCGACGAGTTGGAGTTCAGTGGCGGTGACTTTCAGTTCTTCTTGCAGTTCGCGTCGTGCGCAGTCTGCAGGTGACTCACCGGCTTCGATTTTCCCGCCGGGTCCATTGATCTTGCCTCGGCCAATGCCCGTTTTTTTCTCAATCAGCAACACCTCCTCATCGCGCGCCACAAAAATGAGCGTGGTTCGAAGGTCGGGCGTCCAGGATGGCCAGTCAGTGGGGTAAGTGGCGGCTGAGGTCATACGGGGAGCATAGGTCAAGGGGCACTGGAATCCTAGGTTGGATGAGCGCCGATCCGGCCCCCTGGCTTGGTCTCTCTTAGACCTTGGCTTGCCTAAACGCTGGGCTAAGACGTAGTTCTGTGCGTCGTTCGGCTTTATTTTTTCTAAGTTTCTATGTGTCTTTGTGTCTTTGTGTCTTTGTTTCTTTGTTTCTTTGTGTCTTTGTTTCTTTGTTTGCTTGTCCTCTTTTCCTCTTTATCCCCTTGCGCTCTTGGCGGTTCACGCGAGCGAGGCGGTGTTGCGTATGAGAATGATTCTAATTCTCTGATTTGATTATAAAAATTATTTATGGCCAACCCTTGAAATTGGAACTTTCTGCTCTTATCTAGGATCTAAAGCAGGCGTTCAATGATCGCGTCGACGGTGGATGTTCACGGTTCTGAGCGACTGGACGATGTAGCGGGTCAATCGCGATTGGCTGTTGAAAAAGGCCAATAGAACAGACCAATGAGTAAAATGAGTAAGGAGAGCCAGGATGGAATTAACGGTAAGAACACCATCACTGCCCGCTTTGGCGGCAGATTCTCTATCCCAATATGTTGATGCAGTGTACAGAATTCCGAAAATCGACCGAGACACCGAGGTGGCGCTCTTCGCCCGGTTTCATGATGACGATGACGTGGATGCAGCCCGCACTTTGGTCATGGCTCATCTGCGCTATGTCGTCTATGAAGCCAAGCGTTTCGTGGGTTATGGCTTACCGCTTGAAGATCTTATTCAACAGGGCAATATCGGCCTCATGCATTCCGTTAAACGATTCGAGCCGCATCGTGGCCTTCGTTTGTTGACCTTTGCTGTCCATTGGATTCGGGCCGAGATTACCGATTTCATTCTCAAGAACT